>Ga0157565_1061611_pt1 | contig 12626 bp, 1 predicted proteins | sample GEODES065metaT_FD_106792 | JGI IMG/M metagenome (GOLD analysis project Ga0157565, IMG submission 106792) | Dystrophic lake water microbial communities from Trout Bog Lake, Wisconsin, USA - GEODES065 metaT (Metagenome Metatranscriptome) | ecosystem: Environmental > Aquatic > Freshwater > Lake ... | reverse complement strand
GTTCTAGTAAACCATTAACTAAATATGAATGGTGTAAAATCTAGAGGATCTAAAGATTCAAAATCAAATGGGAGCCCAAGACCTATTCGGTCTACTGAACTTCCCCCGCCGCCTGAAAAGAAGAAAAACACTCCAAAACCGCTGCAGAAATCTTTTAGCAAAAGTAAAATCCAAAAAAGTGCTCGGAAAGATTCCATTGGGGTTGAAATAATGGAAACGGTTCAAATTAAGCCTCCAAAAGCAAGAGCATTGGATAGCTATGATGACATTGGAAAAGGAGGTCTTAAGACATCTATTGCCAAAGCAAATTTCGACAACCGGTCAATTGAACCAAAAGTCCAAGTACCGTTCAAAACAAAACCTGGAGAGACCCCTCGTAAAATTCAAATTGAGCGAAAGAAGCGGTTATACAGCGAACAGAACATAGAACTTCTTCTTGCTCACCAGGGCATTAAATATTCAGAGCCTCCTGTTTCCTCTCTGGCTGCATTGCGGTTCAGTAGTGAAGTTCTTCCACTAGAATGCTTTGATAACAGCGATTTTGAAGAACGGTCGCCTGAGACATGGATGTCCTATGCAGTGGATCCAAAAACAAACGAATTCGTTGGCCTTCCTGCCAAGGCCTTATTTTTACTCCCCAACGGGTCTGGACAGTGGCGCCAAGCAACTGTGGTGGGCTATGACAGCATTGCAGACCTATACATAGTGCAGTGGAAAGATCTGGTGCAGGCAACTCCTCTTTGCCGAGTGCACATCTGCTTTAATGCGGAAGATCCATTTAACTTTGTAGAACGTGTTGTCGCAGCCCACCGTGCCCGCAGTGAGGCGGAGCATGTCATCCTATACAATCTCTTCGCGGATTGCATGCCGATGGATGGGCTCAAGCAGTTAGACAGTGAACAGGTCTCGCGCATCGTAGCCTTTGCTTTGAACACCAAGCCATTGAAGCAGATCACAATCGACCCGACTCATGTCATAGACGAGGTCAATATTGATTATACAAGAACGATGAACAGAATTATTTTGCTGTCAAAGTATGCAAAAGGTCAAGAGGACGAAATGCTCAAGGATATATTTGTCCCCCAGAGATTAAAACAACCTCCCAGGAAGATGGGATGCCTTGAAATAGGCTTCGAAGAGTATGCCGAAAGAGTTGCTGATTTCTCATTCAATTCATTTTTAACAAAGTCGGAAATCATCAAAGTCATTGTACAAATAAAAAAAGAATGCCTTAAAGTTCTTCAGACAAATCTCCTTAATATCATTCCAAAGTCTGTGAAGCTTGAAGAATTTACAGCCTTGCAGAATGCCACAATCCAATCAACCTCCAGCAACCTGAAAGACACTTGGGCCTTTAATGTTCACAACCACATACGTGCTGGCCTGAAAGACGTGCACAAGGGCTGGTTCAATCTTGAAGAAACCAACAACGAGGTTTACAAATTCTCGAAGTTGCGAAATTTTCTCCTTTATGTCAACTTCAATATGCAAGATACATTACGGTTTCTGATCGAAGATAGCCTTCATTCATACACCTCATTTCTTGCTACTTCTTGTCAAGCTACTGTGACTATCAAAGCTTCCAATGATGTGGAAGTGCTGAATGCTGCAATGGATGCCACACGGCGCTATGTCCGGCCTCCATTGTTTTTGGTTGATCTTTTGATTGTTGATGGTGAAGGGGGGCGTCAGAAGTTTTCCTACAGCTCAAAACCTACTTCTTTTCTGGAAGCTCCCTTGAATTCTTTTGATAAAGCACTTGCCTCAACTCAAGATATCACACGAGTGGAGCGGAAAGTTATGGACAAGCTGTTTTGGAGCCATGAACCTATTATTTTATCTGTTTTTAAAACAGAAGCATGGGTTAAGGATCTCCGTGCAAAGATCGAAGAAAATATCAAAAGGGCAACCGTTCCACTTGAGAATTATATTGGCATGTTTGACGAATTTATTGATTTTCTCAATGTTGACTCAGAAGCTTATCTAAAGGACATTTCTGATAATTACAGCAATTTTGAGAACGGTCTCAAGCTAGACCCTCTTCGCCAGCTTGCTCAACAGCACTTGATACACAAGGCTGTTATTGAAGAGAAGATACCTGAGAACATGTCGCTGGGGCTGTTTCTGGTCCAACTTGGAAATGTTCGATCAGCATTATCAGAAAAGCACGCCAAAATATCCCAAAAGCTTTTGGAAATGATGGCAACGAAGACAAAGGAGTACTGTATGTGGTGTGGTTCACACTTTAACGACATTTACCGTCGCCTGAAGTCCAACATTACTAATATTGAACAGATTGCAGAAATGAAAGAGTACATGGAAACAGTCCCGAACCTACTGAAGGACTTGAACACTGAAGTGAGAACCGCAGTTCAGTGTTTTGATGTCTGTAATGATGCTCGCTACAGATTAAACAGAGACACACTGATGATGCAGTGGGAAGTGTTTGGATGGCCAAAGAAAATTCAAGATGAAATCACAGCTTTAACGACGGACCTATCTGTGAAAACGGGAGAGTACCAATCACAAATGGAAGAAGCCCAAGAATCGTACCTGGAAAAACTTCGTGGGCTTCAGGCTGAGGTGGGCAATCTCCATACTTTCACCGACATCGCTCGTGTGGACAACATTGCAGCTTACATTCGTAAACTCAAACAAAATGTTAAAGAAGCTGAAGATGAAGCTTTGCTCTTTAACTCGAGAGAGGCGCTTTTTGGAAAAGACACAACAGAGTATTCTTTGCTCAGTGAGATACAGAAACAGTTTGAGCCTTTCTGCGACATGTGGGAAAAGACAGATTCATGGCTCAAGATGCACAAAGCTTGGATGAATGTTCCATTTCTCAAGCTTAATGCTGATGAAATCGAGAAAAATGTGACAAGTATATGGAAAACAATGCTTAAAGTTACAAAGTTTTTTGAAACCCAGGGTCTGACTGGGTGTCTTAAAGTTGCCCAAAACATCAAAGCACAGGTGGATGAATTTAGGCCTCATGTTCCTGTTATCTGTGGCCTGCGCAACCCTGGCATGAAAGATCGCCACTGGAAGATGATTTCAGATAAAATTGGAATTGAACTTAACCCGAATGAGCGCTATACCTTGACAAATGTATTAGAACAAGGTCTTCAAAATTATACTGATATCATCACTAAGGTGAGCGAAAGTGCAGGCAAGGAGTACGCCATTGAGACAGCGCTCGATAAAATGCTCAATGCTTGGGAGAAAGTGAACTTGGTGATTGAAGAATACAGAGAAACCAAGACCTGCATTCTCAAAGAGGTGGACATATACATGTCACTTCTCGATGAACACATAACCCTTACACAAGCTATGACCTTCAGCTCTTTCAAAGGACCTTTTGAAGAAAGGATTGAGAAATGGAATAACACCCTGCAAGTTGTGAGTGAAGTTATAGAAGAGTGGGTTCAGGTTCAACGCAACTGGCTTTATTTACAACCCATTTTTGACTCGCCTGACATCAACAAACAACTTCCGACTGAAGGGAAACGCTTTTTATCTGTGGACAAGCATTGGAGGCAAACAATGGCCGCAGCTCAGAAAGGCGCCCAAGCCATTAAGTTCTGCTCAGATCCTAAATTATTGGACCGATTCCGAGAGTCCAATAAACTTCTCGATATGGTGCAAAAGGGTTTAGCAGATTACCTGGAGACAAAAAGGGCAGGGTTCTCAAGGTTTTACTTTCTTTCAAATGACGAGCTTCTCGAAATTTTGTCACAGACCAAAGACCCACTTGCAGTACAGCCTCATCTTAAAAAGTGCTTTGAAGGAATAAAATCAGTGACATTTGAAAAAGATCTCACCATTACCAACATGATCTCAAGTGAAGGGGAAAAGGTCCCATTTGTTTCACCAGTTGATCCAAATGGCAAAAATATTGAGCACTGGATGTCTGAGCTTTGTGAAATGATGATTCAGTCTGTCCGAATGCAAATGCTTCTCGGCGTTCAGGACTACACCAAGACACCGCGCACGTCCTGGATGCAGAAGTGGCTCGGGCAGGTGGTCATCAACGGCAGCCAGGTTCACTGGACCAGGGAGCTCGAAGAGCTGGTCAGAGAACGAGGGAACGACGGGGTGAAAAGCTACTACAAGCAACTATGCAAGCAACTTGATGACATGGTGTACCTCATCCGAGGAAATCTCTCTAAAATGGCAAGAATCACTATTGGTGCGTTAGCTGTCATTGATGTCCATGCTCGTGATGTAATGAAGAAGATGGCAGATTCTGGAATGGCTGCTGCAACTGAGTTTGACTGGATTAGCCAGATGAGGTTCTACTGGGAGGGTGACATCCAAGAGAAGAAAGGAGACCTCAAAGTAATCATGGTTTCCTCAAAAAGAGACTATGGCTATGAGTACCTTGGAAACAGCTTCCGACTGGTTATCACTCCTTTGACCGACAAGTGCTACCTTACCATTATGAGTGCTTTGCAAATGATTCTTGGAGGCGCGCCTGCTGGTCCTGCTGGAACTGGAAAGACAGAAACGACCAAGGACTTAGCAAAAGCACTTGCAAAACAGTGTGTTGTTTTTAATTGTTCTGATGGGCTTGACTATCAAGCAATGGGTAAATTTTTTAAAGGACTTGCAAGCTCTGGAGCCTGGGCTTGCTTTGATGAGTTCAATCGAATTAATATTGAGGTTCTTTCTGTGATAGCCCAACAAATTATGACTTTACAAGGAGCCGTGCAAAGACACGAATCCCGTGTCATTTTTGAAGAAACCGACATATTTGTGAATCCGGAATTCGCAGTGTTTATAACCATGAACCCTGGTTATGCTGGGCGCTCCGATCTACCAGACAACCTTGAAGCTCTTTTCAGGCCTGTTGCAATGATGGTTCCAGATTATGCCTTGATTGGAGAAATTATGCTTTTTTCATATGGATATCTTGAGAATAGGAAATGTGCTGAGAAAATGGTTGCTACATTCCGCCTTTGCTCCGAACAGTTGTCATCACAAGATCATTATGACTATGGCATGCGTGCAGTCAAAACTGTCATCACTGCAGCTGGAAATTTGAAAAGGGCTAATCCTGAAGAAGTGGAGGAAGCACTTCTTTTGAGGGCATTGCAAGATGTAAACGTTCCTAAGTTTCTTGCTCATGATCTCCCTCTCTTCGAAGGCATCATGAGTGATCTATTCCCTGGAATCGAAAGACCGCCTTTTGACTATGGGCCGCTTCTTACCGCACTCAAAATTGCTATTCAAAAACAAAACTTGCAGGCCGTCCCCATTTTCTTGCGCAAAAATATTGAGCTGTACGAGATGATTTGTGTCCGTCATGGACTCATGGTGGTGGGTCCAACTGGTGGAGGGAAGTCCTGTAACATTCATGTTCTGGAAGAAGCGTTGGGGTACTTGAAAGATATCGGGATCAAAGGCGAGCGCTACGAAACTGTCCATGTGTATCACCTGAATCCAAAGTCCATCACAATGGGTCAGCTGTATGGAGAGTTCGACGTGAACACGCACGAATGGCAGGATGGTGTGCTTGCTGGTATGGTTAGGATGTGTGCGCGCGACACTTCTAACGATCTTCAATGGATTGTATTTGATGGACCTGTGGATGCAATTTGGATCGAAAACATGAATACAGTGTTGGATGACAACAAAAAGCTATGCCTTACCAGCGGTGAAATCATGTCGCTATCAGAGCCCATGACAATGATGTTTGAACCTGAAGATCTTGCTGTGGCCTCTCCTGCAACAGTTAGTCGATGCGGAATGATCTATATGGAGCCTAAATCGCTGGGATTTGATCCTCTGCTCCAAAGCTGGCTTCACACTTTACCTCCAAAGATGACTGCAAAACACAAAACAAAAATTTCTATTCTTTTTGATGTGTATATTTCAGGAATTCTGCAGTTTATGAGAAGATCTTGTGTCGAGCCGCTTCCTACAAAAGACAATTGCTTGATACAAGGCCTGATGAACATCTTGGACTGTTTTTTCAATGATTACCGTGATGCAGAAGGGCGTGAACCCAAATCAGCATCTGATCTTGAATCATTGCTGTCAACTTTAGAGCCTCTTTTCCTGTTTGCCTCCATTTGGAGCCTTTGCTGCACTACAAATAAAAAAGGGCGAGCTGCAATGGATAAATTCTTGAGGTCTGAAATGGAGGCAAACTCTTCGAAATTTCTGCTTCCACCAGAGAGCTCTATCTATGACTACTGTTGGGACTTGCACAAAAAGATGTGGGTTCCATGGATGAGCACGATCGAACCGTACCGCTGGGATTCCAAGCTTCCTTTTCAAGAAATGATCATTCCTACCACAGATTCGGTTCGATACACCTACTTTTTCAACATTCTGATTAAAAACGGGAAACATGTTCTAATGACCGGTCCAACTGGAACTGGGAAAACAGTGAACATTTCTCAGCACTTGCAGACTGGAATCTCTGAAAGCTTTGTCCCTCTTTGCTTAACTTTTTCAGCCCAGACTTCAGCGAATCAAACACAAGACCTTCTGGATGGTAAATGCGAAAAACGGAAGAAAGGTGTGTTTGGGCCCAGTGTGGGAAAGCGGTTTATTATCTTTGTTGACGATGTGAATATGCCACAACGCGAATTCTATGGTGCCCAACCTCCGATAGAACTTCTGCGCCAGTGGTTTGACTCTGGGGGATGGTATGATCGCAAAGCTCTCTCATTCCGCCAGCTTGTTGATGTAATATTTGCATGTGCTTGTGGTCCACCAGGTGGTGGGAGGAATCCAATGACAAATAGATTTGTCCGACATTTCAACATAATTGCGTACGCTGATATGGAAGACCAGAGTATGTTTGTCATCTTCAGCACCATTTTATGCAACTACCTTGATTCATTTGACGAAAGTCTGCGTGGTCTTGGTGTCAAGATGGTTAACGCTGACATAGAGATTTTTAATACAATTATAAATGAGCTCCGCCCAACACCAGCAAAAAGTCATTACACATACAATCTTCGAGATCTGAGCAAAGTTTTCCAAGGGATTCTAATGATAAACAACAAGAAGGTAACACAGAAAGAACAATTGTGTAGGGTCTGGATTCATGAAAATAGAAGAGTTTTCCAGGATCGCCTCATTAGCACTGAGGATAAAGATTGGTTTAATCTTTTGCTGAAACGGAAACTTGAAGAGCTTCTCGATACAACTTGGGATCTGGTTGTTGTTTCAGAGCCGATTATATTTGGGGATTACATCGATCAAAGGGCGGATCCCAAAGTGTACGATGAGGTGGATAACTTGCAAGCACTGCAGACGGTCATTGAAGAGTATCTCAATGAGTACAATGGCGAGAGCAAACAGCCTATGGACCTCGTTATGTTCATGGATGCCATTGAGCATGTTTCCAGGATAAGCAGAGTCATCCGTCAACCTCAGGGCAATGCACTTTTGCTCGGAGTTGGTGGTTCTGGACGACAAAGCTTGACAAGGCTAGCTACTTTCATGGCCGGTTTTAATATTTTCCAGATTGAAATCTCAAAAGGTTACGGGATGCCTGAGTGGCGGGAAAATATCCGTGATTGTCTTCTTCGAGCAGGAGTTGACAACACTCCTCTTGTGTTTCTGTTCAGCGACACACAAATTGTTGTGGAGGCGATGTTAGAAGACGTCAACAATGTGTTGAACTCTGGTGACGTGCCAAACCTGTACGGTCCGGAAGAGCTGGACAAAATTATGTTGGCCTGTAAAAACGACTGTGTGAAGAAAAAGCTGCAACCCACAAAACTCAATGTGTATGCGCAATACATCAATCGAGTGCGCAGAAACATCCATGTCTGCCTGTGCATGTCTCCTATTGGAGATGCTTTCCGCAATCGTCTTCGGATGTTCCCATCCATTGTGAATTGCTGTACAATTGACTGGTTTATGGAATGGCCTGATGAAGCCCTTCAGTCTGTGGCAAACCGATTTTTGAAGGAAGGGATGGAGCTTGGGGATCATATCCCAAGCGTGGTCACCTTTGTGCGCCACCTGCACCAAAGCGTAGCCGCAGAGTCAAAAGTCTTCCTTGACCGTTTGCACAGGCATAATTACGTCACACCCACAAGCTATTTAGAACTTCTCTCGACATACCGAGCTGTTTTGGGGCAGAAGCGTGTAGAAGTTGGAGGACTCAGAGATCGTCTTGAAGGGGGTTTAAAAAAAATTCTTGGAGCTGCTGAACAGGTAGCAGGGCTTCAAGTACAGCTGAGAGAGATGGAACCCAAACTGATTCAGACTCAAGCTGAGGTTGAGCAAATGATTGTGCAAATTGAAAAGGACAAGATTGGAGCGGCTGAAACCCAAAGTGTGGTAGAAAAAGAGGAAGCACAGGCTCAAGATAAAGCAGCAGCAACAAAAGAGATTGCAGACGATGCGCAGCGAGATTTGGATAAGGCCTTGCCTGCCCTTGATGATGCAGTGCGGTGTCTCAAAGATCTGAAAAGAAACGACATTGACGAAGTTCGAAACCTTCAGAAGCCTCCAGCGGGAGTAAAGCTTACATTAGAAGCCCTGTGTATAATGTTCAACATAAAGCCTGAGAAGATTAACGATCCAGACAATGCGCAGAAAAAGATCAATGATTACTTCAAACCTGCACAAAAAAATCTATTGTCCAATGCCAATAAACTGCTTGAAGACATGCAGACATACGACAAAGAAAACATACCGGAATCGATTATTTCAAAGATCGAGCCTTACATTGCAGATCCAGGTTTTACTCCTGATGAAATTAACCGTGCTTCTAAAGCTTGCAAAGCAATGTGCATGTGGGTCAGAGCAATGCATACATACCATCAGGTGACCCTTATTGTTGAGCCCAAAAAGAAGCTTCTAGCGGAGGCACAGATATCGCTCGACGAGACCCTTGCCACTTTGGCTGTAGCACAAGCACGGCTAAAAGAAGTCAACGACAAGATTGGGAAGTTGGAAGAAGACTTTGAGAGAGCAAACACCAAAAAGGAAAATCTCATCTTTCAAGTGGAAGAATGCCGGGCAAAGCTCGAAAGAGCCCACAAACTGATAAGTGGCCTTGGCGGTGAAAAAGTACGCTGGACTGAATCTGTTAAAAACCTGAGTGTTTCCTATGGAAACCTCATAGGAGATTGTCTCATATGCGCAGGCATGATTGCCTATGCTGGTGCTTTCACTCCAGAGTACAGGATTAAGTTGGTGGATAACTGGCAGGGCAAACTGGAGGAGCTTATGATCCCTCGCACTGCAGGTTCCTCTATCCGCTCCACTTTAGCAGACCCTGTCCAAATCCGCACTTGGACTATTGCCGGACTACCTCAGGACGGGCACTCGATTGAAAACGGGATCATCATGTCCAAGGCCAGGCGCTACCCACTACTGATCGACCCACAGAGCCAGGCGAACCGCTTCATCAAAAACATGGGGAGGGACTCCGCGCAGAGCTCCCAGGGGATAGACGTGATCAAGCTTACAGACAAAAACTTTTTGAGAACATTAGAAAATGGCATTCGATTTGGGAAATGGGTTCTCCTTGAGAACATCGGTGAAGCATTGGATGCAGCTCTTGAGCCGCTTCTTCTGCAACAGAAGTTTAAGCAAGGCGGTACAGAGATGATTCGTGTTGGGGACTCTGTCATTCCCTGGAATGACAGTTTCCGTTTCTTTATGACAACCAAACTTCCAAATCCTCATTATCCTCCTGAAGTTTGTGTGAAGGTTTCTCTTTTAAACTTTGCCATCACATTTTCCGGGCTGGAAGACCAGATTTTAGGGGTTGTTGTGATAGAAGAAATGCCTGAGATGGAAGCAAAGAAAAATGCATTGGTGGTTTCAAATGCAAAGATGAAAAAAGAGTTACAAGAAATAGAGAATCGCATTCTTGTGCTGTTGTCGGCCTCCAAAGGAGACATTTTGGATGACCATGAGTTGATTGAAACTTTGGCAACTTCCAAGAAGACTTCTGAAGAAATATCAGCAAAGGTCGCAGAGGCAGAAATTACTGAGAAAGAGATCGACCTTAACAGAGCAGAGTACAGGCCAGTGGCATATCGTGGAACACTGCTTTATTTCGCAATAACAAGCTTCAATGTTGTCGATCCAATGTATCAATACTCCCTCCAGTGGTTTACCACTCTCTTTGTTCAAGCAATAAGGCTGGCCCAGAAATCAGATAATCTGCAAGAGCGACTTGAGGAACTCAACAATTTTTTTACTTATTACTTGTACACAAATGTCTGCAGATCTTTATTTGAAAAGGATAAACTCCTGCTCTCCTTTCTGATGACTGTCAAAATTCTTGATGGGAATAAAGAGATTGATGGCTTACAATGGCGGTTTTTGATTTCTGGCAAAGCTCCCAACCCACGCACAATGGAAAACCCAGCTGATGAGTGGATTGATTCACGTATGTGGGGGGAAATTGTCTCCCTCGCTTCTTTGCCTGCCTTTGAGGGATTCGAAAGTGAAACATTTCTTTATTTAGACAAATGGCGTGCTTTTTACGATCATCTAGAACCGCACTTGCTCCCTCTTCCTGGGAAATGGGATTCTATTTTGAACAGTTTCCAAAAACTTTGTGTTTTACGCTGTTTCAGGGCAGACAAAGTTACCGACGCTATCATGAACTTTGTGATTGAAAAGATGGGTCAGAAATTTATCGAGCCCCCTCCATTTGATCTGGCTGCCTGTTACAAGGACTCTTCATTGGTTACACCCCTAATTTTTGTACTTTCAAAGGGATCGGACCCCACCAAAGCATTTTATGAGTTTGCACGCATGATGAAGTTTGACAAGAAAGTGAAAGGCTTGTCACTGGGCCAAGGACAAGGTGTGAAAGCAACACGCATGATAGAAGAAGCCACCCAGAAAGGGACGTGGGTGTATCTCCAGAACTGCCATTTGTTCGTTTCTTGGCTTACAGAGCTTGAAAGAGTGTGTGAGGACATCTCAACAGACACATCAACGGTGCACAAGGACTTCAGGATGTGGTTGACGAGTATGCCCTGCAAAGAGTTTCCTGTTTCTATTCTTCAGAATGGAATAAAAATGACCAATGAACCCCCTAAAGGACTGAAAGCCAATTTAAGAAATGCCTACTACAAACTGGACAATGATAAGTTGGATGTAACGAGTAAGCCGTATGAGTACAAAAAGCTGCTTTTTGGTCTATGCTTTTTCCATGCTGCGGTACAAGAGCGAAGGCGTTTTGGTCCTTTGGGTTGGAACATTCCTTATGAGTTTAACGAGACAGACTTAGATATTTCCAAAGGCCAGCTAGAAATTTTCCTAGATTCCTATGACGAGATTCCTTATCGAGTTTTGAATTTTTTAACATCTTACATCAACTATGGAGGAAGAGTTACTGATGCCATTGACCTTCGAACCATAGATATCATTATGAAAACATTTTACTGCCCTGAAATTCTTGAGGACGATTACACTTTTGACAGTGAAGGGGTTTACTTTTCTGCTCCCATCGATGAGGAAAATGCACAAAAAGGGTACTTAGATTACATTGAATCGCTTCCACTCTCTGCCAGTCCATCTGTGTTTGGGCTTCATGAAAATGCAAACATTGTATGTGCGCTTGATGAAGCTATGACTCTTTTTGGGACTGTTTTGTCCATGGAAGCAAGTGATAGCTCGTCCAGCGGAGCTTCTCAAGAAGAGATTGTTGGAAGGGCTGCAAAGGATATCAACGAGCGGCTTCAAGAGAAAGGAATATTTGATGTTGAAGCAATTGGGATGCAATATCCTGTTGTGTATGAAGAATCTATGAATACGGTTCTAATTCAGGAATGCATTCGATACAACGGTCTGATCGGGGAGATGCTTAGAACTCTGCCAGATCTTCAAAAGGCTCTGAAAGGCCTGGTGGTGATGTCTGCTGAACTCGAAAATATGGCGAAAGCTATTGCAATCAACAAAGTGCCTGGTGCCTGGGAGGAGAAAGCATACCCTTCAATGAAGCCACTTTCCGCTTGGACCGACGATTTGATTGCTAGGCTTGCATTCTTAAGAGACTGGATTGAAAACGGTATCCCAGTCGTATTCTGGGTGTCTGGGTTCTATTTTCCGCAGGCATTTTTCACTGGAAGCTTGCAAAACTATGCGAGGAAGCACCATTTTCCAATCGACACAGTCAGTTTTAATTTCAGGGTGGTGGACGCAGACTGGGAGGATATCACGTTCAAGCCGGAGGATGGGTGTTATATCCGTGGCCTCTTCCTTGAAGGTGCTCGTTGGGACCCTCTCATTCAAAGCCTGAATGACTCCGTGCCAAAACAGCTCTACACCAGCTTCCCGATTTTGCATTTAGATCCGGAACAGTATCGAAAAGACCCAACCTCTGGAATATATCGATGCCCAGTATACAAGGTGCTTTCTCGGAAAGGTACTTTATCAACAACTGGTCACTCTACGAATTTTATTATGTGGATTGAAATACCTTCCAAACGAGATGATTTTGTGAATAATATTGGAAAAGCAGATCAGGGAACTTGGATACGAGCTGGTGTCGCTGCATTCTGCAGCTTAAAATACTAGTGGTAAAATTTGTTGAAGAATTTTTTGCTTCGCTGCCAAACACCTGATGACTTGTCTTGGCTTGTTTTGTGAGTGAAAGCACAAGTGTAAAACATGAAACGCTTGTTGAG
>Ga0157565_1034673_pt1 | contig 13316 bp, 1 predicted proteins | sample GEODES065metaT_FD_106792 | JGI IMG/M metagenome (GOLD analysis project Ga0157565, IMG submission 106792) | Dystrophic lake water microbial communities from Trout Bog Lake, Wisconsin, USA - GEODES065 metaT (Metagenome Metatranscriptome) | ecosystem: Environmental > Aquatic > Freshwater > Lake ... | reverse complement strand
GGAGAAGAAACCTTATAAATAGTTGCATTTCCCTATGAAATAAAGTACACAATTGACCAAATTTACAAGTGCAAATATTTTTGATTTCATGTAACATGAACACACGTTCAAAAGGTTCTGTTGCGAGCAGTCTGGATTCTGCAATGTTTTCAGCAGATGCAGAAATGAGAAATTTTGGAAGAGTTGTCTCACAGAAAAAAGGGACTCTTGACCCGAATGGACTGAATCCGAATGGGTTTCTAGAATCAAGACCTGTTCCAGATTTTTTGAAAAAAAAGAACAAAACTCTTGGACCTGTTAGAGAGAGCACAAGTGCAGGAAACGAAAAGCCCCCAACAAAGTTGTCGAAGCTTGGGGGAACCCGGCGACAGCCAGCAGAAGAAGTTCCAACACATTTTGGTTCTGAAGAAGTGGACTTTAACAACATACGCAAGTCTTGGAAGCCTCGCACTCAGCTACTGGAAGAATCTGCGAGGCGCAGACGCGCACGTGCTAATTGCCAACCTCCCTCTCGTCGTGCATTCCCAGGCCCTATTAGGCAGAGCTTGCTCCCACCTGATGGTGCTGTCACACAATACATGCTGGCAACAGACCCACACAACAAAAGAATGGCAGACACTTTTAATCTGTTGGCAGAGGAAGAAGAACGGCGTGAAGACGAGAAAGCTATGCGCATGGCAGCACGCAAAAAGAAGGGTGGCCCTGGTGAAGACTTCGAAAGTCTGATGCTGGCACTTAGTTCGGATGGAAGTGTGGGTTCCGCTTCATTTGCATCTCGCCGCAGCTCAAGCACTTTACATGAAGAAGTGGAAGACGAGGAAACTCGTCTGCGCAGGGAGGCAGCTGAAGCTCAATTGAAGAAGCAGCAGCTTCTTCAGGACCCCGAGTACCTGAAGCTGGATGAGTCAGAGTTGCCAATTGAGATCTTCGATTCTCTTGAATATCAGAATGAAAGAGACAAAACGCCGCAGGAGTGGTTGGCAAGCAAAAGTGAGGCTAGTGTGCCGTATTTTTTGGAGGGGAAATGGCGGTGGCGCCGGTGTAGGGTGCTTGCGTATGATGCACAGACAGCAAAGTTTACGGTGCAGTTCCTTCCTCAAGGCAGGGTAAAGGATGTGAAGCGGCTTAATCTCCAGTTTGATCGTGAAGACAAAGTGCTCTGGGAAAAGCGCAGGCAGTTTGCCTACGAAGAAAGGGAAAAGACAAAATCGTACCTGCGCTTTGACCACTTTGTTGCAAACCAACCCAACGAGTCTGTGCGAGCTGTTCAAAAGGCGTGGCTCCGTGGAATTCATGAGCGTGTGGCCGATGGGTTACCCCCCAATGCGCCGTTTCCTGACCAGCACACACGTGCAGGTGTGATGCTGCGTAAGCTTACAGCTGATGCCATTCAAGACTACACCCGCGTGATGAAAAAGGCTGTGCTTCATTACCAGCTGCTGCATGACCATGCAGTTGCAGAGCGGTATAACCAACTTCATCTCCCTCCTGTTCCTCCAAAACTGCCTCCTCCAAGAAAAGGAAAAGTCAAAGTATGTAATCCAGATGGTGACCAAATGCCCGCTGATCAATTTGAATACCACCTAAAACGAGTTCAAGAAATTCATTACAGCAACTACACTGAAGTCCTCGCCACGTTTATGTGGTTGTATTCAACCTGGGATCGTTTGTTTGCTGCTGCAAGGTTCATGGATCTTAAATTCTCGGACGAATCTGGTTCCTTGCAGCTTCCCTGTCGAATTCTAGAGTTTCAAGCACACCAGTCCAAAGCTTGCTCTACGTTGGAGCGCCGTTTGACAGAAGAATGGCGCCGCAATTTCATGGAACAGCTTCAAGACAATCTGCAAGGTGTCTATGATGTACTGCAAGGCAACCTCTCTGCCTACACGGGCAGTCCTTTGTTTAAGCTGCTAAAGCACTTGGAATTACGCATGGGCTCTCAATTGCGGTCCCTTCTCGATGCGAGCCTCGTGGATTGGGAGGATTTTGTGGAACAGTTTACAGAGCAAGAATGGTCACCGCAAGCAGCTGAGGAGCCTTCTCACTTCATTGTGACTGGCCGGACTTCTTTGTTTGAAATGTCATTACTCGTGGACGCTGATACTATGTCGTTGGAGCTTGAGCCGAGTCCCGATGAAGTTGAGCGCACTTTCCTGAAGCCCATCACCGATATGATCAAATCTCTGGAAACATTCATGACGGTAGACTCAGAGCTTATGTCTCTTTTAAAGCTCGATTCACGCCGCATCTTTGACCCCTCGGACAAGATGGTATTCGGAAAGATTAAAGAAACAGAAAGACACATAAAAATGCGGTTGGAACAGGCTTTTCAAGGTCCACGCGCACTCATGGAAGCCTACGAAGGGTATACACAATGGTTGCTTCAAGACCCAGATGAGTTAGTAGAGAGCTTCTTTGGGCAAGACCCGCCCCCTGAGATCGAGGAACTCGTTGTCAAAGTGAGAGAGTTCCACGTTGCTGCCTTGGAGGTGCAGCGTTTAACTTTCGACTGCGAGCTCTTTTCTCTCTGCCGTCTTGATACAACTGGCGCCAAGCACTCAATTTCAGAAAAGTTGTTTGAGCTGAGGAATGCACTTATCTCAAGGGTTATATCTGATTGCCGTAATCAAAGTTACAGCATCATTGCTCAGTATGAAGCCATTCTCCAACGCGTAGCAGAACGTCCGAACAATGAGCAAGAGCTTGCTAGCCTGCGGGAATTTATTATTTCCAGCAAGGCTAAAGTTGCAGAGCTTGTTGGGATGGTGTCCTCAATGCACCAGACACTTGCCAGCATTGAAGAATTCTTGGTCCCGTTAGACCAAGAAGACTTAAATCTCATGTATCATCCAATGGAATTTCCAATCAAGGTCGACCAGGCCTGCAAACAGACTGAAGAAGCACTTGAAATTGTAAAGATGACAATGATGGACAAATTGATGATTGAGAAAGGCCGATTTGATGAGTTACTTGAGACATTTGAAATGGAGCTGAAGCGTGCCAAGGCACTCTCAAATTATGACCAGATGGAGTCAAACACTGATGAGGTAACACGTTTGCAAAACAACATCCTGGAAGCAAAGAAGAAAGCCGAGGATTTTAACATGAGAGAAAAAGTGTTTGGCTTTACCCCTACAGAATACGCTACACTAAATAGTGTGGAGACGGAGTTGGAGCCTTTCTATAAACTCTGGAACATGATCAGCGAATTTCATGCATCGCAGAAGGAGTGGCTTTTCGGACCGTTCCAAGACTTGAAAGCAGCTGAAATTGATAGCAATGTAACAGATTGGTGGAAAACTTCCTACAAATTGAGTCGAACTTTGGAAGAACACACTCCAGGAGCTGCTGCGTGTGCTGCACGCTTGCGAGAGGAGACCACCATATTCAAGGAACACTTGCCCGTGATACGGAATCTGGCTTCAAAAGCACTAAAACCTCGACATTGGATCAGCCTCTCTGATAAAATGGGTGTCAGCATCGAAGTGGATGAAGATCTTACCCTTCAGGGTCTGTTAGACATGAAGGCGGCTGATTTCATTGAAGAGATCCAGGAAATCTGTGTTGCAGCAGAGAAGGAGTTTGGCTTAGAGAACAACCTCCAGGCAATGAAAGAAGAATGGAACAGTATTGAGTTTGAAGTCAAGCCATACAAGGACACTTATTTGGTTGGGGGGATTGATGAGATCATTTCGCTGCTCGATGACCATATAGTCAAGACACAGACAATGCGTGGAAGCCCTTTCATCAAAGCAATAGAAGAGGATGCTAAGAAGTGGGAACATAAGCTTAAGTATGCGCAGGGTCTTCTGGACCAATGGATCAAGTGCCAGCGTACTTGGATGTATTTAGAGCCGATCTTCAGCAGCGAAGACATCATGCGTCAGCTTCCTACCGAGGCAAGGAGATTCCAGGCAGTCGACCAACTCTGGAAGAAAACCCTCGCTGAGACTCAGCAGGATGCACGTTTTCTGGTGCAGGCGGAGCAAGAAAAGAAGCTGCTGGACAAGTTTACAGCAGCAAATCAAAAGTTGGATGAAATTCAAAAAGGGTTGAATGACTACCTGGAAGTAAAGCGTCTCTACTTCCCTCGATTTTTCTTCCTCTCCAATGATGAGCTGCTGGAGATTCTGAGTCAGACCAAGGAGCCGAAAGCTGTCCAACGGCATCTTGGAAAAGCCTTCGAAGGGATAAACAAGGTCAAATTTGAGGCAGATCTTAAAATATCTGAAATGATATCGGCGCAAGGTGAAGTTGTAAAGCTGGATGGGTTCATTGACCCAGAGTCATCTGGGAACAAGGGGAATGTTGAGCGTTGGCTCCTGGAACTGGAAGCCATGCAATGGCAGAGCGTGAAGACTCAAACTGAGTCGGCATTAGCCTCGTATGTCACCAAAGCCAGAACTCTTTGGTCACTGGATTGGCCCGCTCAAGTTGTGCTAGCTGTCAGCCAGATTTACTGGACACAAGAGATTATTAATGTCATCACCAAAGGAGAGGCCGATGGTTTGAAAAAGGAGTTAGAAAAAGAAACGTCCCAGCTCATGGATATTGTGCAGCTTGTCAGAGGCAAGCTCAACAAGCTCCAACGTTCAACTCTTGGTGCGCTGGTTGTTATAGATATCCATGCAAAGGAGGTGGTCAGCAAGCTTATAGAGGGGAGAGTGACTTCGTCTTTGGACTTTCTGTGGATGAGAGAGCTGCGTTACTACTGGGAAGTTGCTTGGAAAGATGGGCAGGCGGTTAAAAAAGGGCAAAAAACTGTTGTGTCTCGAATTGTTAATGCCAAAGTTTTGTATGGCTATGAATATCTGGGAAACACAATGCGTTTGGTGATAACTCCTTTGACGGACAGATGCTACAGGACCATGATTGGGGCTGTTGATTTGCTATATGGTGGGGCTCCGGAGGGGCCTGCTGGGACTGGAAAAACAGAAACTGTGAAAGACTTGAGTAAAGCAGTTGCAATACAGTGTGTGGTGTTTAACTGTTCCGATGGTCTCGATTACCTTGCCATGGCAAAGTTTTTCAAGGGCTTGGCTGGATGCGGTTCTTGGTGTTGCTTTGATGAGTTCAATCGAATCAATATTGAAGTGCTTAGTGTCATTGCACAGCAAATCTTAACAATAAATGAGGCAAAGAAGCAAGGGCAAGAGAAATTTCACTTTGAAGGCACATTTATGAAGCTGAATCAAAACTGCAATACTTTTATCACGATGAATCCTGGATATGCTGGCCGTGCTGAACTTCCAGACAATCTAAAAGCCTTATTTCGGCCATGTGCTATGATGGTTCCAGACTACGCGATGATCGGAGAAATTCGCCTGTATTCTTTCGGGTTTAGCGATGCAAAAAGTAATGCTTCGAAATTAGTGCGTGTATTGCAGTTAAGTTCAGAGCAGCTCTCATCTCAGAAGCACTATGATTATGGAATGCGTGCTGTAAACTCGATTCTGGTCGCATGTGGAAATCTGCGCCAAAGAGTTGGCGATGAACCTCAATGGAACGAGGCTAAAATTGTTCTCCGTTCTGTTAACGATGTGAATCTTCCGAAGTTCACAGTGGAAGATCTTCCGTTGTTTTATGGGATTACGTCTGATCTTTTCCCCAAGGTTGAGTTACCTCCGGCAGACCATGGGGCGCTTGTTCCTGCCATTGAAAAGGCCTGTGTCGATGGAGTCCAGGTAGCACCGGGTCGTGTGTTTGCGTTGGAACCGGTCCAGGGGTTTGTTAAAAAAGTCATCCAGCTGTACGAGATGGTGCTTGTTAGGCATGGCGTCATGATTGTTGGACAGACCTGTTCCGGGAAAACAGCAGCCATACACACCTTGGCTAAAGCAATGACAGCTTGTAACGAGGCCCAGCACCCGTTTCCGAAGGTGCAAATTCATACTATGAACCCAAAGTCAATCTTGTCTGGCCAGTTGTACGGAAATTTTGATGAAAACACGCACGAATGGAGCGACGGAGTGCTTGCGGTTATTTACCGAAACTGTGCAAAGGATAGCTCTCCAGACCGCAAGTGGGTGATGTTCGATGGACCTGTTGATGCTGTCTGGATTGAAAACATGAACACTGTTCTAGATGACAACAAAAAGCTCTGTCTTATGTCTGGAGAAATCATCAAAATGAGCGAGGAGATGACAATGATGTTTGAGGCTGAAGATCTCGAGCAGGCATCTCCTGCAACAGTCAGTCGTGTGGGTATGATCTTTTGTGAGACACGAAATTTGACATGGTCACCTCTCCGAACTGTGTGGCTATTATCGCTGACTCATCCAGATGTATTGAATCACAAGGAGCATTTGTTTGGGCTCTTTGACTGGTTGTTTCCACCAGCTGCGTATTTTGTTCGAAAAAATTGTAAAGTACCAACACCTGTAACCGAAATGGAAATGGCGTTCTCACTTATACGTTTGATGAATGCCTTCATCGATTTACCTGATGGCTTTGCTTCTGATGTTGCCAAGGTGCTGGAAGGTTTTTTCATAATGGCTATTGTATGGTCTGTCGGTGCTTGTGTGGATGGGAAAAGCAGAGTATTGTTCAGCGAGTACATAAAAAAAGTTCTGAGCAATGAGGTGGAAGGAAATTATTCCCACATCGATTTCTTATCCAAACACCGTGATTATAAGAACAAAGTCCCTGCCGATCGCACTGCTTCTACAAGCCCGTCTGGCAATCTTTATGATTTCCGGTTTGATGGCAAAAAGGCGCAGTGGCTTCCCTGGATGGATGCAAGCTTTCGCTTTGCTATTCCCAAGGAGGCTTCTTATTCCCAGATAGTCGTTCCAACAGAAGACACAGTAAGAAATGAATGGCTGATTCACCAGCTTCTTGTTAACGGTAACCATGTGCTTTGTACTGGAGATACAGGCACTGGCAAATCTGTCTCAATAAAAAGTAAGTTGTTGAGTGGAATGGGGGAAACCTTCCAATCAATTATGTTAAATTTTTCTGCCCAAACAAGTGCAAATCAAACACAAGACTTGATCGACAGCAAGCTTGAGAAAAGGCGAAAGGGTGTGTTGGGACCACCTCTCGGAAACACTTGTGTAGTATTTGTTGATGATCTTAACATGCCAGCAAAAGAGGAGTACGGTGCTCAGCCTCCTATTGAAATTCTGCGCCAATGGATGGACCATGCCGGCTGGTACAATCGCGAGGAGAATGAGTATGTAAATCTGGTCGATATTCAATTTATGGGAGCTATGGGACCCCCAGGAGGTGGGCGCTCACAAATAACCCAGCGCTACGTGCGGCATTTCAATTTGCTTAACTTTGTGCCATTCAGCAGCGAGAGCTTGGCTCGGATCTTCGGAACCATTTGTGACTGGTTCCTGAACAAAGGCTTCCAGGGGGCCGTTCGACAGATATCTACGGGTGTTGTTACTGCAACCATAGATCTATACGACACAATTGCAGAAAAACTGCTTCCGACTCCAGTGAAGTCTCACTACACCTTCAATTTAAGAGATCTCTCGAAAGTTTTTCAGGGAATGTCTCAGGGAAGCCCTAATCTTGTGAAGGACAAGGAGTCATTTATTCGCCTTTGGTCTCATGAATGCTTGCGTGTTTTTCACGATCGGCTCGTGGACAAGCCGGATCGGAAGTTATTCAATGACTTGGTTACTGAGAAGACGAAGCAGCATTTCAATCTTGACTATGCAAGGGTAAAAGGTCAAAATGCTGAGTTAATCTATGGTAATTTTATTGACCCCAAAGCTGTCACTGCGGATACAAGAATTTATCAAGAGATAGAGGATCGGCAACTTCTTCATAAAGTGATGGAGGAATACCTTGAAAATTACAATGCAATGACCAGCCGCCCGATGAGCTTGGTTCTGTTTCAAAATGCCATTGAGCATGTGGCTCGTATCAGCCGTGTTATAAACCAACCCCTAGGAAATGCTCTTTTAGTGGGGGTTGGAGGTTCTGGAAGGAAATCGTTGTGCACTCTGGCAACAAGTATTGCTGACTTTGAACTCTTCCAAATTGAAATTTCTAAGAGTTATGGATTGGTGGACTGGCGTGAAGATCTCAAAAAAATCCTAAAACTTGCTGGAGTGAAATACAAACCTACTGTCTTTTTGTTTGATGACACCCAAATTGTGATGGAAACTTTTCTTGAAGACATCAACGGTATCCTCAACACTGGAGAAGTAGCCAACCTGTTCAATGCCGAAGATATTGTTGAAATCACTGAGGGTCTATCGAAAGCTGCACAGGAAGTGGGCATTAATCCTGGTATTTTCGTGGAGTTGTATCCTTTCTTCGTGCAACGCTGCAGAGAGAACCTCCATGTGGTCCTGTGCATGAGTCCAATTGGCGATAGTTTCCGCACACGCCTGCGCATGTTTCCTGCACTGGTGAATTGCTGCACCATTGATTGGTTCACGGAATGGCCACCAGAAGCTCTGTTCTCAGTCGCTCGATACTTTTTGGATGCAATTCAAATGGATGAGACTGTGAAACAGGGTGTTGTTGATGTTTGTGTTGATATGCAAGAGCGCGTCTCACAAATGTCTCGCCAGTATCTTGTTGAGATGGGCAGACATTACTATGTGACACCCACAAGTTACCTGGAGCTCATTAATACCTTCAAAAGTCTTTTGAACCGTCAGCGGCAGGATGTTTTGGAACAAAAAGCGCGCTATGAGAATGGTCTGATGAGGATTCAGGATACTGAGACACAGGTTGGAACCATGCAAAAAGATTTAGAGGCACTACAACCGAAGCTCAAAGAGGCGTCGATTGACACGGAGCGGCTTCTTAAAAAGATAGCTGAGGATAGTGTTGAAGTCAATGAAAAGAAAAGTGTTGTTGAAAGAGAAGAAGCTATTTGTAGCAAACAAGCCCAAGAAGCCAATGGAATGAAGGAATCTTGTGAAGCTGAGCTTGCCGAAGCAATGCCTGCATTGGAGTCTGCTCTAAAGGCACTCAAAAACTTGAAAAAGAGCGATATTGATGAAATTAAGGCAATGCAGCGCCCACCACCAGGTGTTAAGCTTGTAATGGAAGCACTGTGTATTATGTTGGATGTTAAAGCTGACAAAATAAAAGATCCAGATGGAGGAACAAAGAAGCTTGATGATTACTGGGGACCAGCAAAGAAATTTGTCCTGGGAGACTCGAATTTATTAAACAACCTTCTTGTTTATGATAAAGACAACATGGATGAAAAAATGATTATCCAGATCAAAAAGTATGTCGCAAACAACGAGTTTAGTGTTGAAAAGGTCAAGAAACAATCTGTTGCTGCAGCTGGGCTTTGCTCGTGGGTTCATGCCATGGTACTATATGACAAAGTTGCCAAGAATGTGGCACCAAAGAAGATTGCATTGGCACAAGCAGAACAGGACCTGTCATCTGCAACAGCAGCTCTTGCGATCCAGCAGAAGATGTTGCAGGAGGTGTTAGACAAAATGCACGAATTAGAAAGGCAGCTACAGGAGGCACAAGACAAGAAAGAGAGTCTCAAGAATCAGGTTACAGATTGCGAAAACAAATTAAGAAGGGCGACCCAACTTATTTCTGGACTGGGAGGAGAAAAGCATCGATGGGCAGAATTTTCCAAGAAGCTGCAGGTTCGCTATGAAAATGTGACTGGTGACATAATGCTTTCTTCTGGTGTTATTGCTTACCTTGGTGCTTTTACCAGCATCTACAGATCAAAGGCATTAAAACAATGGCAGACGCTTCTGGATGCAAAGCATATTCCGAGCTCTGGCGATTTTAGCCTTTCTGTCACCCTTGGAGATCCTGTCCAGATTCGGGAATGGGTCATCAACAAGCTTCCCAACGACAGCTTTTCAATTGACAACGCATTGATGATGTCAAAGAGTAACCGCTGGCCGCTCATGATTGACCCTCAAGGACAGGCGAACATCTGGGTCAAGAAAATGGAGGGAGACCAACTAAAGGTCGTGAAGCAAAACCAGTCGACGTTCATCCGCACCATCGAAAACTCTATCAACTACGGCTTTCCTGTGCTTTTGGAAAATGTTGGGGAAAGTCTCGATCCAGTGCTGGAGCCGGTGTTGCTGAAGCAGATTACATCAGTTGCTGGTATTCCAATGCTGAAAATTGGAGACACTCAGGTGCAGTATGACCCAAAGTTTAAATTATACATCACCACCAAACTCCGAAATCCACACTATGCTCCTGAACTCTGCGTAAAAGTGAACCTACTCAACTTTATGGCTACTGAGGAGGGGCTAGAAGACCAGATGTTGGGGATAACTGTCGCCAAAGAGCAGGAAGCACTTGAGGCTGAGCGAGAGCGTTTGGTGCTTGAGGATGCAGAGAACAAAAGGCAGCTCAAGGCTATTGAAGACAAAATCCTGTTCCTTCTGAAAAATGCCGAGGGAAATATTCTGGATGATGAGGTGTTAATTGACACTCTGGCAAAAAGCAAGGTGACCTCCAATTTGATAGAAGAGAAAGTGCAAGTTGCAGCAAAGACACAGGAACGCATTGCAGAGACAAGGAAAGGGTATATTCCAGTAGCCTTCCGTGTCAGTCAGCTGTTTTTTTGCATCGCAGATCTTGGCATGATTGATCCAATGTACCAGTACAGTCTTAAATGGTTTATTGGGCTCTTTGAAACATCAATCGATCAGGCTGTGGGGACTTGGCAGGATCCCCTCGAAGAGCGCTTAGGCAACCTAAAGGACTCGTTTACATTTGCTCTCTATAAAAATGTTTGCAGATCGCTGTTTGAAAAAGACAAACTGCTCTTCTCGTTTTTAATGTGCACAAAAATCATGCTGGGAGATAAAAAACTAGATGCAAGGGAACTCCGATTTTTTCTTCAAGGAGCTACTTCAATGGAGCTGGAAAAACCCAACCCAATACCAGGAAGCTGGCTTTCGGATAAATGCTGGGGTGATGTGCTAGGGGCTTCGGGTTTGCCTGTTTTTCATGGTTTTGAGGAGGAAGTCAAAAGGGAGCTTCGCTTTTGGGAGGATATCTTCAACAGCCAAGATCCTGCCGCACTAATTGACAAAAAGTATGGTCCTCCAGAACACACTGAAGAAGAGCAGGGTGTACCAGTAAAAAAAGCAGTTGGCCCGGCTGGGGGAAAAGGTGCAGCAAGCAAAGAAGACCCCAAGGCAAAGGTTCAAGTCGAAAGGTTCACACCTTTTCAGCGCCTGATCCTTGTCCGGGTTTTCCGTCCAGATACAGTTGTTCCTCGCGTGATGGAGTTTGTCTCAAAAGTTATGGGAAGACACTTCATTGAGCCGCCCCCTTTCAACCTCAAGGAGTGTTTCAAAGATTCAAAGAGCTGTGATACACCTTTGATTTTTGTCCTGACCCCTGGGGCAGATCCTATGAGTGAGCTGAACAGATTGGCTGAAGAGATGGGGTTTATGGGGAAAAGGTTGACAAAGATTTCTCTTGGACAGGGCCAGGGACCTTTGGCAGAGCGTGCGATTCAAGAGGCAGCGGATAGTGGGAGTTGGGTTTGCCTACAAAACTGCCATTTGTCTGTTTCTTGGATGCCAACTTTGGAAAAGATTTGCGAGGAACTGAGCCCTGATCGTGTGCATGAAAAGTTTCGGCTGTGGCTAACTTCCGAACCGTCCCCTCACTTCCCAGCCTTTATTTTACAGAATGGTGTGAAGATGACAAATGAGCCTCCAAAAGGAATGAGGGCGAATCTTCAAGGTTCTTATTACACCATTGATGGAGATTGGATAAACAGCTGTAAAAAAGCAAGCGAGTTCAAAAAGCTGCTTTTTGGGCTCTGTTTTTTCCATGCGACCGTACGAGAAAGGAAAAAATTTGGACCGTTGGGTTGGAATATTATGTACGTCTTTTCTGGTCCAGATCTAAAAATCACAATGGATCAGCTTTACATATTCCTCAATGAGCTTGCCGATGGTGATCCCATTCCCTACCCTGCACTTGCTTATCTTGCAGGGGAATGCAATTATGGAGGGCGAGTTACCGATGACAAAGACCGCCGCTGCCTGGTCAACATTTTGAGTGACTTTTACTGCAAAGAGATTCAGGACGACAAGTACAAGTTCTCTCCCAGTGGGATTTACTACGCTCCTCCGGAAGGCGAGCTTGCAAACTACCGAGAATACATTACAAACCTGCCGATCAATGAAGGCCCGGAAGTCTTTGGACTTCACGACAACGCCAACATTTCCTTTGCCCTCTCCGAAACAAACGCATTGCTCGGCACTGCGCTCAGCTTGCAGCCAAGGTCTTCTGGTGGGAGTGAAAAGTCATGGGACGAAACTTTAAGAGAACTTGCCACGGACATTTCCGGACGTCTTCCTCCTCTGTATGACATCGAGCGCGCGTGCCTCGACTTTCCGGTACGGTACGAAGAGTCGATGAACACAGTGCTGACCCAAGAGCTGGTACGCTTCAACCGACTTAATGCAGTGATAGCAGCAAGCCTGCATCAAATCCAGCGAGCAATCCAAGGGCTTGTCTTGATGAGTGGAGAGCTTGAGGCGATGGGCAATTCAATGGTCATTGGAGCTGTGCCAGCAATGTGGGAAGCGGTTGGATACCCTTCATTGAAGCCTCTTGGAAGTTGGGTGAGTGATTTTCTGGAGAGGCTGCAATTCCTTCAAGACTGGATTGACCGCATGGAAAGCCCCAGTGTATACTGGATCAGTGGTTTCTTTTTTACGCAAGCCTTTATCACAGGAACTCTCCAAAACTTTGCGAGAAAATACCAGATTCCAATTGATATCGCTGGATTTGATCACAGAGTGTTAACCCAAGCAGAAATAAAAATTGCGGAGACGGAAAAACCTGAAGACGGCGCGTACGTAAGAGGACTTTTTATTGAAGGTGCAGGCTGGGATTTCGAGGCCAATGTAATTGGAGAATCAAAACCACGCGAGCTTTATGTTTCAATGCCATATTTCCATCTTCTTCCCAAAAGGATTGTTGACATTCCTGAGGTTGAAGGTGTCCCCGAACTGTATACTGGCATGATGGATGGCCCAGCGCATGTGTACCTCTGCCCAGTATATAAAACATCCCTACGCCAAGGGACGTTATCAACAACAGGACACTCAACAAATTTTGTCTTGTATATGAGAGTTCCAATTGCCAGAAAGCATAGTCAAAAACATTGGATAAAACGTGGTGTTGCCATGCTTACACAACTTGACAGTTAGGTGTTGGTTGAGTGTCTTGGCATGAAAGACAATTTACACGCATGTGTATCGTATTTGACACCCAAGAAATGCAAAAATGTAATGCTACTGTCAATGGTTTCTTAGTTGAAATGTGCTGATCATTTTTTTAATTGCTTTGGTTTTGTGATCAAATGCGCTCGTTGG
>Ga0157565_1055704_pt1 | contig 13502 bp, 1 predicted proteins | sample GEODES065metaT_FD_106792 | JGI IMG/M metagenome (GOLD analysis project Ga0157565, IMG submission 106792) | Dystrophic lake water microbial communities from Trout Bog Lake, Wisconsin, USA - GEODES065 metaT (Metagenome Metatranscriptome) | ecosystem: Environmental > Aquatic > Freshwater > Lake ... | reverse complement strand
GGAAAAAAATATGTCTAGTGCACTTAGTTTTCAAACATTAGTGTTAGTTTGACAGCAAAATGGCTGTTGTTTTATTAGAATTTGAAAAATCTATAAAATGGAGGAAGTGATTGCCCAATCTGGCCCTTTTGGAGTGCTGAAAAGTACCAGATTCTCTTTGAAGCTTCCGACTGTCAACAGGGGATTGGATGATTTGGACAGCAACTCTGCCCATCTCATACAAAATCCTTCAAATGGAAATAAGACATTAATATATATTTCTTTTTTGTCGTTTGCCGATTTCTCAAAGGCTATCTCTGGAAACTCCATTCCAAGTGGATTTTGTGCATTTCAGACAGAATTTTCAAAGGACTCAGTTCTCTACAAGCTAGGGCTGCCCCAAGGGAATAAGACTCCAGTGCTTCACCTAAGTCTGAAGTTGAAGAAACTGGTACAGAAGCATAAATTGCCAGGAGCTATCAAACTGGTTGTTCAAAGAGATGACGAGACAGTTAAAAGGCCGAAGCTTCTTTTCCCTTTTAAATCAAACAAGCATCGCTACGTCATTCCTATGAGAACTGCCCCGTTAAATGGGGACCAACAGCAGGCGAGTGATGACAAAAGCCCCAAAGCAAAGTTTGCTCCTAACGGGACCTCCTCTTTCTACTGCCAGGTGCCAAAAGCAAGCCATCAAAAGTGGCTTATTGAATTCTACACACTTCAGCTTCCCTTGATTCGCAGAATGATCGAGCAGATAACAAGTGATCCCAACTATTTTGAATATGAAATTGCACCAAATTCAAAACAGATTATGAAAGATCTTAAGTCACGTTCTTATTTAATCACGGCAATGCCAAATTGGTGGGGATTTCAAATTTGTACACTGCTGAAGCCAAAGTCCCACAGCAGCAGATCGAAAGAGAAGCTGGCAATAGTGGGCACTGCGACTTTATCACTGATGCTGGAATCTAACCCTGTGACTTGGGTTGTTATGAGAGGTTGGCCAAAAATACAGGAGTTCCAAAAGAACAAGATCAAGACGTCTGTTTACCAAGATTTCCCAACTGATTGCTGCTTTGAAGACCTTCTTGATGCTGCTCGAAAGGCGGGAATCCAGTTCTCAGAAAAAATACATGGCATCCAATTTGTTTACGAGAGCTACTACGATGAAGGGGAAGATAAAGGACCTGTCACACTTTTTCGGCGATCAAACCACAGCTCAAGGGAAGAAAAAACTGGTGCCCCAAAATCCTCTCAACTTTTATTACGAGGAGACTCAAAGTATTCAGGTTCCATCTATTCAACGAAGAGCAAAGATGAAGGAAAAAGTCCGCATCTTCCGAGTAAGCAGGTCTCTCTTATGTCTTTTCGCACCGTGGAGCGTGGGGACTCTGGGATCGCTGAAACAGAAATAGACCCACAGCCAGTGCTTGCTTTTTCCGAAAGGGAGGCGCATCATGCTGCTCTCAATGTTCTGTCTGGATGGCTTGAAGACAGCCAAGGGGTGCTTGTGCCCATGTTGACAGCATGCTGCACAAGTAACAGGGAAGCTGTGTACCTACAAGACTCTGCGCGCAGAGCACTGGCAGCATTTGTTCATGCTCTGGGGCCACTCCTGCGCAAGAAGCCCACTGAGGGGCCAACAGAACTCACATCCTTCCATTCCAAGTTAAATGTGCTGTGGAGAAGTTTGATGACAATTGTGGAACTAAAGAAATTTTCATGCACTGAGGACTTATACATGATGATAGGCATTCTGATCTTGGCAGACGAAATACGAGAGGACTTCTTGAAACGAGGAATAGTGGGAATTTTGCGCCAGATGTTTTGGTCGATGAGAGATTTAGCCCGTCCTTTTCCAGGCAATCTATCTGCAGAGCAGAGCTTTTTTACTGATGCTGAGACTCCCTCGGCAGCTTGGGGCTTTTTAGAGCCCTCGGAAGAAGTGTGGACGTACACGCTGAGAGACACCCGCATGAACATTTCCCACACTTTTCGTAAAGGGAATTCGAGAAGCAGTGTATCAGTTGACATTGGTCACCAGAAAAAAATGGGACTTAGCAGCCACTATGAAGCATACAAGAAAAAACTTCTTCCAACACTGACCAGTAATATCAATGAAGAACAACCAGTGGGGGCTTTTCTCCAAAAGGAAGACTCAGATTGCTCCTCCATGTCGAATGTCAGCCCACGAATGAGTGAGGACCCTTTACCTCCAACCTTTTCACCAAACACAACTCCATTTCCAGCCTTCAAGACTGATCCCAATGCGCTCAGCCCGCCAAAACTCAATCCCAGGAAAGGATCTCAGCGGCTCAATAGTTTGACAGAAGGATTTAACTCGCCGACTTTCTCAATGTCCGGTAGCACAACTCTCATTGGTGCAAAATCACAGAGGCATACTTTGACACCCATCGACCAAAAATCAAGTCTGGATAGCAGTTACACTGGCTATGAGGATGGCTTACAAGGGAGCACACTTGTCCGGTTTTCACAAACACAGCGCAGAATCACACGTGAGGCCTCGCTGGGCAAGATGCAAATGACAACCAAGGCCTGGTCAATGCAGGCAGTTGCCAATTTTGGAGGACCTAAGAAGAAACCAACTTCCAAGCCTCCCTTGGCACTCAATGGAGCTGCCGGGCGACCATCTGTGCCGCTTTTGCCTTTGACTGGGAGCAGTGCCCAGACTGATTATGAGGAGCCAGGGCAGTCTGGAACTTCAAACACTCAGCGTGGACTTTTGAACAGCGCTCGTCCAGATATGACCACACGTTTTACTCGCCGAATGAAAAATGCCAATGATGTTTTTGTTGGTGCGGCTACAGAACTTTTTGTTGGTACGGAAAACAGAAACACAGTCAAAACGCTCGAGTCGCTTGCCAAGTCTCTGGGGCATGGGTATGCTGCAGCGGATCTTTGGGCTATGACAGCCGACAAGCGCTCCAGTCTGGCCGAACGCATGGAAAGGGCAGAAAGTCTAACAGAAGATGAGGAAAATACTTCTTCAACAAGACTCCATTTGTATCGAAGGCCACCCTGCACTGGAAGGACTGAGATAGAGAGCCAAATATCAGTCAAGCAGCTCCTTGGTCGTACTTCAAAACATGCTCTTCTCACCAGCCGGAAAAATCTTGACTTGTTTAGTGCATTCATCTCGTCAATTATTGATGACGATCTGCAGGAGTTTGAAAAATTGAGCCCCGCGTTGCCGCTCGCTCTCCGGGAGCTTGGTCCACGGGCATCTTTGTTGAAGTTGATGGTTGATATTCATGGGATTCCTCCAAAGGAGCTACATGGCATGTTGTTTGAGGCAGTGATGATAGAGCACACGGTAAATAGCCTCAATTCTTCGAGTTGCGTTGGGGAATTGCGCCCTTTGAGCCCTTCACCAATTTCTGCCGGTCGAAGAACTAATATATTAAAATCTGGAGAAACCCAACGCACTGCCGAGCAATTGTTAAACATCGAGCTTGAAAAGTATGATGAGATTGATGCAACCTCAGTTCTACTGGACGCTGCAAACATGCTTTGGAAGAATCTCAGCGAGTTTGAAACTCAGACTGAAGAACTTCAATACGCACGTTCCAAGCTTGGCGCTTCCTTTTCTCAACGCAGGCTTTGGGTCCGTGATGCTTGTACTTGCGTGCTGATCAAAACCTGTGTGCTTGAGTTTCTGTCCAAGAGTTTCATGAAGCTAGGCGATCGCCTTCCTATCAATGTACTCCACCAGCTGGTTGGCAGCTGCACAGACGCGATTTCGGGCTTACCTTTCAAAGTAAACAACAGCCAGTCTGCCGAATTGCCAAATCGGGAAAAGTACCAGAAATTCAACCTGTTCTGCGGGGTCGCTGACAGGATGGTGCTTGTTTTGACAAGGACTCTGAAGGCATTGGCTTTAAGACCGGATGCAACAAAAAGAACTTTTGACCCCTCCAAGGAAGCACGGCCGAGTTTTATGCAGTACCTTTCCTCTGAATTTTTCTGGACAAATATGTGCTCGTACATTTCTTGGCTTCTAATTGACAACTCAACTGACACGAACCACAACCAGGCCACACATCATAACAATTTTACCACTTCCGAGTCGCATCATGAAGAGGTTAGCCGCTCTAACCGTCAAATATTGGCAGCAACAAGCAGCGTTGACAGCACAGCCAGTGAATGTGATGGAGGGTCTGCAATACTTATCAACTCACCGCCTTCTCCTTCTGCACTCAATGGCTTTCGTAATAATGCTCTTAAATGTGTTTGCATCATCACGAACTTGTGCCTACAGGTGTCAAAACGAGGTAAAACCGGAGATGACATGGTGGAGTCCACAATCTCTGTCACGCGCTGGCTTGTTCCTCTTTTCTCGGCACAGACTGGGCCTGTGCTAAAATTTTTAAAGGAACATCAGTTTGATTGGGTCTCGGAAGAAACACATAGTGTGAGCACACCAATTACTGAAGAGGCTCCACTGCTTCCCAAAATTGAAAAAGATTTCAAAAGGCTTTCGATGAATGACAGGACCTTCATGGAGCGGGAAGGCACTACGGCAACCACACTACGCTTACTTGGTCTTCTTACCCACATGTTTTCCCTGAGCAAGATAGCAAATGAACAGGCCGCAATGCAGACACACATTTACGTCCCTTTCCATTATTCATCTTTTTTAAGGCTGTATCCCCAAAAGGCACCGCTCAAGAGGCTGTTAGCAAGGTGTCACATTATGGCACTCATTGCAATTGCTTCAAACCGCGATCCTTCAGATGAGGCATCCCGTGCTTTCAGGACACTTCGAGTAGCACACTTCATGACACAAGAAATTTCAGCTGAACAAAGATACCCCCTTAGTAGGGATGCTGATGAATATGAGAAAGCAAAAAAATGTGCAGAAGAATTGGCACGAACGAAAGAAGAAAAGAAGAAAGCCTACCAAAAGACCCCAAGGTTCACAGAAAAGCGCGAAGCCTCAAATTCGACAGTGGAGCTTGGCATTGACGCTGACGTACTCTTCAAAATAGATGATCGGGTGGATGCTGAGTTTGAGGTGAAAAATGGCAAGAAACGCTGGTTCCCTGGAAAGGTTGTGCAGGTAGACGAGCAACAAAGCTCTTATTTAGTGCTGTTCGATGATGGACAAGAGAAGACGGTCCCCCAAAACGAGCTTCGAAGGACCAAAAAAAGATCAAAAGATAATAACTGCCCTGCCAAAGAAGGCACAGAAGCAAAAGAAAACTCTGGACTCACTTCGATTGAGGAAAATTCAAAGAAAGCGGCAATCTTTGATTGGGGCATGAGTCAGCGAAATGCCAGTTTGCCTGTTGGGTCCCCAGTCATTATTCGACCAGAACCCCCTGGAGGCCAACCAGATCCTTCCATGCTTCGTGCAATGGATGCAAGAAGACGTCACCGGAAACGCACCCAAGAAAAAGAAGAACCATATCACAAAATGGATCTAGAGAAACTTGGATTCGACCAAGAAAGTATTGAAGAAGGAGTGTTCGAGATCCCTTCTGTCTTCACTGCCTCAAAAGCAAAGAAGGTGCTGGGAATCGGATTGGAGGAGGCAAAACCAACCGGTTTCACTGTCTCGAAGTTCTTGTCCTTGAACCTAGGAATGCTCAACCCAGGCCACATTTCATTAAGCAATTCAGGAACCGGCGACTTCACCCACACCCACAGCGTGAACCACAGCATATCACTCAGATCTCCATTTGGAGAAGCTTCAATTAGTTTTTTTGGCAAATCGACTTCACAGCCTTCAGCTCCTGATCCCCTGACGACTGCGAGAGGGCCAAACCCCACAAAATATGGAGGAATTTACAAAGGAAGGTTCTCCATACAAGCCGCACTTCCAGCCGGTAGGAAATCACTCGTTCATGGTCAAAAGCTGGAGCTTGCAGCCCCGCTTCAGCTTTCTAATGCAAGGCCCATGGAGGACGCAGAGATACCTGCACTTATTTCAATCAACAAGAAACCCACACATGTGCCACACTTTGACATGGAGGCTGTCCAAACAGCCCGGGGTAAAAGACGTGACAGCTTCCCCAATGCAACATCTTTGCTGGGTACTTGTCCAGTGAATGGCGGGGAATCCTGCATTAGTTCAAAAAAACAGACCAAGAATAAGCTGCCAAATGTGTTGGAAGTTCCAACGGTGTTGAAACCCATAACCAAGAAAACAGTGCCCGCCGTACCCCACTTCAGCAGCGAGGCAATGATGACCGCTCGAACCTCTCGAGTAACAGGGGCCGATCCTCAAGGAAACTCACTGTCAGGTTTCGTTGTTTCTGAAATGCCACAAGAACACTCGGCGAAAAAGCAGGAGGCTAAAGTCCTGGCTATCCCAACTGTTATTCCTCTCTCAAAAAAGGTTGGGGCGGTTCCCAGTTTTAGTAGTGATGCTATGAAAACAGCTCGTGGGATGAAAGGTTTGTCTGACAATCAAGGCGGCTCATTGTCTGGTTTTTCAATCCCAGAGCCTGCAGGCCATCAAAATCCATCAGACAGGCATGTCTCGGTGAAGGGGGCATACGTGATGGAAATCCCAACTGTTGTTCCTGTCCCTGTGAAAAATAAAGTTGGAGTTGTCCCCAGTTTTAGCAGTGCTGCCATGAAAACAGCACGTGGTGCGAGAGGTGATGCAGACCATGTACTGTCAGACACTATTGTAGAGCAGCCAGATATTATAGAAATTCCCACTGTGCTGAATTTGAAGAAAAAAGTGGGAGTTGTTCCCAGTTTTACTGCTGATGCCATGAAAACTGCACGAGGTACAAGGTGTGGGTTTGAGGAAATGCAAGGGAATTCGTTGTCTGGTATGGTTGTTTGCAACGAACAGGAAGACACTGTTTCCCCAGAGAAAAGTAATGTCCTTGAGGAACCAGATGTTATTGAAATTCCCAGAGTGCTAAATTTAAAAAAGACTGTTGGAGTTGTACCCAGCTTCAGCTCGGACGCCATGAAAACCGCACGGGGTGCGAGGAGTGTGCTTGCTGATACCCCAGGGAATTCTTTATCTGGTTTGCTTGGTATTAATGATCAGGAAAGCACTTTTTCTCCGTTGCATGCAAAAAACAATGCTGTACAGGAATCAGATGTGATAGAAATCCCCAGAGTGCTGAATTTGAAGAAAAAAGTGGGGGCCGTTCCTAGCTTTACTCCTGATGCCATGAAAACTGCACGAGGAATACAGAATGTGCCAGATTATACACAAGTGAGTTCTTTATCTGGAATGGTTGTATGTAACGATCAGGAAAATACAGTTTCTGCACTGCCAGACACTTTACTAGAGCAGCCAGACATAATAGAAATTCCTAGAGTGCTGAATTTAAAGAAAAAAGTGGGAATCGTTCCCAATTTCACTGCTGATGCCATGAAAACCGCGCGGGGTGCAAGAGTTATGTTTGATGATGTGCAAGGGAATTCTTTATCTGGTATGGTTTGTAACAGTCAGGAAAGCACTGTTTCCCCATTGCATTCCAGCAAAGATGTGCTAGACCAGCCAGATATAATAGAAATTCCCAGGGTGCTGAACTTAAAAAAAAAGGCCGGAGTCGTTCCCAGTTTCAGTTCCGATGCCATGAAAACTGCACGGGGTGCAAGAAGTGTGTTGGACGATATGCAACTGCATTCTTTATCTGGGATGGTAGCTTGTACTGATCAGGAAAACACAACTTCTACAGTGTCAGACACTTTAGTTGAGCAGCCAGACATTCTAGAAATTCCCAGAGTGCTTAACCTAAAAAAAAAAGTGGGAGTCGTTCCCAGTTTCAGTCCTGATGCCATGAAAACTGCACGGGGCGCAAGAAGTGCGTTTGACGATATGCAACGAAATTCTTTATCTGGCATGGTAGCTTGTACCGATCAGGAAAACTCGACTTCTGCAGTATCAGACACTTTACTCGAGCAGCCAGATGTTTTAGAAATTCCCAGAGTGCTGAACCTTAAGAAAAAAATGGGAGCCGTTCCCAGTTTCAGTCCTGATGCCATGAAAACCGCACGTGGTGCAAAGATTGGGTATGATGATACACACGGGAACTCTCTCTCTGGCATGGATGCTTGTAATGATCAGGAAATCACTGCTTCTGCACTGTCAGACACTTTAGTAGAACAGCCAGACATTGTAGAAATTCCCAGAGTGCTTAACCTAAAAAAAAAAGTGGGAGTCGTTCCCAGTTTCAGTCCTGATGCCATGAAAACTGCACGGGGTGCAAGAAGTGCGTTGGACGATATGCAACGAAATTCTTTATCTGGCATGGTAGCTTGTACCGATCAGGAAAACACGACTTCTGGAGTATCAGACACTTTACTCGAGCAGCCAGATGTTTTAGAAATTCCCAGAGTTCTGAACCTCAAGAAAAAAGTGGGAGCCGTTCCCAGTTTCAGTGCCGATGCCATGAAAACTGCACGGGGTGCAAGAAGTGTGTTGGATGATATGCAAAGGAATTCTTTATCTGGCATGGTAGCTTGTGCCGATCAGGAAAACACAATTTCTGCACTGTCAGATACTTTAGTAGAGCAGCCAGACATTGTAGAAATCCCCAGAGTGCTGAACCTCAAGAAAAAAATGGGAGTCGTTCCAAGTTTCAGTCCTGATGCCATGAAAACTGCACGGGGGGCAAAGATTGGGTATGATGATACACACGGGAACTCTCTCTCTGGCATGGATGCTTGTAACTTTCAGGAAAACACTGCTTCTGCACTGTCAGACACTTTAGTCGAGCAGCCAGACGTTATAGAAATTCCCAGAGTTCTGAACTTAAAGGAAAAAGTTGGAGCTGTGCCTTGTTTTACTGCTGATGCGATGAAAACTGCACGCGCTACCAGAGTTGCATCTGATGATGCACAAGGCTGTTCCTTGTCTGGGCTAGTTGTCGCTGACATTATTGAGCAGCCAGATTTCTTGGAAATACCTTCTGTACTGCCTGTCAAGAAAAAAGTTGTAACGGTTCCCAGCTTCAATGTTGGTTCTCTAAAACCAGCACGTTCAGTACGGGGAGACACTGACGATACCAGAGGAAGATCACTCTCTGGTCTTAGTGTTTCTGAGGAAGACGAGGTGCTAAGTTTTCCCTCTCAAGCAAACGATATTATAGAGCAGCCTGACTTTGTGGAAATCCCCACAGTGCTGAAGCCAAAGAAAAAAGCTGCGGTGGTGCCCTGTTTCAGTGATGTCGCCATGAAAACAGCGCGAGGTGTTCGGGGAGCATTTGATGATGCACAGGGAAGTTCACTCTCTGGGTTGGGAGTTTCTGAGGGGCAACAAGCAAGTCAAAATGTTTCCTTTCCAACGCCAGATATAACAGAACAACCTGATGTTTTGGAAATCCCAACCATATTAAACGTAAAGCAAAAAATTGGCCTGGTCCCAAGTTTCAGCGTTGATGCCATGAAAACTGCACGAGGTGTTCGAGGAGCGTTTGCTGATGCACAGGGAAGTTCACTCTCTGGGTTGGGAGTTTCTGAGGGGCAACAAGCAAGTCAAAACGTGTCCCTTCCAACACCCGATATAATAGAGCAGCCTGATGTTTTGGAAATCCCAACCATATTAAACGTAAAGCAAAAAATTGGCCTGGTCCCAAGTTTCAGCGTTGATGCCATGAAAACCGCACGAGGTTCGCGAGGGTTGTTCGATGATGCACAAGGCAATTCTCTATCTGGTCTCATGGTTTGTCCAGATCAAAAAGAAAGCGAAGAAGCCTTTCCAAACTCTGACGATATTGCAGAAGAACCAGATGTGTTAGAAATTCCCACTGTGCTGAATTTAAAAAGAAGCGTCAGGGTTGTACCAAACTTCAGCAGTGAAGCTATGAAAACAGCACGAGGAGCATGGGAGGCACCCGAGAGTGACCAAGGTGGTTCTTTATCAGGGCTGATTGTAGCTTCAGAGCAAGAAAATTGTGTTTCCCAAGAAGAAGACTTGATCGAGGAGCCAGATATCGTCGAAATTCCTGCGGTGATCCCTGTGAAGAAGCTAAATGGAATGGTTCCACATTTTAGTAATGATGCAATGAAAACAGCACGAGGGGCTCGCAGTGCATTTGATCCCGAAGGAAATTCACTCTCTGGCCTTGTCATTACAGAGGAACCCCTCACATTGTTTTCCCAGCCTGATGAGTTAATTGAGCAACCAGACGTCTTGGAAGTTCCCACCGTTTTGAACATAAAAAAAAAAGTTCAAATATGCATTCCTCATTTCAGCAGCAGCGCTATGTTAACGGCACGTGGAGCGAGAGTCGCACATACCGACTCGCAAGGAGTGTCACTGTCAGGAATGATGACACCTGATGCAAGCGAGGAGGGGGTCGGACCAGATGAGCTGATGGAAGAGCCAGACTTTTTAGAAATTCCAACCGTGATTCCGTACAAACTAACAGCAAGAAGTGTTCCTCACTTCACTCACGATGCTATGAAAACAGCACGGGTTACAAAGAGGGACGACGATGAAGTGCGAAGCAACTCTTTGTCCAATGTGGGTTTGACCGTTCCAGAAAGTGAGGGTAACACGCTCAGCGGCTCTTTTGATACCGCTCTCAAGTCGACTGGGGAATCCAACTGCGACCAAAGCTATAACGGTGGTCTATCGCGATCATCAAGTGTTAGCTCAAACTCAAGCTTTATGGCGATTCCTTCTGTATTGCCCTCCAAGACTCCAAAAGAAAAACCTTTGCCATTTAAGAAGGCGAGCTCCCAATCTTTTGTGTTTGGACAACGAACAGTATCAAATTCACTCAACTCCACACTTGACAATGGTGACGGTGGCTCTGATGATGAAATCAGTGTTATGACTTCAGATACCGGATGTTTGGACATCCCTCCAGTGATCCACAGTACGCCAAATTCAAAGCAAAAGCCAGCAATGCTCAAGTCGATACAGACAAACAGCTGTGCTTTGGACACCAGCACAGGTGCAGACCAGCAAACTCTGTCAGATGATGAATTAAGTGTGATGACTGAAGGCACGGCATGTTTGGACATTCCAACTGTCATAAATGCGGTATCTTCCAAAACTCTGAAGCTTTCAGTTCCAGCCTTTGATTCAAGTGCAATACGACCTTCAAGGCGAGAAGCGGGCATGCCTGTGAACTCCATGTCTATGGGCATTCTTATGGAGAGTAGCACAGAAAACCAGATGGAATCACCCTATCGCCCGCTTGTAGCTCCTTTGAACTTACCTTTACAATTGGGTCGTAAAAAATCATCGCCAGGCGACTCGCCAGTCAAAGGAATTTTGAACTCTCCCAAAGGCCCGAAGCCTCAAATGAAGCCTTTAACATTAAATTCTATAAAAAAGGGAACTCAAAAGAGTGCTTTTCAAAACAAAGAGAGCAGTGACTTATCTGCCAAAGTCAAGTGCCAAGTTACCTTTGAGCACTCAAACTGCACGACCCGGAGATCGGACATGACTTCAGGAAGGAGATCATCACCTCCAATACAGCTGAAAGAGTACAAACTCGAACGAAGAATGATCCCACTTTACGCAGACCCTGCTATTCACGAACTGGTGGTTTACTTGTTGATTAGCCTTGCACTGACCGCTGATGGCAGAAATATTGAATCATTGTACACCTCTCATACAAACCCTCAGCAAGAATCCGATAATGATGGTGTTTCAGGTTTTAATCTGCTCTTCACACTGCACCACCATCTGAACCACCCCTACAACGCCAAGCTCCTGCCAGGCCTCGCAGCCCGTTTGAAAGCCGGTGGGCATCAAAGATACTTGCTGTTCAAATTGTTGTGTGGGGCCATTTTTGATGAATCTTCATACTTCAGTGGAGGTGTGACAAGGATTGCCTCTGGCGCTTTTGGTGCTGTTGTTTCTGTCAAATCTCCCCTTCCAGTAAAATACGGCAAAAAGGGGTACTTAGCTGTCAAATCTGTGAAGAGGGAATCTGGCCCATTCGACAGATCTATAGCATCAAACCTGTTTGTGGAGCTCTCTGCTATGTCCGCTTTGCAAGATGTTGCTCAGGTTTGCAAGCTATATGACTTTGGGGTTTCGAGGGATACATTTCATATGGTGATGGAACGTTGTAAAAGTAATCTGAAGGAGTGGAGGTCGAAGAAACCCAAGCACGTTTCCGAGCAGGACTTGGTATTGTATCTCCAGATATATGCGCAGCTCCTTGGAGGTTTGGCTGCAATGGCAGATAAAGGAATCGCTCACTTCGACTTAAAATGTGACAATATTTTGCTCAGAAACAATCCCGATGAGGGTGTTTACTTGGAGACAATTGCAATTGCAGATTTCGGAGAAGCCCACGTAGGCCCGTCTTCCCGAGGTTTTGAAGAGGATTTTTTATCTGGGAACCTGATGAGTGCGCGTGCTTGGAATGGCAACTTTGTTAACTCATCGATGATGAGAGCAAGAGGAACGGAATGCATCCAAAGCCCTGAAATGCTTCGAGTCGCTGCCCTCGCAAAAGACAACCCTGACAAATTTGCAGGAAGGGGGGCAGTCAGCATCGGACTGGCCAGTGACATATGGTCAGTTGGGTGCCTTCTGTACGAACTAATGACCTGCACCTGGCTGTTTGAGTATGAAGATTGGTCCCAGTTCTTTGTCACCCTTGTGAGCGACAAAGTACCATTGCCTCCAGAAAACCGCATGACGGTGCTTTCACATCTGCAAGCCAGTTCTCAAATAGAACAACTGCTGTCGTATATACTCGTTCGAATACCTCACCGACGACCCCGTGCAGTTGACATCAAACAAAAGATAAGCTTAATACTCAGTAGCATCAGTCCAGAGTCAGCGATCCTTTCCACGGAGAGATTTCCCGAGAAGCAAGAAGCTGATATGGAAGGGGATTCCAAAGATGACTCATTTGAGCTCTGCCGGTACCCTGCCGTGGATTGCTGGCTTACAAGCAAATACGACACATTTAGCCCTTTGCCCCGGCTGTATTTTTCATCCAGTGTTGGGATCATGGAAATGCTGCGAAGCTGTTCCAAAGACGACGACCAGTTTGACTCACTGTGCGAGTTCCAGACTGAAGTGGTCATCAATGCCCGGGATCTTCCACCTGCCGGAATCACGCACATAATCAACTTTGAACAAGAGGAAGCCGCACTCCGCAAAAAATCCCCGAGGCCGACAGCAAGATCTCCGAGAAAATTTCAGAGAAGCAGAACTGCTTCCTCCTTGTGTCCCAGTCTGGAGAACACTCTGACTATCACCTTCAAAACGGATTCTTCAAGTCCAATTCCTGAAATATCAGTCCCAATAGGAAAAGCACTTGAGTTTTTGAAAAAGCATCACTCTCAAGACAGCAAATGCATTCTTTTGGTGGGTGGGGAAATTGCATGTTGTACCCTGTTAGCATATGTAATGGTGTTAAAAAAGATAGAAATGTATGAAGCTGTTGTGCTGATAAGGAACACGTATCCTGGCTTTTGGGTGTCTAAGGCTTATATCATGCAACTGCAAATAGTGATGAGCAATATGATGCAAACTTGTTTGGAAGTAAACACAATTCCAAGTGTATCCTGATCATGGTTCAAATTATTTCCTAACTAGTAAAATAAAG
>Ga0157565_1096952_pt1 | contig 13993 bp, 2 predicted proteins | sample GEODES065metaT_FD_106792 | JGI IMG/M metagenome (GOLD analysis project Ga0157565, IMG submission 106792) | Dystrophic lake water microbial communities from Trout Bog Lake, Wisconsin, USA - GEODES065 metaT (Metagenome Metatranscriptome) | ecosystem: Environmental > Aquatic > Freshwater > Lake ... | reverse complement strand
GTCAGGAATTCGAATGAAACTGCTTCTAATAATTCTTCACCTAGAAAAAAAGGAGAAAGTACGTACAAATTAAAACAGATTTGTGTTTCCATTTGTGATGGAAAACATGAATTCTTTCGATGGGAATTCAGAAGGAAGCGACAGTCAAGAAATGAACGGAAACGGCCACAATGGTCTGGCGTACGAAGAAATGGTGGAGTGGATTAAAAGAAGGATAAAACTGCCCAAATTCGACAGCTTAAACTGGCAAGAGGAGCACGATGATGCTGCCATTGAATTCATTTCTAACCCAGAGTGCCGGAGTCTTTTTGCCGCCATGTCTACTCAGGGGCAATTAAAACTCACTCCCCACGACCCGCGTCTTCTGCCCATGCATCACGACCCAACTGCTCCTCAGGAGCTTGTGTACTTCATTCGCCCGGAAGGTCTTGCTCTGTCCCAAAGTAACCTCCATAAGCTCCAGTACGGTTTTATTGAAGGAGCAGCTGTGCACTCTTTGCTGCGTGTCATGAACGGAGTTTATGGCCCAGCCTTGCTCCACCGCCCTTCTTGGCCGGAGGCATTTCGCAAGGACTTCACTGGCCACTTTCACAAGTTCATGGCCAGTCTCACAGAAACCTCTTTTCAGGTACTCGGAAAGACTGTGCTCTATCTACCTGCCGACCTTTTGGCCTCGATTGTTTCTCCTAGCGAAGCAGCACGGGACAAAGACTTGGTCCAGCAGCTCGAGTCTATTGTCATACACTGGACCCGTCAAATCAAGGAGGTGGTGAACAACCACGACAATGCTTTGAACACGGAAATATCTGGACCTCTTGGGGAGATAAAGTTTTGGCAGAGTCGGACTGTTGACCTGAGTGGCATCAGCGAGCAGCTTCACAGGGATGACGTGAGGCGTGTGGTTCTTGTGCTGGAGCACGCGAAAAGCTCCTACTTGGGTCCCTTTGAGACCTTGTCTCAGCGCATCGATGAAGGAAGCGTTGAGGCAAACAACAATCTCAAGTTTTTGCAGCTAATAACAGAGCCTTGCCAAGCTCTCTCTGTTGCTGAGCCCCGAGACATCCCAGGAATCTTGCCCCACCTCTTGAACTGCATTCGCATGATCTGGACTCTTTCGCGTTTCTATAACACAGAGGAGAGATTGACAGGGCTCTTGAGAAAGATTTCCAACGAAATCATCAATCGCTGTTGTGCCAAGATCTCTCTCAGTGATATATTTGATGGCATGGTTGAAAGTAGTATGCAGAGCTTGGAAGAGTCGATTGCTTGTGGCGAAGAGTGGAAGGAGGCCTACAAGAAAACCGAAAAGATCATTCGCCACACTGCAAAAAGTCGCGACAGGTATTGGGACTTCAATCAAGCTTCAATCTTCGCTCAGATTGATGCTTTTGTGCAACGCTGCCGCGATTTACTTGAGGTGTGCGAGGGTCAGATTCAGTTTTGCCGCAGGTCAGAGTCCACTGGTGGGAAGCCTGGAGCCTTGCCGGAGTTTGGAGGAACGCGTGGACAGGAAATTGCCAAAGCTCTCATGGGAGTCCAAGCGTCGTTTGAGGTGCAGATTGAACGTTTGAAGCATCTGGATTATAATATCCTTGATGTTAAAACCAGTCGTTGGCACGATGATTACAACCTCTTTAAAAATGTTGTCAAAGATCTTGAGGTGATGTATACAAATGTCATTAACAACATTGCTTTTGACAACATAACCCGGGTCCCAGACTGTGTGGGGCTTCTGGAGATGTTTCACACTCTTGCTCGCCGAGGTGCAGTGAAGCGCTGTGTGGAGAAGAGAGTTGTTCAGACTTTACAACTTTTTAAGGCTCTGGTTGACCGCACTCGCAATGAGTTTGACAACAAGAAGAATGAACCTCCACTACGTCCGTATGAACCAGAATTTGCCGGTGCAGCTGTATGGGCTCAGGGGCTTGCCACGATGGTCCAAGAAAGTTGGCAATTGTTGAAAGACACCTCCCATTTCTTGCTTCTGACTCGTGAGGGCACAAAGCTTCCAGAAGCAGAGGATGCCGAGAAGTACTACATGAAGTTTATCAGTGCCATCAATGATTTCAAGAACGGTCGCTATGAAGCCTGGAAGCAGATGTTGGAAGCAATGGACAGTTCCAACCTTGCAAGCCGTTTGGAAAACAACCTGATGAAAAGATCAGAAGCTGCGCGCTTTGTGGAGGAGTCTCTCCAACAGAATGTTTTTTCGAAGACAGCATCGGGGCATTTGGTTCTTAATTTTGACCAGGATCTATTAGCATTGTTCACAGAGGTTCATTACTGGGAGAAGTTCCAAGGAGAGTTTACTATCCCATATGTGGCTCATGACATTTGCAACCAGCAAGAAAAGCTGCGGGTCATGCGCGAACATGTCATGCTGATTGTTCGTGCTTACAATGAAATTCTGAACGACTTGAAACCTGATGAGCGTAAACTTTTCAGTGATCATATTCGCCGGCTTGACAAAAGAATCAACCAGGGTATTAACAAATTAACTTGGACCTCTAAAGGCATCATCGAATACTACGTCAAAGGCTCTTGTGAGGAGTGCTTTGAAGTTCACAGATTTGTCAAGAAATTTCATGCTTCTCGTGAGGCGATTGCAAAATGCTGCCATCAAATTGAGCGGTTGATGCTTGTCCGAATCGACAAAAATTCCACCTATGATGACAAGGTTTTCGCCGAAAAGCAAGCAGAGCATCGCTCATTACTGAAGCAAAGACTAGAAGGCCTTCACTTTACCATCAAGCAGAATGTCAAGGACATGTATGAAAATTTCAAGGATGGATCTGGCCAAGTCAAATCTGAATGGAGGGCGATGGTAGCTCAGATTGACAAGGATATTGAACAAGCTCTGCGGTACTGTGTTAAGAAAAGCTTGCAGGAACTTTCCAAGGCCATCAACGGCGATGCCAAAACCGAGCCTCAAACACTGTTTAAGATCAACATTGTATTGGACAACAGCCGAGTGGATTATCGGCCCACAATGATCAATCTGACGCACGCAGTAAACATTGTTGCTAAAGAGCTCATATCCTCAGTTATGGTTATTCCTCGGTTGAAGGAGGCTCTGGCAGCTGACGAAGCCAAACGACAGGCAGATGTTGAAGCTGATCGCTCTGGCGGAGCGAGTCCTCGTGCTTTGCCAAACTCTTCCACGACTGCCCCTCCCCCACAACCAGCACCGTCCGCACAGCCAGACCTCATCCCCAGTTTTTACAGCATCATCTCAAATGACGAGGACACCCTGAAAGTCGTCATGCACATCATGAATGGGATGTCGTCCAGCGCCACTGAGCTGCAGAAGTACCTTTCGTATTGGGACAAGTACAAGTTTATCTGGGAATCGGATAAAGAAGGCTACATTCGGCGGTATGCAAAAGCAAACCGGACTCTGGAGCAATTTCAAGCAGACACTCAGAAATACAAAGAACAGCAGGCTGACATTCAAGGAGAAGATATCAGCCACAATATTAACTTTATTAAAATTGACTGCACTTCTTTGAAAACAGACCTGGTCAACCACACGCTTGAGTGGCAAGGAAAACTTACAGGCCTTTTGAACCGCACGGCACTGGCAGAGCTCGAGACCTTGCACGAGTTGTTTGATAATGTGACGACTCGTTTGCGCCAGAAGCCTCTGAATCTTGATGAACTGGGAGCCAGTTTGAAACTTCTGGAAGAGCAGCAGAAAAATCTCCCAGAGATTGCTGCAAGATTTGAGCCTTTGGAGAAAAAGTATGAGGTTCTCAAAAACTTTGAAGTTGCTATTAATGATACGGAGCAGAAAATGCTTGAGTCACTTCGTGGAAAGTCTGAAGATTTTAAAATTATGCTTGAAGAAACAAATCAATCGTTGGTTAAGTCAAAGAATGAAATGAAGCGGGACCTGGAAATATCCCTTGAGAATTACAACCAGGCTGTTATATCATTGCGTCAAGAATCACAAGATGTGTTGCCGTACCATGAGGCAACCATCAAAGAAGCTTTCCAAAAGATAGCAGAGTTTAAGCAGAAAGCAGAAGAGATGCGCCAGCAACAAAGCCGCCTTCAAGCAGGCCTTGATATTTTCAGCATTCCTTCCCCTGAACATAAGGAACTGAAAGATGTGGAGAAAGAGATTGATCTTCTTGAAAAGATTTGGACACTGACAAAAGAATGGAATGAAGCCTGGGATGGTTGGAAAACAGGCGTTTTCAGATCACTCAACATTGAAGACATGGAAAGTGCGGCTGGCACCTTTAACAAGACGATTGGAAGGTTGGGACGAGAAATCAAAGGCTGGAAAACTTGGCAGCTGATGAAAGAGAAAGTCGACCAGTTCCGTCAAACCATGCCTCTGATTATGGACTTAAAAAATCCTGGAATGAGGGAGCGTCATTGGGATGCATTGCGTCAGGAAGTCAACAAGGTTTTTGACCCGACAAGTGACAACTTCACTTTAAACTCAGTGTTTGAACTCCAACTCTACAACCATGCAGATTTTATTGGGGATCTTTCCTCAAATGCAAACAAGGAGCTGGCAATTGAGACTGCTCTTCAGAATATCGAGGGCCGATGGCGAGATGTGAAAATTGATATTGGAGAGTACAAAGATATTTACCACAAAATCAAGTCAACTGATGACCTATTCCAGGTCTTGGAGGATGATTCAGTTGCAATTTCCACTCAAAAAGCTTCCAAGTTTTACCACTCCTTCAAAGTTCGAATTGATTATTGGGAAAAAACTCTGGGTCGAATCAGTGAGATTGTTGAAATGCTTTTGCAGGTTCAAAGAAAATGGATATATCTTGAATCTATTTTTATTGGGTCTGATGATATTGCAAAGCAGCTTCCAATGGAGGCGAAGTTATTTGGAGAGGTCAACACTGTTTTCAAAAAGATGATGAGAAGGGTTCACGATGATCCAAATGCAGTGCGCGCCTGCTCCTTTGAAGGGATGCTTGGCCAAGCAACGGAAATGGACGACAAGCTTGACGCAATCCAAAAAAGTTTGGACAAGTACCTGGAGACAAAAAGGGTCATCTTCCCACGATTCTACTTTGTCTCTGATGACGATCTTCTGGAGATTTTAGGACAGTCCCGAGATCCGAACAATGTGCAAAAGCACATCAAAAAATGTTTTGAAGGCATCAAATCCTTGAATATGGTCCCTCCAGGAACCAGGGGAAACAAGTGCTGGGAGGGTTCAAGCATGATAGCTCCGGACACAGAAAGTGCTGATTTTGTGAACACGGTGATCTGCGAGGGTGCGGTGGAGATGTGGCTCCTGGCGGTAGAGCGAGAGATGAGGCTTTGCTTGCAGCGCCTTCTTGCACTCTCCATCACAAACTACAAGGGCAAAAAAGAAAAGTGGGTCAAAGACACACTGGGACAGCTGTTGATCACCACAGGTGCAATTGTCTGGACAAACGACTGCCAGAAGGCATTGAATTCGATTGGGGGTGGAAACAAGACTGCTTTGAAACACCTCAAAAAGAAACAGGTCAGCTATCTCTCCAAATTGACGGATATGGTGCGTAGCAATCTGACAAAGGTGGAGAGATCCAAACTGGTGGCACTTATCACTATGGAGATCCACAACAGAGATGTCATGGAGCGCATGGTCAAGAAAGGGTGTTCTGCAGTCACCGATTTTGAGTGGCTTCAGCAGCTGCGCTTTGTTTTTGCGAAGGACGAGGGTCAATTTGGCAATTGTTTCGTGGAACAGACAAACTCAAGGCTGGAGTATTCGTACGAGTATCAAGGCAACAATGGGCGTCTTGTGGTCACTCCTTTGACTGATCGCTGCGTGCTTACCTTGACAACCGCCATGTTCTTGAATCGCGGAGGAAATCCCCTTGGACCGGCAGGAACTGGAAAGACGGAGACGGTCAAAGATCTGGGGAAAAACCTGGCGAAGTATGTGGTGGTTATCAACTGCTCCGATGGCATGGATTATAAATCTGTTGGGCGCATATTTTCTGGTCTTGTCCAGAGTGGCTCCTGGGGCTGCTTTGATGAGTTTAACCGCATTAAAATAGAGGTCATTTCTGTGGTTGCAATGCAGGTACATTCTATCCTAACCGCGATGTCTCAGAAGGCCGAGAGCTTTAATTTTATGGGAAGCAATATCAAGTGCAACCTCAACTGTGGTATTTTCATCACCATGAACCCGGGTTATGCCGGTCGTACAGAGCTTCCTGATAACCTCAAAGCTTTGATGCGGCCTGTTGCGATGATGGTGCCTGACCTGGCCATGATTGCTGAGGTGATGCTCGCTTCTGAAGGGTTCAGAGAAGCCAAGGGCCTGGCCAAGAAAACGATCACACTGTACAACCTGATGATTCAGCAGCTCAGCAAACAGGACCATTATGACTATGGGCTGCGTAACCTGAAAGCAGTGCTGAATATGGCTGGCTCCTTGAAACGTGCGGATCCCCACATGAACGAGGAGGCGATTCTCATGCGTGCTCTGAGGGACATGAACTTGCCCAAGTTTATCAAAGACGATGAACACCTCTTCCGACTACTTTTAAGTGACTTGTTCCCTTCTCTTGAGCTTCCAATCAGTGAGTACGGCCAACTACAGGTTGCGATTGAGCGGGAACTGTCCAAGAAGTTTTTGCAGAAGCACCCTTTTTTAATTTCAAAGATCATTCAACTGTACGACTCGCAGCTTACTCGCCACTGCAACATGATGGTTGGAAGCACTCTTTCTGGAAAAAGCATAGCTTGGCGCACACTACAAGCAGCGAAGACAGCTCTTGGAAAAGAGGATGGCATAGACGGGTTTAATCCGGTCTATGATTTTGTAATGAACCCAAAATCAGTTACACTCAATGAGCTTTATGGTGCCTACGACCTTCAAACTTTTGAATGGGCTGATGGTATCCTCTCCACAATTTTTAAGGCGTGCTCTGAAAATGAAAAGCCAGAAGAAAAATGGCTTGTTTTTGATGGACCTGTTGATGCTTTGTGGATTGAGAGCATGAACAGTGTGATGGACGACAACAAAATATTGACACTTATCAATGGAGACCGTATTCCTTTGAACAATACGATGGCTCTGCTTTTTGAGGTGGAAGACTTGGCAGTTGCTTCTCCTGCCACTGTGAGCCGAGCTGGTATGATTTACATTGATGGGAACGAGATGGGCTGGCGGCCTCTAGTTGACAGCTGGATGGACAAAAACTTCAACACGGACAAGGATGTGCGCGAATATTTTAATGGCCTGTTTGAAAAGTATGTGGTCCCGATTTTAATCTTCAAAGAGGCAAACTGCAGGGAACCCGTGCCCATAGCTGACTTCAATGCAGTGGAAAGTCTCATTTGTCTTTATGATGCTATTGCCAAGGATGCTGGGAATGGGCTGCAACGGAGAGAAGAGGATCCTCAGAAATTCTATGCAGTTGCTGAAAAGTGGTTTGTTTACTGTACAATTTGGTCGGTCATGGCTGCCGTTGACGAAGTTGGCAGAAAGATGCTCGATGCTTTTCTTCGAGACATCGAGGCTCAGTTTCCTCCTTCTCATAAGGTGTACGACTACTTTGTTGACCCAAAGAAGAACGACTGGGAGCTGTGGGAGAGCCGTGTACCAAATTGGAGGCCTCTGCGCGGTCAGGACTTCCACTCGATGATTGTCCCCACTGTCGACACGGTCCGCAACGCCTTTGTGCTGAACACTGTGGTGCTGCATAAACGGCATGCCCTTTTAACCGGAGAGACAGGAACCGGGAAAACAGTTCTGGGTCAGTCGCAGTTGATGACTCTCCCTGAGACTCACTCCCAGCTTGTTATCAACTTCTCAGCTCAAACAAAGTCCATCGCTGTTCAAAACATCATCGAAGGAGCAATGGAAAAACGCTCCAAGGACAAGTGGGGCCCAACAGGTGGAAAGCAGCTGGTTATTCTTATTGATGACTTTAATATGCCCCAAAAGACTTCATACGAGTCTCCTTTCCAGCCCCCGCTTGAGCTGCTTCGTTTGTGGATGGATTACAAAGGCTGGTATGACCGTATCAAATGCATGTGGAGGTTTATTCTCGACACACAGCTCATTGCGGCTATGGCACCACCAAGCGGTGGACGACAAGTTATCTCTGCTCGTACTCAAAGTCGTTTTCACGTTGTGAACCTGACACAACCGTCAGATGACCAGATGATCCGTATCTTTGAGAGCATCTTGTCCCCCAAGCTTGCTGAGTTGGACAACGAAGTGAAAAGCCTAGGCTCAAAGGTTGCCCAAGCGACTCTGAAGGTCTTCCAGCTGGTTGTTGAGCAGTTCCTCCCAACTCCAGATAAGTTTCACTACCTTTTCAACATACGGGATGTGTCCAAGGTGGTACAAGGGGTGCTCCAAGCTCAAAAGCAGTACGTGGACTCCAAGGAGGCGCTGTTGCGGCTTTGGACCCACGAATGCCAGCGGGTATTCTCCGATCGCTTTCTTCAGGATGCTGCAGATGACGGGAAGCAGTTTATTGTTATTTTAGAAAAGACTCTAAAAGAGATGTTTGATTGCGACTGGGCCAACATCATGGCAGGAACAATCGCACCCAGCAAAGGCACAACCTTTTGCAGTTTCCTACAGGAGGGAACAGAGCTGCTACCGTATGAAGAGGTAACCGATTTTATCAAGCTGAAGAGTAAGCTGAATGAAAAACTTGAGGATTATAATATTGAGCCAAAGCTTGTTTCCATGGACTTGGTTTTATTTGGGGATGCGATTGGCCACATCTGCAGAATTCACAGAGTTTTGCTGCAACCTCGAGGGAACCTTATGCTGGTTGGTGTTGGTGGAAGCGGACGGCAGAGTCTATCTCGGCTGTCCTCATATATTGCTGATTACCAGCTTTTCTGTATTGAAATTACAAAAAATTACAGGCAAATCGAATTCCGAGAAGACTTGAAGTCTTTGTATGAGAAAGCAGGCATCGAAGACAAAAGGACGACGTTCTTGTTCAATGATACACAAATCAAAGAGGAGTCGTTTTTAGAAGATCTCAACAATATTCTCAGCTCTGGCGAAGTTCCGAATCTTTTCGGCAAGGAAGACATGGGGGCTATATATGATGGTGTAAGAGCACAGGCGAAAGCACAGGGAGTGGACGAAACCCCAGAAAATATGTGGCGACTTTTTGTGAATCGTGTTCGCACCAATCTTCACCTTGTCTTGTGCATGAGTCCTGTTGGGGATGGTTTGCGATCGCGATGCCGAATGTTTCCTGGCTTAGTCAGCTGCACAACCATAGACTGGTTCCACACGTGGCCCGCTGATGCCCTTCAGGAGGTCGGAATGAAGTTTTTATCGGAGGTCAAGCTAGATACAGAGGCAATGCGAGTGGGAATAGCCAAAGTATTTGCCACAATGCAACTGAGCGTGATAGTCCAGTCCAGCAAGATGCTCAAAGAACTGAAACGCCACAACTACGTCACCCCTACAAACTATCTGGAGCTTGTGAAAGGATACCGAGGATTACTAAATGAGAAACGCACAGAACTTGGAGAATCTTGCAACAAGCTGGCAAATGGACTTGCAAAATTGGAAGAGTCAAGAGTTCAGGTTGAAGATATGTCTGTCCAGCTCGCGAAAAAACAGGTGGTCGTAGACCAATCTCAAAAAGCCTGTGAGGAGCTTCTTGTTGAAATTGTGTCAGAGCGTCGAGTTGCTGATGAACAGAAAAAGCAAGTGGAGGCGGACTCTGAGCGTATTGGGAAAGAGGCGATTGAGTGCAATGCCATTGCGGCGGATGCGGAGGCTGATCTTGCTGTGGCAATGCCTGCCTTGGAAAAGGCCATGGCGGAGGTTGACAAGCTCGAAAAGAGTTCCATCACCGAAGTGAAGTCGTTTACCACTCCACCTCCAGCCGTGGTGACAGTTCTGAGTGCTGTGTGCATTCTGTTTAACAAACAGCAAGATTGGAACAGCGCAAAGAAGCTCATGAGTGAACCGAACTTTCTTCAGCAGATTAAGTACTATGACAAAGATCACGTATCGTCTGCAGTCATGAACAAGATCAAGAAATTTGTATCAATGCCAGACTTTAACCCTGACGAGGTGCGAACAAAGTCTTCAGCTGCTGCTGCGCTCTGTACCTGGGTGCATGCCATCTACGTTTACGGCAATGTGGCCAAAGAAGTGGCCCCTAAGCGCGCTCGGCTCAAAGAAGCACAGGATGGATTACAGATCAAGCAAGAAGCTTTAGCTGAAGCGCAAAAAGCGCTTGCTGAAGTAACTGAGAAAGTGCAGGCGTTAAAAAACAGTTATGACAAATCGGTGAATGAAAAGAACGCACTGAAGCAAGAAGCAGAAGGCCTGGAGAACAAACTGGCTCGTGCAGACAAACTGGTGACCGGGTTGGCAGGGGAGTACACGCGTTGGCAGGCAAGCATCGAAGTTTACAAAGCTTTGATTCGAAACTTGGTTGGAGATGCTCTTGTTGCTGCTGCATTTTTATCATATGCAGGCCCTTTTGACAGCAAGTACCGCACACATTTGGTGGGAAGCTGGCTTCATGAAGTAAATGCACTGGCACTGCCATTTTCAGATGGTTTTGACTTTGCAAACTTTTTGGCGAACCCCACAGACGTGCGGGATTGGAACATTAAAGGACTCCCGAAAGACGACTTCTCCACGGAAAATGGAGTGATTGTCACCCGAGGAAACCGATGGCCACTTATGATTGATCCACAGGCTCAAGCGAACAAGTGGGTGAAGAAGCTTGAAGGAAGCAAGCTCCGAGTGATTGATTTGAACATGAAAGACTTCCTGAGAGAGATTGAGAACGCAATCGTCTACGGAATGCCTGTGCTTTTGGAGGATGTTCTTGAAGAACTTGACCCTTCATTGGAGAGTGTACTTTCCAAGGCAGTCCTGAAGATAGGAAACCGAGAAGTCATAAAAGTTGGAGACAAAGAACTTGATTATAATCATGATTTCCGCTTGTACATCACAACCAAGTTGGGAAATCCTCACTACACCCCAGAGGTTTCGACAAAGACAACAGTGGTAAACTTTGTCTTGTCCCCCTCTGGACTTGATGCACAGCTACTTGGAATTGTTGTGCAGAAAGAGCAGCCATCGCTTGAGGAACAAAAATCAGAGCTAACCCTCAACGTAGCTGCAGGGAAAAAGAAGTTGGTGGAACTGGAAAATACAATTTTGCGACTTCTTTCAGAGACAAAGGGTTCGCTTCTAGATGATGAAAATCTTGTAAACACTCTCCAGATTTCCAAGGTTACTTCAGAGGAAGTTACTCAGAAACTGGCGGTTGCCGAGGAGACAGAGATCAAAATTGATGCTGCTCGTGAGGGCTACCGCTCTGCAGCCCTCCGGTCTTCCATCGCGTACTTTGTGTTGGCAGACATGGCCAAGATCGACCCCATGTATCAGTTTTCGCTGGAAGCCTATGTGCAGCTGTTTGAGGGTTCCATTGAACAGAGCAAAGCAGTGCGGCAGGCAGAAAATGTGTCGGAGAGATGTCAGAATATCAATGCATACCACACCGAGCGTGTTTATATCAACACTTGCAGAGCGCTCTTTGAAAGCCACAAGCTCCTTTTCAGCATGCAGCTCTGCTTCCGAATCTTAATGCAGGATGGGAAAATTCCAATGGAGGAATTCAATTTCCTTCTTTATGGCGGAGGACTTTCAGATCGAGCAACTCAGCGCATAAATCCAGCGAAGGACTGGATTGATGAAACAATGTGGGATAACATTAGTGAGCTTGATAAACTTCCAAGTTTCATGGGTATTGCCGGTGCATTCGAGCAAACGCCTCGAGAATGGCACAAGTGGTACCTGTCCCCTTGTCCTGATGAAGAACCCCTCCCTTCGGACTGGGATGCAAAGTGTAGCGATCTTCAGGCACTTTGTCTCCTCCGGGCATTACGACTGGATCGAGTCCTTTTCGGAGCTGCCCGCTATGTCAGTGCCAATCTTGGCCCGGCATTTGTGGACCCTCCAGCTTTTGATTTGAAGGGTGTACTGAAGGACTCAAATTGCAAAACACCACTGATCTTCGTGTTGTCTCCTGGAGTTGACCCAACAGCTCAGGTTGCAGCCCTGGCCGAGACATCTGGACAGCGCCTTGAAAACTGTGCACTGGGTCAAGGACAGGCCCCGGTTGCCATCAGCCTGATCAACAGGGGGCTTGCGGAAGGAATCTGGATATTCCTTGCTAACTGCCATCTCATGCTCAGCTGGATGCCAGAGCTGGAAAAAATTATCGCAAACTACCGTGCTGAAGACCCCCATCCAGATTTCCGCCTTTGGCTAAGTTGCAGCCCAGCGCCAAACTTTCCGATTGCAATCCTGCAACAGGGGTTAAAAATGACCACAGAGCCTCCGAAAGGGCTTCGTGCGAATCAGTTGAAGCTGTATAACTTGATTTCAGAGGACCAGTTCAGTAAATGCGGTCAGCAACACAAGTACAAGAAACTGCTGTTCTCGCTGACATGGTTTCACGCCATCTTGTTAGAGCGTCGCAAATTCAAGGCTCTCGGGTTCAATATACCGTATGATTTTAATGAATCGGACTTCAGCATCTGCCACGACCTTGTGGTTGTCTTCCTGGATGTATATGCGGACAAAACTCCGTTTGAGGCAATGCGGTACCTAATTGCAGATGCAAACTATGGTGGAAGGGTCACGGATGACTGGGACCGGAGGCTTGTGAAAGTGTACATCAACCAATTTGTCTGTGAAGATGCAATAGAGGTACCCAACTACCCTCTTTCAGAACTTCGAGACTACTTCATTCCTCAGGACGGAGATCTTAACTCATACAAAGATTTTGTCAAGTCTTTACCTCAGTCTGAGCATCCCCTGGCATTTGGCCAGCACCCAAATGCAGACATTTCTTCACAAATTGAGGATGCGGTGGACTTGCTTACCACTACTTCTGGGCTGCAGCCCAAGGTGGCAGCTGAGGGCGAGCAAAAGAAGGAGGACAAAATTCTTCGACAGGCCGAAGGGTTGCAGGAACTTGTTCCCCAATTGTTCAATCTTCGGACAATCAAAACTGACTTTAGTTCTAGATCAGACCCCGAACCAATGAAGACCGTCCTATACCAGGAAGTTGAGCGTTACAACAAGCTCCTGAAAGTTCTCCACTCTATGCTTGAAGATCTAAAGCTAGCAGTCCAGGGCCTGATAATTGTCACACCAGACCTGGAAGAAGTCATGGAGTCCATGCTCGAGTTTAAGGTTCCCCGCCAGTGGAGCTTCTGCTACCCCTCAATTAAGCCGTTGGGATCCTGGATGCGTGACCTCAGCGTCCGGTGCCAGCAATTCAACGATTGGGTCGAATATGAAATGCCAAAGGTTTTCTGGCTTCCTGGATTCACATATCCCACAGGATTTAACACTGCATTGATGCAGACCAGTGCAAGGCAAAATGGGATTGCAATCGACACTCTGAGCTGGGAATTTCAAGTCATCACTCAAGAGCCTTCAACCATCACCCAGCATGCAAAAGAAGGAGCTTACGTTCATGGGCTATATTTAGAAGGAGCCCGATGGGATCCTGAGAACGGATATTTGACGGAGCCTCAGCCAATGGAGCTTTATTCCGAAATGCCTGTAATTCATTTTAAGCCAGTGGAAAATAAGAAGAAGGCATCCAAAGGAACATACATCTGCCCGATGTATATGTATCCTGTCCGAACTGGAACAAGAGAACGCCCATCATTTGTTATTGAAGTTGAATTGAGAAGTGGCAAGCACAACTCAGACTTTTGGGTTAAAAGAGGGACTGCCTTATTGCTATCTATTGCTCAATAAGTTGCAGAACTCTGTTTTCTGGAAAAACTACAGAATCATATTCACTTATTTTTATTTTTCCCAAGTCTAAAATTATGGCATCAATGGACCATGACATGATTTTCGTTCCTGCATTTTCCACGGTTGCATCTAAATTCTACTTCTGCCATAATAATAACATGAATTGCAGATATTCACCCATATGAAACCAAACTTTTGCACTTTGTCGAGATGAAAAACTCAAGTAAT
>Ga0157565_1071533_pt1 | contig 14097 bp, 1 predicted proteins | sample GEODES065metaT_FD_106792 | JGI IMG/M metagenome (GOLD analysis project Ga0157565, IMG submission 106792) | Dystrophic lake water microbial communities from Trout Bog Lake, Wisconsin, USA - GEODES065 metaT (Metagenome Metatranscriptome) | ecosystem: Environmental > Aquatic > Freshwater > Lake ... | reverse complement strand
GTGAAATTATTTTTCCATGCACACTCATTGAATCTATAATTTAATTAAACATACACCTCGGATTATAACATTCCCACAGCATGGCGAATGCACGTCTCAGATGGTGCTTATCAAAAATTTTGGAAGCATTTTCTCCTGAATTGCAACAGGAACAAGCAGGATTGTTCATCCGAAAAGAGGATGTAAATACTAAATTCACTCAATTTTTTCGCGGGGAAGGTTCCAACCGGCTTTTCATTTATTACCAACCGATTGTTGGACATGATTTGGCAATATTAGGGAATGACAACGGGTCGTCAAGTGAATTAAGCTCCGAGTTATTTGTGGGGGAAGGTGATAATCATCTTCAAACAAGAAAATGTTGCTACTTCATCCGTACGGTCCCGTCAGGAAAGCCAATTGATGCTTCAAAGGCAAGTGAGGCAGATCTTCTGTTTGGAGAGTTGTGCAGTAATCCCCTCTCTGGAATCGAATCTTCTTTGGCTTGCGAATTTCTTCCTTTGTTTGAGGCCTCTGCTCAATGGGGAAAGACAGATGACGAACAAAAAGCTGATTTCATGGCTGAACTGGACCAATTTATTCACATACTTATGGACTCAAGGAAAAGCCTTGTTGGTGGCCTGGAATTAAGGAGACCTGACCATCGTTTAATCGAGAATGCGAATGCTAGCTCCAAGTCCTATGGAGGAAGGGCACCAGAAAAAAGCCCAGAGCTAATTGCACATTACAAAGATCTTCTCCGAGAGTGGTGCAACCAGATCGAGCCCTATGTTGGTGATTTGGGTACCGGGCAAACTCCTGTTGCTGGGGGGAGTATGGTCGGTGGGATAGGAGGTGATGACCCTCCAGTCGACCGAGGTCCACGTGGAGAGTTGGAACACTGGCGCAACCGAATGCAGCGACTCACAAGTATCACCGAGCAGCTTAAGAGAAAGGACTGTAAAGATGTATTTCATGAACTTTCTACACTCAACAACAAGCACCCAGAGTACGACTCAAGTCTTAAAATCCTGAAAAAATGGAAAGCTATTGATGTAAAGATAACAGAGGCAGCAAATGAAGCCAAAGACAATGTGAAATATTTGTTCACACTGGAGAGGTTCATCGAACCTCTATACTCTGGAACACCAACCAGCATAATTGACACACTTCCAGCCTTGATGAATAGCATAAAAATGATCCACACGATTGCACGGTATTACAATACCAATGAAAGAATGACAGCTCTCTTTGCCAAGATAACTGAGCAGATGATCATCAACTGCAAAAACCATATCACTGGCGGAGACGAGTATGGTGATCCCTCAAATGCGTTGTGGGAGACTGATGCCCAGGAGCTGGTACGCAAGTTGGAACTCTGTCTGAAACTGAATGAAGCATACCAGGAACAATATCGGCTAACAAAACAGAAGCTTGCCCAGACTCCAAAAGGCAAACAGTTTGACTTCAATGAGATGGAAATTTTCGGAAATTTCGATCTTTTCTGCCGTCGAGTGATCAAACTCATCGATATGTACAGCACTATTGACCAGTTCAATTCCCTTTCACAAAACAAGCTTGAAGGCATGGAAGGACTGATAGCCCAGTTTGAAAATATTGTGAAGGAGTTCAAACAAAAAAAGCATGGCCTTCTGAGCTATCGTGAGAACAAATTTGATCGTGATTATGTGGAATTCAATGTCCGCATATCTGATCTCGAAGGAAGTTTGCAGCAGTTTATTAACCAAAGCTTCGAAAACATCACAAGCATAGAGCATTCTTTGAAGCTGCTTCACAAATTTCAAAGTATCCTTCAGCGAGAGAGCCTTAAAAGCGATTTGGACTCCAAGCTAAACATCATCTTCCAAAATTATGGAATGGAACTTGAACAAGTCCAGCAGCTTTATGAAAAGCAGAAGCATGACCCTCCCATTCCCAGAAATTTGCCCCCTGTTGCTGGAAACATAACTTGGAGCAGACATCTCTTAAAGCGAATTGAGGAGCCAATGAAGCAGTTTGAAAGTAACCAAAATGTGCTTGCTGGGAAAGATGCCAAGCGCATCATCAAAATGTACAATAAAGTTGCACGGACCCTTGTAGCTTTTGAATATCTGTGGTATCAGGCCTGGGTTCAGTCTATTGATAATGCCAAAGCTGGTCTCCAGGCAACACTGATTATTCGCCATCCAGAAGACAAGCTTCTCTATGTAAATTTTGACCAAGAGATTTTGCAGCTTATTCGAGAAGCAAAGTGCCTTGATCGCATGGGTATTGAAATTCCAGAATCAGCAAAGATTGCGCTGTTCCAGGAAGAGAAGTTCAAGACATACTATAATGATCTGCATTGGGCTCTCATTGAATACGACAGAGTGTTGAAAAAGATGATTCCTGTGACGTCAATGGTACTGAAGCCACACTTCAACGATATGGAGTACAAGCTGAGACCGGGAATGGTGACCCTTACATGGACCAGTATGAACATAGATGCATATAAAGCACACGTTCATGCCGGGCTGCAGAAGCTTGAAGAACTTGTCTCGAACATTAATGACATTATTGAAAATAGGATTGAGAAAAACCTGAAAATCGTCTCAAAAACGCTTCTGGTAGACCTCCCAGAAAATGAAAGTTTCACAGTGGAGGAGTTTGTAAGCATGCAAGAGAAACACATTGCTGCACAAAGTAGCTTGCTTCAGGGGAAGAATGTGGAAATACAGCATGCTGTTGAAGACTTGGTGAAGATAATAACACAGTACAAATTCGACAATTCTGATGGGGTGTCCGAAGAGGAAATCGCAAAGCTCAAGAAGCACTACAATCATTTTATGTACCAGGCTCTTCTTCACTGTGCGAAGAATTCAATGAACGCCCTGAAAAACCGGATTGCATCCAGATCTACTACATCAAAAGAAAAAGAAACAGGAAATGGACAAGCTAATGTGCAACCTTTCTTTGATGTTGATGTGCAGCTTGCTCCTCCCAAAGTTATCCTGCACCCCAGTTTGGATGAAATTCAAGAGTGCATAAACAAATCTGCTCAAGCAATATTAAAATGTTTCAAAAAGGTGATTGACTGGAATGGGCCAGGGGATCACTTGCACCCCGCAAGCACAAGTGCAAATGTGCCCAGTTTTTTTGAGCGCATTACGAAAGACATAGAGATTGTGCGGGTGGCGTTGCTTCTTACTGGATGCATCCAGGGGATTCGCAACACTGTTTATGAATACTTGGACTCATTCAGCCAGTACAACTGGTTATGGGCTGACAACAAGGATCAAGCGTACACGAAGTTCATGTCAGATAAACCGACTTTAGATGATTACGAGCACAAGCTTCGTGGATTTGGCAATATTGAGGCCGAGATCGATTCAATTAATGGGATTCACAACATTGGGGCGCTTTCGTTGAACACCGAAAACCTTAAACTACAGTTCAAGTATGAAGCTGATGGATGGAAAACCAAGTTCAGCGACAACTTGCACACTCGGGCAAAGAATCAGCTTCAAGAGTTGACAGAATACATAAGGGTTACAACAGGAAAACTTGCTCGTGATGTTACAGATTTAGACACGCTTGGCTTTATGATGAATTTGCTTCGTGAAGTGCGAGCACGAGAGTCTGGCATTGACATGGAGATCAATCCGATCATGAACATGTACCAGATACTAGAGTACTATTTGACCCCTGGATTCATGGAGAAAGAAGAGATTGACAAAAAAACAGTGCTGCGATCAAATTGGAAGAAATTAATAAAGCAAGCAGAATCCAGGACAGATGAACTTAGCCGAAGGCAAATGTCGTTCAAGAGAAATCTTATCAAAGATATTCGTGATTTTGACGAAGATGTGAAAAAATTCCGGAATGATTTTGTGAAGAATGGGCCCATGGTGCAGGACATCAAGCCTTTGGAAGCAGTGGAGCGCCTGAAACGCTTTGAGGAGGAGTCTAAAATTCGCGAGCGTAAATACCAGTTGTATCATGGGGGCGAGGGCCTGTTTGCTTTACCCCACCTTGAGTATCCCGATTTGGACAGGACTAATAAGGAGCTTAAACTCAGCGGTCAGCTTTTCGGATTGTACACTGATGTCATCAATACCATAAGTGAATGGAAAGAGGTGCCTTGGCTTGAAGTATCAGCAAATATGGCTGAGATGACTGACAAGATGGACTCGTTTGCTCTACGTTGCAAAAAGTTGCCGACTCGTCTGCGTGAGTGGGAGGCTTTTAAGCAACTGCGACAGGAAATTGATGACTTTCAAACTGTTCTTCCTTTGCTTACTGAGCTCTCTAAAGAATCCATTATGGACAGACACTGGCAAGAGGTTCAAGCAATTACTGGCTCTGAATTCGACATCGGACCTGATTTCAAGCTAGAAACTCTTCTTGGCATAAATATGGTTCACCACAAGGATGAAATTGAGGAGGTCACTGAGGGTGCGGATAAGCAGCTTAAAATTCAGAACCAGCTGGCTGAACTTCAAGATATATGGTCTAAACAGATTTTTACTTTCTCGGAGTGGAAGGGGCGAAATGTCAATATTCTTAAAGGAACTGGTTTTGTGATAGAGTCGCTAGAAGAAGCCCAGATGAATCTTCAGACTATGCTTACCATGCGTCATGTGACACCGTTTAGAGAAGAGGCTGATGAGCTCCTTAAAAAGCTTTCTGATGCTTCTGATACACTTGAACGCTGGCTTAAAGTGCAGATGATGTGGTGTTCTCTCGAATCTGTGTTTACTGGTGGGGACATTGCCAAGAACATGCCAATGGAAGCAAAAAAATTTGCAAAGGTCGATAAAGACTGGGCGAAAATAATGTCAAAGGCAACTGAACAGCAACTTGTTGTAGAATGCTGTGCTAATGAATTGCTACGAAGCTCCCTTCCAGCAATGTATATGGAGTTGGAAAAATGTCAGAAAAGTTTAGAAGGCTACCTTGAACAGAAGCGAAACAAGTTCCCTCGATTCTATTTTGTGAGCAACCCTGGCTTGCTTATTATTCTCTCACAAGGTTCTGATCCTCTTTCGATGAATGAGCACTACGAAAAGGTTTTTGATGCCATCACATCTGTGCAACATCACAAAACAGATAAAACTATTATCCTAAAAATTCAGAGTTCAGAGGGTGAAGTGCCCTTTTCTACACCTGTAAAAGCTGTTGGCAATATCGAGGACTGGCTTTCAGAATTGCTAAGAAAAATGCAGATCACTATGAAAGACCTATGCCGTCTCTCTGCAGGGGAAGTGAGCACAATTCAGCAGGATATTCATTCTTTGCGCCATTTTGTGGATACCAACATTGCTCAATTCTCTTTGCTTGGAATTCAGTTGATGTGGACTGCTGATCAACAAACTGCGCTTGAGCAATGCAAAACAAAAAAAAATGCAATGAAAGATTGCAACCAGAGAATGCTTCAGGTGCTTTTGGAGCTCAGTAGCTGGTGTTTGCAAGATTTGGGTGCTAAATCCAATCGAATCAAGATTGAAACATTGGTGACAATCCATGTTCACCAGCGTGATGTTACTAATGATCTCGCACAGCTTCATAAGTCAAAGCGAATTTCAGACAGCAATGACTTTGAATGGCTGAAACAGGCTCGTTTCTACTGGCGTGCAAACAATGCTGATGATGTCAATGAGGATGGGGCTCTTGTGGTTTCCATCACAGATGTGGACTTCAACTATCAATTTGAGTATCTAGGAAGCAAAGAGCGCTTGGTGATTACTCCTCTCACAGATAGATGCTATATCACGCTTGCTCAGGCTTTGGGAATGTACTTTGGAGGAGCTCCTGCTGGTCCTGCTGGCACAGGAAAGACTGAGACTGTCAAAGATATGGGACGCACGCTTGGGATATTTGTGGTGGTCACTAATTGTACAGATCAACAAAAGTATACCGATTGTGCTAAAATATTTAAAGGACTTTGCCAGGGTGGACTTTGGGGTTGCTTTGATGAGTTTAATCGCATTCAGCTGCCTGTACTAAGTGTGGTCGCACAGCAGGTTCTTGCGATTACAAATGCCAAGAAAACAGCAGTGCAATACTTCCAGTTCCCAGGAGATCCTCAAAATATTCTTCTTCGCCCAGTTTGTGCTTTCTTCATTACTATGAATCCTGGGTATGCTGGCCGTCAAGAACTACCAGAAAATTTGAAAGCCTTATTTCGAGGGGTAGCAATGATGGTTCCTGATTTTAGAATTATAATGAAAGTCAAGCTCTGTTCTGTGGGGTACTCCCAGTTTGAGCTTTTATCTATGAAGTTTTTTATCCTTTACAATACTTGCAAGGAGCAGCTGTCTGCTCAGAAACATTATGATTGGGGGCTGCGAAACATTTTGGCTGTATTACGGACTGCCGGTCAAACTTTACGAGACAATGGTGACAAAGAGGAAGATTTCTTAATGTACAGAACTCTTAGAGATATGAACCTCAGCAAATTGGTGGCTCAAGATGTTCCGTTATTTCTGTCGCTTTTGGCTGATCTCTTTCCTTCTGTACAGGCCCCACCCAAAGGAGAATATCCTATTCTTGAGGTCCAACTGAAGCAAATGGTTCAAAAGAATGAGCTTGTATACCACCCTGATTGGGTCTCCAAAACAATTCAGCTTTATGAGACTACCTTGGTGCGCCACGGTATTATGCTTGTTGGTCCTTCTGGAGGTGGAAAAACTCAAATTTTCAAGTGCTTGAGACAGTCGCTGGAAGTTGTCAATTCAATAACATACAAAGACTCAAAGCTTAATCCAAAAGCAATCCGTGCTCAAGAAATGTATGGCGAGGTGGATATTCAATCTGGAGAATGGACCACAGGGGTATTTGCTGCAATGTGGGCCAAGTACAACAACAGAAACAATCCCTACAATACGTGGATCATTGCCGATGGACCAGTTGATGCAATCTGGATAGAAGATTTAAATACTGTCTTGGACGATAACAAAATTCTCACCTTAGCCAACGGGGATCGCATGCCAATGACAGACAATGTGAAGCTCATGTTTGAAGTGGAGACTCTTGTAAATGCGTCGCCTGCAACTGTATCTCGAGCCGGCATTATCTTTGTAAGTGAAACTGATTTAGATTGGGCTCCTTTCATAGAAGGATGGGTGCGCAAGCAGCCAGACAACCAACAAGAAATTTTGCGCCGTTTCTTCTCTAAGTATCTTGGGGAATGCAATCCTCAGGACGTGGGGATGTGCATGGACTTCCTAAACCGAAATACCGAACAGGTAATGACTGCCGGCAGGGTTGGTTTGGTCTCCAGCATGACACTTCTTCTACAGGGACTTATATTAAAAAGTCTGAGTGTTCTTCAGAGTGACCTAGAAAGAGGTTTGGAGAAGCTATTCCTTTACTCGCTTGTATGGTCGGTTGGCGGCCTTCTCGAATGGGAAGATCGTTTGAAGCTTGATGAATGGCTAAGGAGTAAAGACACATCTGGTCAAATGCCAAATTGTAAGCCAGAAACGTCTATTTACGAGTACTTCGTTAATGAGAAGTCTTTGCAGTGGGAATTATGGGCACCCCCTCTATGGAAATACCCCAAAACTGAAAAACTAGACTTTTCGAACTTATTGGTGCCAACTATGGACTCAACTCGAGCGTTGTACTTGATGAAAACTCTGCATGACCAAAGAAAGCCAACCCTTCTTTGTGGTGGTGAAGGCACAGCAAAGACATCTACAGCACTTATGTTTTTCGGGACATTAGACCCTGCAAATATGCTTATCAAGCGGGTGAACTTTTCTTCTGCTACAACCCCATTTATGTGTCAAAATTCAATTGAGACTGAGCTGGACAAACGTGGTGGGAAAAACTTTGGTCCTCCAAATGGGAAAATAATGACTGTATTTATTGATGATATGAGTATGCCTGAGGTGAACACTTGGGGCGATCAACCAACATTAGAGATGGTTCGCATGTTGGTGGAGCTGAATGGGTTCTGCTTTTTAGATAAAGACAAGCGTGGAGATTTTAAGACTTGTGAAGACCTTATTTATGTTGCAGCTATGGGACATCCTGGCGGTGGAAAGAATGATATTCCTAACCGCTTAAAATCGAAATTTTTCGTCTTCAATATGGTGCTGCCGTCCATCACCTCTATCAATGATATATATGGGCAGATGCTTTCAGGACGGTTCACATCCAAGGATTTTAAAGAGGATGTCTTAGAGCAGGTTAGCAAATTGACAGCTACGACTATTACCGTGTGGCGCACAATGAAACAGAAGATGCTTCCAACCCCAGCCAAGTTTCACTACGTGTTTAACATGCGCGAACTAAGCAGAGTTTTCCAAGGCATTCTTCTCACTCCGAAAGACACAATCAAGACGGGTGGGATAGCTGCGGCAACGATGAATTTGAGTCCAGTGCATGTCCTAATTAATCTATGGCGTCATGAGTGTCAACGGGTATTTGGTGATAAGCTTACAAATAACAAAGACAAAGATTTTTTCAGCAAGTACATCGACAAACTAACACAAGAAACCTTCGGTGATGCGATTTTCGACAAATGCCAAGGGGAGTTTTTTATGGTGAATTTTATGAGAGATGACATTTATGATGAGGATGGCATTTTGGTTGCAGCTGCTCCCAAGGTGTACGAGCCCGGTGGACCACTGGATGCCAGCATCAGAAGAAGAGTGCTCAAGTTTTTGGACAAACACAATGAAGACTTTCCCAGCAAAAAGATGGAACTTGTGCTCTTTAACGATGCGCTGAAGCACCTTTTAAGAATCAATCGGCTGCTGGAAATGCCACGGGGTTCTGCGCTTCTTGTTGGTGTTGGAGGTTCTGGAAAACAAAGTCTGACAAAATTGGCATCGTACATCTCTAGGGCCACATGTTTTCAGATCACTTTAACGAAAAGTTACAATGTTGGATCGCTTATGGAAGACATGCGCAATATGTACAAAAGTGCAGGCCAGTCTCGCAAGCAGACCACATTCCTATTCACTGAATCAGAAATTAAGGATGAGGTCTTTTTGGAAACCATTAACTCAGTGTTAATGACTGGAGAAATTCCTGGACTTTTCCAGAAAGACGAGATGCTTGGAATGACTGCTGACTTGCAGGGTGCATTCAAGAAAGAGCGTCCAGGAATGGAGGAGACCCAAGATAATCTCAAGCAGTTTTTTACAGACTGTGTTCGTGATAACCTTCACTTGGTCTTGTGTATGTCACCTCTCAATCCAAAATTCCCGATTCGAGCTCGCAAATTCCCCGGTCTTATTTCCGGTCCAACAATTGATTGGTTCCTCCCTTGGCCAGAAGAAGCTTTGGTGTCTGTGTCAAAAGGATTTATCAATGACTACCCCATTGAATGTACTGCTGAAGTGAAGAAAAACTTGATGGTGCACATGGGGATGGTTCACAATATGGTTACACAGATTTGTGATGAGTATTTTATGAAGATGCGTCGCCGTGTATACCAAACCCCAAAGTCATATCTCAGCTTTATCAAACTATTTAAAGAAGCATACACAGAAAAGCTCAAAGAGTTAAAGATTAAAGAAGGTCGAGTCACTTTGGGTTTGCAGAAACTTATTCAGGGCGCAAACGATGTCGAGGCAATGAAGCTTGTTCTTGCAGAAGAACAAAAAAAATTGGATATCGCAACCAGGGAGACAAATGATATGCTAAAAAATTTGGAGGCAAATGCTGCAGAAGCAAAGAAAGAGGGTGATCAGGTGGCGGAAATCGCATCACGTTGCGAAGCAGATGCTCTTAGAATTGCTGCCGAAAAGGCGGCATGTGAAGCTGATCTTGCAAAAGCGCAGCCTTTTGTCGATGAGGCTGAAACTGCTATCTCCAGTATCAAACCCGCTCATATAGGTGAAATCAAGAAACTGCCCAACCCAGCTGATATTATTAAGCTTGTGTTTGATGGTTGTCTATTGCTATTTATGATGCCACTTCTTCCTGTAAAAGCCTTTAAACTAAATGTTGCAAAGCAAGAGGTGAATTTTCTGGAAACCTCTTTCAAGCCAATGGGCTTAGCTATGCTTGGAGATACCAACTTTCTCAACAACGTTGTGAAATTTGGAAAAGAAGGAAAAGATAAAATCAATGAAGAAACTATTGAACTTCTCTGTCCATACATAGATCTTGAAGGCTTCAACCCTCAAGTGGCGAAAAATGCTTCACAGGCTGCAGAAGGGTTGTGTGTGTGGGTGCGAGCTATGAAGTTTTATCATGAGGCATCAAAAATCGTAAAGCCCAAATTAGAAGCCCTAGCAATAGCCGAAGCACAAATGGAAGCTGCAAACAAAGCTCTGGCAGCTGCAGAGGCAAGACTGTTGGCCTGCAAAATGAGGCTTCAAGAGCTACAACAGATGTTTGACAATCAGATGGCAGCCAAAAAACGCATTGAAGATGGTGCACTGGCTCTTCAGCGCAAAATGAACCAAGCTTCGCAGCTGATTGGAGGACTGGCAGGAGAGAGAAAACGTTGGACAGAAGATGCCAACAACTTTGCTGACTTAAAACGGCGCCTTGTAGGAGATTGTGCTGTTGGCTGTGCTTTCATTAGTTATTGTGGACCATTCAACCAGGAATATAGAGCGGTGATGACCGAGAAAAAGTTTGTGCGAGATTTGATGGACCGATCTGTGCCAGTAACTCACGGGTTGGAAGTGATCAGTTTTTTGGTGGATGTTGGCACGATCGGAGACTGGAACATGGAAGGTCTTCCTACAGATCCCTTAAGTATTCAAAATGGTATTCTGGTGACGCGATCAAGTCGTTATCCTCTTCTTATCGACCCGCAAGGACAAGCTTTTAGCTGGATACGAGTAAGAGAGGCTGCACAAATGCCCAACTATGGTCCTGTTGCCTTGAATGATTCTAAGCTTCGTGATAAACTTGAGTTTTGCATGGGAGATGGCCGTTCCATGCTGATAACAGGTGTTGAAGAGGAAATTGATCCGATGCTTGATCCGCTTCTTGAAAAACAGTTCATCATTAAAGGATCTCGCTGGAGCATCATTATATCCGACAAAAACATGGATTTCGATCAGCGTTTTAAAGTTTTCTTTATTACCCGTTTGCCAAATCCGAACTTTTCTCCTGAGCTACAGGCAAAAGTCACTGTGGTAGATTTTACTGTGACACAAAAAGGTTTAGAAGAGCAATTGCTCGGGAGAGTGATTGGAAAAGAGCAGAAGGCTCTTGAGGAGCAACTTTCGCAGGTGCTTGAGGAGGTGAACTCGAACACAAAATCTCTGCTAGCACTCGATGCCTCTCTACTTGAGCGTTTGACTTCCAACACAGGAAACTTGCTAGAGGACGAAGAGCTTATTGGTGTGTTGGCAAACACAAAGCAGAAAGCTGCCGAGGTCAACCAAAAGCTGGAAAAGGCTGATGAAACAAAAATCAGCATCAATGAGAAACGTGAACAATTCAGGCCTGTTGCCACTCGAGGTTCTGTGCTGTACTTCTCTATTGTGGAGACTAGCTATATGAACTGCATGTACCAGACTTCTTTGGATCAGTTTTTGGTTCTCTTCATGGAATCTATGGAAAAGGCCGAAAAAGCAACACTTGCATCCAAGCGTGTGACAAACATCATCGAGACAATGACATACATCACATATCGCTATGTGAATCGAGGGTTGTATGAAAAGGACAAGTTGACGTACGTGTTGCTTCTCACTTTGAAAGTACTGGTCACTGAGGGAATGCTGAAGCAAAGCGATATCACTCTCTTTCTTCGAGGTGGAGCTGCACTGGACATTGCACAGGTCGCCCGCAAGCCAAACTGGATAAGCAATGATGCTTGGTTGAATGTTATTGAGCTTGGAAACAGCTGCAAGTTTTTTGTCAACCTGAAGTCTGACATCCCTGCCAATGAAGCTATGTGGCGTCGCTGGTATGATGATAATGAACCGGAAAATATGGCGATCCCAGATTATGAGACAAAGATCAATGATCAGACTGACATTGGGCCTTTTTACCGTCTTTTACTTGTTCGAAGCTTGCGTGTTGATAGATGCATTCTTCAATGTAAGGATTTTATCCGTGCCTGCACACAAATGGGACCTAACTACGTTGAGCCTGTTACTGACACCATTGATGAAATCTTCCAACAAATGACCCCAGAGGTTCCTGTTATTTTCCTCCTGTCAGTTGGCGCCGATCCCACTGAGAGCATTGAATCCTTGGCACGAAAGAGGAAACTCCCCCCACCAGCAGTCATATCACTTGGAGAAGGGCAGGAACCTGTTGCGATCAAAGCAATGAATGCAGCTGCTGCAAATGGAACGTGGGTGCTTCTCCAGAATTGTGAGTTGGGTCTTGGCCTTATGAATGAAATGGAAGATCTCCTCTCCAAGCTTTGTGAAAGCATTGACATGGGCTTCCGTCTGTTCATTACCGCCCTTCCAAATCCAGAGTTTCCACTGGGCCTGTTACAGATGTGCACAAAAGTTACCAATGAGCCACCAGCTGGACTGAAGGCTGGATTGCTCCGCTCTTACACAGTTATCGTTGATCAGGAACGATTGGAACGTGTTGAGACATCCCAGTGGCGGATTCTGGTGTTTGGGCTTTGCTTTCTTCATTCCGTGGTCCAGGAACGTAGGAAATTTGGTCCTCTCGGCTGGTGCATTCCTTACGAGTACAATTCTGGTGACCTGACAGCATGTATTCTTTTCTTGGAAAAGCATTTGTACAATGGCCCCATTTCATGGCCAACGTTCCAATATATGGTCGCTGAAGCACAGTATGGAGGGAAAATAACAGATGATCTTGATCGGCGCATGTTCAAGACATATGCAACACAATGGTTGTCAGCAAACACGTGCTCCGAATCTTTCAACTACAATCCGAACAATCCAATATTTCCGATTCCAAAGAACTTTGTGTACAAAATTCCCACATCAGATCAAGTCGCTGACTACCGTGCTTATCTTAACACTTTCCCAGAAATTGATTCGCCTGAGGTATTTGGACTCCATCCAAACGCTGATTTGACTTTCAGAGTCAAAGAAGTGGGAACTCTGTTTGGAACTCTTTCTGAAACGCAGCCCAAAGGCTCCAGTTCTGAAGGAGGCGAGAGTCGAGAAGATGTTGTATCCCGCAAAGCAGAGGAACTTTCAGAGCGTTTGCCTGAGGATTACATTGAAGATGATTACAAGGAAAAATTGAAAAAGCTTGGGGGGCTTGCTATTCCCTTAAATATCTTCTTATTTCAAGAGATTCAGCGCTTGCAGAGAGTGATTGGAAAAGTCAGGTTCATTTTAGCCCAATTACGTCTTGCTATTAAAGGCGAGGTGGTGATGACAGAGGAACTTCAGGCGACTCTCGATGCTATGTATGATGCGCGTGTGCCGCAACCCTGGATCTTTACAGTCGCTGGTGATGAGTTCTCGTGGATCCTTCCTTCATTGGGTATTTGGTTCTCATCATTGCTTCTTCGAGACGAACAAGATCGAACGTGGTTGAACTCAGGAAGACCGAATTCATATTGGCTAACTGGCTTCTTTAACCCCCAGGGAATGTTGACAGCAATGAAGCAAGAGATGACAAGAAAGCACAAAGCTGACAAATGGGCTCTTGATGATGTCACATACCACACAGATGTCACAAATTTCAGTAATGTCGAACAAGTACGTTCACCGCCTCCAACTGGTGGGGTGTATGTCCACGGACTTTTCTTGGATGGCTGTGCGTGGAACAAGCATGATGGAGTTATGGTTGACAGTGAGCCAAAGAAACTTTTTGTCGATCTTCCTATTCTACAGGTATCAGCCAACACAATAAATGAGCAGAATAAAGTGAATCAGGAAATGTTTGGTTCCATTGGGCCATATAAATGCCCTTGCTATAAGTACCCAGCACGAACTGACAGGTATCTCATTTTTATGGTGAATTTGAAATGTACAGCTGAGAAGAATCCAAACTATTGGGTCCTCAGAGGGGCATGCCTCCTTTGCAACCACGATTGAAGAAAATTCAGCAATATTTTCCAAAACCAACTATCATCAACCAATATGTGTTCTTTTTTCCTTGCTTCTATATGTACATTTGGCTCTCAATTCAGGCACAAAATTCAGTTAGTGCAATGGTGCAAATCTCTGTATGTTTTTACAAGCCTTATGAAAGTGGGTGTGGGGGGCCATC
>Ga0157565_1038758_pt1 | contig 14118 bp, 1 predicted proteins | sample GEODES065metaT_FD_106792 | JGI IMG/M metagenome (GOLD analysis project Ga0157565, IMG submission 106792) | Dystrophic lake water microbial communities from Trout Bog Lake, Wisconsin, USA - GEODES065 metaT (Metagenome Metatranscriptome) | ecosystem: Environmental > Aquatic > Freshwater > Lake ... | reverse complement strand
GTGGAAACATAAAGGCTGCGAAAATTAGCGCAGAAAAACACAAACTGTTCTCCGTGATTAACCTGTTAGTGGAACACTATTTTTTTTTAAACTCAGATGACTCATTCTATAATGCACATGGTCAGAACATTCAACTCAGTCAATGCAACATAAAAGGGCAGTTCCCCTTAGAATCCAGTGACTGGGCCGATGGTCTCTAGAAGCTAGTGTTACCATGAAAACAAGGTATTGATCATTGCGGCAAGGGTATTTGTAAACTGGGCATTCATAACCACCATATGGTCCATAGTCTCCACTCATGTTCTTCTTGTGAATCTTGGTGACCGCAGTAACAAACAAAACTGGTAGGAGGAAAAACAATTTTTTAGGTTCTGACTCAACAAGAGTGTTATCAGATCTGCTCCAGCAAGCGCCATCAATATATAGACCATGAATGAAAACACCTTCTCGAGCTGGAACCCGAACCTGATCTACCCGCTCGAATTCCGTCACCTCCGTGTGAAGCACAACTGAGTCCAAGCTCCAGCTGTCGGCTTTGTGAGCTCTTGTCACCTCTTGCTGAACTGCTGTCAGAAAACCCTGAGGGTTAAAGAATCCTGTCAACCAGAAGCAGGCTGGTACTTTGTCAAGCCACGAACTGTTCTGTTCATTCCTCTGTGTCAATCCAGAAAACCAGAGTCCTAGAGTTGGAGAGATCCAAGAAATTTCATCTCCACCAGAGCTATACATCCAGGGTTTTGGAACTCGGGCATCAAAAATTGAATTGATCGCATCCATCAGGTCCGCAGTCACTACAACTTCACCCTGTATAGCTTGAAGAATGACGACCAGCATGTTGCGTACCTTGTCAATAACCATCTGGAGTCTTTGAATTTCTTGCATCAGGAATATGTTTAGAGGCTGCTCAAGTCCTCCCATCTGATTGATTTTTGCGAGATAAGTGTCTTCAATATAGTCTGTAGGCATCATCCGCAGCAGCTCTTGGCATTTATCTTTCACAATATCTTCTTTAGAGCGACCACTTCCACCTCCTCCCTGTTTAGGTTGAGTCTCTGTAATAGTTCGCAAGAGTTGGTTCACTTCCTGGTTTCGGAAAGTTAAATCAGCATTTGGATGCAAGCCAAACACTTCAGGGCTGTCAACAGTTGGAAAACTCTGAACAAATGCTTTGTATTCATCAACTTCTTGACAATCAGGAACTGCATAGCGAAAGTCATTCGGAATTCGCATCAGAGGGGCCTCTGGGTTGAAAGTGAAGCTTGGCGCCAAAGTGCTGGGGCTTAGCCAAGCTTCAGCATAAGTTTTAAACAGACGTCGGTCCAAATCATCTGTTATTTTCCCTCCGTACTGGCATTCGCCAACCATATATTGCAGGGTTGGCCATGATATTGCTCCTGAGTAAAGATGCTTTTCCAAGAATGTTATACACGCGTTTAGGTCACCATCATTATATTCATATGGGATACACCATCCAAGAGGGCCAAACTTTCTTCTCTCCTGTACGATGCTGTGAAGGAAGCATATGGTGTACAACAGTGAACGCCATTGCATGGTTTCAACCCTCTCAAGCTTGTCTTGGTCAACTAATACATTGAAGGAACGCAACAACCCAGCTCTTAGTCCTTTGGGAGGCTCATTAGTCACCTTTGTGCACATTTGAAGAAGGCCGATAGGAAACTGGGGGTGTGGCTCTGATGTTATAAACAAGCGGAAATCTTCATTGACTGTCTCTTTTAAACGCATTAACAACTCTTCCATAGTGTCCATAAAAATTAAGCCCAGATGGCAGTTCTGCAAAAGCACCCAGCCTCCATTTACTGCGCATGTATTGATTGCTTTAATTGCAACTGGTTCCTGGCCTTCTCCCATACTAACACACATCATTTCAACACGCTTCTTTCGAGAAAGATTTTCAATTGAGTCTGTGGGATCAGCTCCTGCAGAGAGCAAATATATAACAGGTGTGTGTGCGTTCATCTCTTTGTAGATGCTGTCAACAGTTTCTGTCAATGGCTCCACGTATCTGGAACCTAAGGCTGGCAGTTTGCTTCCTGCCACCTCAATGAACTCCAGGCCTTCAATAAACTGGTTAACACAGAGCAAAGTTCGGTCTTCACGAAGCATTCTGACAAGAAGCAACCGCAAAAATCCAGCATTTGCCCCTTGGAACTTTTGCTCGTAGTACGGAATATTTTGACTTTCTGGCTCGTTCTCTGCATACCATGCAACCCAGTTGGGTTCATTTCGAACCATCTCCTCGGGAAGATCGTGGAAGAAATGGATTTCCTGTGACAGCTGCACAACATTCATCCATGCTGGTTGCGTGAGCCACATCAACGGTTTCGGACGAACAAGCTTGGCATCCAAAGCTGCCCCGCCTTTTAAAAACAGTGCCATTTCGTCAACCTTGAGGTGGTTGGCTGTGATAAGTATCTTCACCGCGATGATCAGCTTGAAGCTCAACTTGTCCCTCTCATATATACCACGCGTGACATAGCAGTAGGCAGAGTATGTAAGTGTTTCAATGATGTTATTGACCCTCTTACTTGCAAGCTGTGCCTTTTCAGCATTCTCCATTGCCTTGTCAAATATTATCTGAAACTGGTCGAGGCTTGTCTGGTACATGCAGTTGACAAGCGACATATCCACAATGGAGAAGTAAAGAACACTTCCTCGGGTGGCAACCGGACGGTATTGCTCTCGCTTCTCATTAATTCCCACTCTCATTTCTGCTGCAGCAATCAGCTTTTCGTTCACCTCATTTGCCTTCGCCTTTGTGGCAGCCAGGACATTGATAAGTTCAGTATCATCCAGAAGGTTGCCATCATGAGAAGAGAGTCGTTCAAGAAGTTGCTGATCGAGCGAAAGGAGTGATTTAGTGTTGGCAGTGACCTCTTCAATCACGTTATTAAGCTGTTCTTCAAGGGACCGCTGCTCTTTCTGAATCACGATACCGAGCAGTTGTTCCTCCAGTCCTTTTTGTGTGACAGTAAAATCAATCATCGTGGTTTTTGCCTGATCTTCTGGAGAAAAATGGGGATTAGGAAGTCGAGTGACCATATACATCTGGAACTCATCATTGAACTCACAAAGCTTGTCAGCCACAGTGATGTACTTGGTTCTTGCCTTCACAATGATCTGTTTCTCCAGAATCGGATTCAGAAGTGGATCCAACTCTTGCTCCACCCCTGAAATGATGAGAGCCTTTCCCTCAGCCATAGCAAACTCCACATGTTCTCGAAGCTTTGGTGCAGATAGAGAGGTGACTCCATTCACTGGTAGCCTGGCAGCTTCATGATTTTTTATCCAGGTTAGAGCTTGCCCTTGCGGATCCACCAACAGAGGGTATCTTGAACTGCGGGTCACAAGCAGGCCGTTCTGAATCGATAGCGAGTCTGTCGGCAGGCCTTCAAGGTTCCAATCCCCTATTGTTCCAATGTCCACAAAAAAGGCGACCAGGTCTTGATTGGGCGTTACAGGGATGTACCTTTGCTTCAGATCAGATGTGAACTTCTCCATGACTAGATAGTTGCGGAAGTCTTGGTTAAAAGGGCCACAGTAGCTCACAAAGGCACACGCAACCGCAACATCTCCAACCAAACGCTGCTTCATCTCGTCAAAAGAGTTTGAGTCCTCTGTCCATCTCTGCCTTTCTCCAGCCAGGCCATCAATGAGTGCTGTAGCTGTCTCCATGCGCTTGCGTGTGGCAGCAGCATTTTCCTCAATTTGGCGCTTTTGAGCCATTTGCCCTTCAAAGTCGGCTTGAAGCTTGGCTTGGACATCCTGGCAGGCTTTTTTCTTGGCCTCGGCCTTATCTAACTCTCGCAGCGCTGCCGAGAGTCGTGCCTCTGCTACTCGCAACGCTTCAAGTTTGGGTTTCACTACCTTTGAAGCTTCATGGTAATACATCATCGCTCTTGTCCAAGTGCAAAGTCCTTCCGCAGCTTTCGATGCATTCCGGGCTACAGCTGGATTAAAGCCCGGAAGCTCCAAGTAAGGCATCATCAGCTCCACAGTTTCGTCGTTTATGAAGTCCTTTTCATATTTTGAGAAAGCAAATATATTCTGAAGAAACCGGGCATCAGATAGCATGCCAGCCTTGATCATCCCCCAGCTGTCTTTGATGAAGATGAATGTCTTTTTATCTTTACCAATGCCCAACGTTACTTCAGCTTGCTCAACCCTCTGAAGCTTTTCAAACTTCAAGATACCGACACAGTCAAATATGAGCTTGATGATGTCACTTGGTTTGGGAAGTTTCTTGAGCTCGTTTAGATCGTTCCCTTTAATACTTTCAACGGCACGCTCCGCTTCTTCTACAAAAGGCTGTGCTTGCGCCAAGTCTGCTTCAGCTTCCGATTTTTCACCAGCAATCGTGGTCGCATCCCGTTCACAGCGCTCCTTTATGATGCTGACTGCGTCTGACTCCTTCTTGGCCTCCATGGACGAGACTTCCAACCTGCTCAGCATGGCATTGGTTGACTCCTCTGCCTTTTTCAATTTGACTTCTTCTTGTTTCAGGAGGATTTTCATTCGCTCCACATCTTCGGCCCCTTTGCGAAGGTTTTCTAGGCCAACATGCACTCTCTTTTGCTTTTGCTTGACTTCAGAAAGCTTTTCTCCATACAGAACCCTGTACTGCTCCAGAAAACTGAGGAATGATTTTGGTGTCTGGTACACATGGCGGCGCATCTTGGAGAAGTACTCTTCGCAGCTCTCGACAACCAAGCGGTGCACCATTCCCATGTGCTTCACAATGTTCCCACGCACTTGAGGGGTAGACTCCAAAGCCATATTGTCGATGTACTCTTTGCTGACTGCGACAAGTGCCTCTGGTGGCCAGGTGAGGAACCAATCAATAGTGCACCCATTTATCAGGCCTGGGAACTTTCGTGCTCTTTCTGCAAATTTCGGATTCACGGGTGACATGCACAGCGTCACGTGGAGATTTCGTCGCACCCGATCAATAAAATACCGAACTAAATTCTCCGGAGTATCCTGGAATCCATGGATTTCTTTCAAAGCAAAAGGTCTTAACTCTGCAGCCATCAATGCCAGTTCGTCTTTAGGAAAAAGATTGGTCACTTCTCCTGACATCAAGATGCTATTTATGACCTCAAGAAAAGTTTCATCCTTTATTTCAGCTTCTGTGAAAATAAAAGTGACATTATCTCCTTGTTGTCCAGCCCTTTTGTAAATAGCCCTCAGGTCATCCATTAAGGCATTAAGATTGTATGCCTTTGTGATGGTGATCTGAAAGGTGTGGTTCCTTGCGATGTGGGAAGCAAGACGAGTGAGCGAACGCTTCCCTGAACCTCCGACTCCCACAAGAAGCATGTTTCCTCGAGGCATTCCAAGTAACCTGCTTATTCTCATCAAGTGCTTGAGTGCATCATCAAACAACACTAAATCCATCTTCATGCTTGGAATGTCTTCGTTGTACTTTTGGAGAAAGCCTTTCACCCGTTCTTGTAAGAACTCCAGGCTCCCCCCGTCCTCGTACAGTTTGGGTGCCAATTGAACCAATGCTCCATCGTCATCATACTCATCTTCGCGGAGGAAGTCTACAAAATACGCATCCTCCAGAGCCTGCTCCTTTGGGCTCAAATTGCTATCCACAGAGCCTTTCTTCTCTATATTTCTGGAGGGAAGGCTCCTGGAGTCTCCAGCAGAAAAATCTTCCATCATTGCACAAGTAACCGAGTCAAGCTCCTTTTGAAAAACCTCTTTGTCTTCAAGTGTAGTCAGTTTATCCGCAAATACTCTCTTGCATTCATGGCGCCACAGGCGCAATAATGCTATTTCATTTGGGACCGACTCTTTCGGTGTTTTCAAAATTCCTGAAAAAATGCGACTGAGCTCTCGCATGTTGAAAATGTAGTGGAATTTTGAAGGGCTGGGAAGCATATGATTCCTGACCCACTTCCAAAGCTGAATCGTGTTTTTAGGAAGCGATATCACTTTTCTGTAGAAGTTAAGGGAGTGGTCCTTACTTGGAAAGCGCCCACTCAGCATCTGCCCATAAATGTTATTGATGGAGTCTTCAGGTGGAAGGATAAGATTAAAAATGAAAAAATGACGTTTGAGACGATTTGGGATGTCGTTCTTACCACCACTTGGGTGGTTCATAGCTGCAAGGTACTGGATGTCTTCGATGTTCTTCAGATCTCCCCGTTTGTCTTTATCAAGGAAACAAAACCCTCCTGTTTCGACGAGCTGTCGTACGATTTCAAGGGTAGGCTGGTCACCCCAATCATTGATTTCGGGCATTGAAAGATCATCTAGGAAAAAAGTCATTCGCTTTCCAGATGGGGGTCCGAAATTCTTGCCACCTCTTTTGTCAAGCTCTCCTTCAACTGCGCTTTGGAACATTCCTGGGGTTGTCGCAGAGGAAAAATATATCTTCTTGACCAACATTTCACCGGATGCAAAGTGTTCAAAAAACATTAAGGATGCAGTTGTTTTTCCTGTCCCGCTCCCTCCAACAAGAAGGGTTGGTTTTTTGAGCTGATGCATGTGCTGCATGATATACGTTGCCCTGACAGAGTCAATTGTAGGAATCAAAAGAGATCCAAAATCAATATTTTTTGACCGAGAAGGGTACTGCCAGTCTTTGCAAATCCACCTTTCCCACTCACAGCTTTCGTTGTTCACAAAAAAGTCATAAATTACATCCAAAGGACGCTCCTTTGGAGGCATACTCCGGCTCAAGTTCCGCAGGTACTCATCAAACTTCTGCTGGTCCGGGAACTCAAGCAACCCTCCTATTGACCATGCGATTGAGAAGAGGAAGATCCTGTCCAACTCTGCTTCCAGATCTGAAACGCTTTGACTGAGCTCGATTGTTTTGAGAAGGCCTGTGAGAAGTTCAAGCATGCTCTCAATCAGTGCCACCCTAGACACAGCACACACTGGGGACAGGTTCTTTTGGATAAACTGGAAGAGATGGCCAACCGCCTTGGGGCCTTTGCACTCGCCCAGGTACTTCCGAAGCATCTGAGTGAGCACCGGGCCAGAGGGTTCTTCTTGCTTGTTAAGCCAGGCTTTTGCAACAGGTTCCCAATCCAGGTCTGTATCGCTCACATAGATAATTCCAGCTCTGGACACAGTAGCTGGGGAGGCATTCCTCAAGTCCTCGTTTTCAAACATAAGCTTGACGTTGTCGGTCATTGCAATGCGGTCCCCATTAGCGAGAGTCAAAATCTTGTTGTCGTCTAGCACAGTGTTCAGGTTTTCAATCCAGATCGCATCTACGGGCCCATCACAAATGATCCACTGAACATCTTTTCGAGTGCGGTCATTGTATTTTGACCATATCGCTGCAAAAATCCCATCAAGCCATTCCCCGCTGAGTTTGTCGGTCTCTCCAAACATCTCTTCGGCACGAATCGCCTTTGGATTCATGGATATTCGCTTGTGGCCCAATTTTGTTACTTTGCTGAGGGAGTCTTGAAGCACTTTGATGATTGTCGATTTTCCAGATCCTGAAGGTCCAACCAACATTATACCATGACGCACAAGAGTGGTTTCATACAGCTGCATTATCTTCAAGTTCCAAGAACTGTGGGATATCAAATGGTCCTTTACAATTGTTTCCTCGATTGCTTTGCTCATTTCAGGATGATCGGGTCGATTTTGCAAGCCAACACTTGGAAAAAGATCAGTCAAAAGCATCAGAAACAGTGGCACATCCTGAGCAACAAGTTTGGAAAGATTCATATCTCGCAGTGTTCGGTAGAGAAGCATGTCCTCTGCCTCTGAGCTTTCACCTGGATGAGCTGCAGCATAGTCACGTTTGGTCTTTCCTGCTGTTCGGAGCACACTGAGAATATTCCTCAGTCCAAAGTCGTAGTGCTTTTGTTTTGAAAGCTGCTGCTCACAGAGACGGTACAGCACATTGAACTTCCGAGCCAGCTCTGGAAACTGTTGATAGCCCACGGAGCACAACTTCACCTTCATAATGATCTCACGATCAGGGACCATCATGGCAACAGAGCGAAAGAGAACTTTTAGGTTCTCCGGAAGCTCTTGGCGGCCTTGATATCCAGGGTTCATGGTGATAAAATAGCCAACATCTCTGTTAAGGGTGATAACTTGGCTATCTCCAGGAAACTGGACAGTTCTGGAGCCCACACGCTTGGCATTTGTAATCGCTAAAACTTGCTGAGCAACCACTGACAACACGGGCAGCTCAATACGGTTGAACTCGTCAAAACAACCCCACAAGCCAGCCTGACAAAGTCCCTTGAAAATTTTAGCCATGTCTGTGTGTCGCTGTTGATCCGTGCAGTTAGTTACCACCACAAAGATACCGAGAGAGCGACCCAAGTCTTTAGTTGTCTCGGTTTTGCCTGTGCCAGCTGGTCCAGCAGGTGCGCCTCCCAGATACATACCCAGTGCTTGCGAGAGAGTGATGTAGCATCTGTCTGTGAGTGGTGTAACGACAAGCCGCTCCTTGCACCCTAAATATTCAAAACAGTACTTGAAGTCTACATCACAGATACTTATGATGCATGCACCATTTCCGTGCTGATCCTCAACATTCGGCTTCCAGAAGAAACGCGCCTGCTTCAGCCACTCAAAGTCATTTGAATCTGATAGCTTTCGCTCTTTGTACCGCTGCCAAAGCTCAAGGAACACATCCCGCTGGTGCACCTGAATTGTGACCAAAGTCTCTATTTTAGTTCGGTTCATCTTTGTTCCCACATCCTCAAGGCACCAGGCAGAAAGATCCTGGAGAATCTGTAACTGCTGTTTATTGGTCTCATGCATGATGCCTTTGGAAAGTTTGCACTTCTCAAGAGCATCTTGGCAGGCATGTGTCCAGCTGAATTGTAAACCAAGCAGTGCGAACTGGCCGCAGTTGTTGTTCACAAACTGCCGCAGCGGCAGCGTCATGCAGCTCCCAGCGGCGTAGTCGCAGAGCGACTTCAAAGAGACCTGCATCTGTTTGGTAAGTATGCCCAGCCACTCTTCTATGTTCCCGACTGCAGAGACCTCCTTGTCCAAGTTGATTGTTTCTTCGTCGGCACCTGTGATGCTCTTGATTTGGGTGATCTTTGTCTTGTCAGCCCTGTCATGCACCACACGGCTGATGCTGTCGTACACCTTTTCATAATAGGGCTGCATCTGCATTGGGTCAGAGCCTTGACTCAGAATAAGCAGAAGCACCGGGTTACTGACAAAATAAAAACGTGGAAATTTGGTCCTTTTTTGCTCCAGATAACCTTCAAGGCTTTTTTGACATTTTTCAAGCTCTGCATACAGCACTGGCAAAGTATTCCTCAGCAGTTCATTCGAACAACAGGCCACAACGTTTTGGGTCTCACTGGCACGAGTCATGATCTTTGCCCAGTCTTTGTCAATCTTTGCAAACTTCTTCGCTTCCAAAGGCATCTGCTTGGCTATGTCCCCTCCCATAAAGACCGACTCTAAACTGGTCCAGAGCATTTGCACTTTCACCCATAGTTCCAGCGTGTCTGCGGTATCTGAAAGTTCGGTCAGCTTCTTTTGGACGTCCTCACGAAAAGGAGTAACGTGCCTCATACTCAAAAGGGACTGGAGTTGAAGCTGAGCCTCCTCCAGTTCCTCAATCACAAGCCCGAAGGTTTTCAGTACAGGCAGGCCTCGTCCTTTCCAAATAGAGAACTCAAAGGACATGCGCGCCCACTGCTCCTTGATATCTGCAAGTTTTGTTTCAATCTGAAGCTGCTTGTCTGCGCCTCTGCATACCTCCTCCACATCCTCCACAAAATCCAAGAGATGACTGTCCAGCAAATGCTGAAGCTTGAACATTTCTTTGTCGTACGGATAGTCTGTGCTGGTTATTTGAATGACCTCTTTCCAGTGCCGAGGCTTTATCGAGCTCTTGCACAGCTCCTGAAGAAGCGGAAGAATATCTGAAAAGTTGGTGATGTTTTTCCGCAGCTCATCATACGCTTCAAGCTCCTTCAACTTCTTAGGAAGCTTTTTGCAACGGTTCTCAAAACCTCCAATCGTATCAGTCATTGTACTAAGATGCTCCTGAACATCTGACCACAGCACACTGCGGTAGCTCTCTATCGAGTTGAGAACATCCATGTACAGCCCATACAGCTGATCCATAAGCACAAGTTCTTTTTTGGTTTTGACGAGGTCTGGGTACAAAGTTGGTCTCAAAGCAAACAGCTCTTCTCCAGCTTTATATATTTCCATCTTGCGCTCTCGTAACTGAAACTCATCTTTGTATCTTCGCAGACGCTCCACTGCTTCAAGAGGTGCCAAACCCTCCCTCATCGGCCCAAACTTTTCAAAGTCTGAACGAAACCCTCGAACATCCACAATGAACTCTTTGACATCCACAATAAGCTGCTTCTTGTACTTGCCCTGAATAGAGCTCAGTGTGTCTGTGACTGATTCTGCATATTCCACAAGCTTGCGCCAACTCTGTCGAATAACGCTTTTCTGATCCATTTCCTCCTTATCCACCACACCCCCGGGCAAGTAAACTTCCAGTATTTGGTACATATCGAGGATCGGCGTTATCTCTAGCTCTATGCTTGACTCCCGATCTCTGATTTCTCGGAGTACATGCATAACATACCTCAAAGAGTCTAAACCATCCACATCACGGCTCAGCTTGTTTGTCATTACTCGAATGTATTCAAAAAGCCCATACATTGATTCACGTGCTTGCTGATGCACTTTGTTGCTGTATTGTACCTTCCACTGGCGAGACTCATTGCGCAGCTGCATTTTCAGGTTTGCTGTATTCAGTGTGAAAGCCCCGATGTTATGCATGGGTGGGATGGCTTCAATCTCACACTCGACGTCCATAAATTTCTGGAGCTCCGCTTCAAAGTCTGAAATGGTGGGGTTCTGGACCACAAACTTCCGGTAGGCGATTTCTTTGTCCTCTTTCCAAAGCCAGTCGTACTTGCGGAAGGTCTGGAGGTACTCGTGCACCTGTATTTTTGTTCCGAACAGCGCCCCTGTGAGGAGAAGGCAGACCTTGACAATTTCCAAATCCTGGCCAAGCTGAGGAAAAACTGAGATTTTCACTGCATCGTCAGCCAGGTGCTGCTGGCCCCATGCCCAGATGCGTTTTGCACATCCCAGCAACGTGGTTGCTGTCCGATTGATTGCCCTCTGAACATCTTCCAGGCTTGGACTGAGCCTGACCGAGGGGACAGAAAGCTGGACATCAACTTCAAAGAAAGGGCGCTCCACAAACAAGAAACCGTGGCTGGCCCTCGAACAGACACGATCTTTTACTCTGGTCAGAGAGCTCATTGTGCACTGGAGAACAGCACGGTACATTAGGTTGGTGTAGTGCTCCTTTAGCTTCACGACTTCATCTGCAGGAACAGGCCCTACATTTTTATCGATTGGAAAGGTTTTAACGATATTGATAAGGTCTTCCACTGCAGTCTCGACTTCTTGGTTTTTGGCCACAAGAATTTCAGTTGACTCCAGGGTGGCTTGCTCTTGCATGGTGACAAACTCATCCAAGGTCACCGATGTGTCGCTTGGTAGATTCACCAGAATAGATCTGCTGACAACCTTGAGGTTTTTCTCAATTCGATTTTCAACCAAATCGTTGATCTTTGCGATGAGTTCCTCTAAGCGCTGCAGCCCAACATGTACGTCAAGCTTGTATGCATCAATGTTCATGGAGGTCCACGTTAAAGTAACTAATCCAGGGCGGAGTTTCAAGCCCAAGCTTTGGAGATGTGGCTTCAGCAACGGGGCAGTGATTGGTGCAATCTTCTGAGTCACCCTCTGATGCTCCGAAAGAGCGTATTTTAGCTCATTGTAGTAGGTTTTGTATTTGTGTTCCTGAAGAAGGACCATACGTGCTGCCTCAGGAATTTCGATCCCAAGGCGAGAAAGGCATTTTGCTTCTCGAATAAGCTGAACAATTTCAGGGTCAAAGTTCACATACAATGCCCCTGTATCTGGATGCTTGATGATCAGCGTTGCCTGCAATCCTGCACGTGCATTTTCAACACTTTTGCACCAGGCTTCAAACCAGGTGTACTCAAATGCCACCAAAGTCTGAGCAACTTTGTTGTACTGCTTGATAATTTTTTTGCTCTCTCTTGCCCGAAGCACAGCAGGGTTTCCCTGAAACTTGCGCATTGGGTCTTCAATTCGCTTCAGTAAATGACGGGCCCACATGATCTTTCCAGCAACCGGGGGCATATTTCTTGGAATAGGTGGACTGTTCTTGACATTCTCGTAAATCTCTGATACAATCTGCAGCTCGAGCCCATAATTGTGGAAGATCACAGAAAATTTACTCTCAAGATCTTTCTTCAAATTCTCGCGGTGCAAAATACTCTGGTATTTTTTCAGAAGTGCCAGACTCTGCTCAATGCTGGTAATGTTCTCAAACGACCGGTTGATAAAGCTCTGAAGGCTTCCCTCCATTTCCATCATGGACTGGTTGAACTGAACATAGTCCCGATCAAACTTATTGCTGTGGTAGTCAAGCAGGTCATGCCCTTTGAGTTTAAACTCGCGGACTACATCATCAAAGGTCTGTAGCAGTGTTTCCATGCCCTCTAGACGGTGGGTACGAAGGCATCTGAACTGTTGAATGGTGCTGTACATATCAATCAGTTTGATGACGCGACGACAAAAAAGATCAAATTTCCCGAATATTTGAGTTTCAGAAAAGTCAAACTGTTTTCCTTTAGGCATGGTGAGGAGCTTGTCCTTTGTCAATCGGTACTGGTTCTGGTATGCCTCGTTTAACTGCAAGATCTGCTCTAATTTGACAAGCAGGAGCTCCGGGTCTTTGTCCCATATTTTCACCGGAAGATCGCGCCCATTGATTGCAAGCTTGGCGCTGTTAATCATTTGATTGGTTATCTTCATGAAAAGCTTTGTCATGCGCTCCGTTGTGTTGAAATAGCGGGCAATAGTATGAATCATCTTTGCCGCATTCATCAACCCTGGAAGTATGTCTAAAATGAGCTCAAGATTCCCGCTATAGAGTGGCTCCATAAACCGCTCCAGGGTTGCAAGATACTTGACATTGTCCTTTGCTTCGTTTGCAGCTTCGGTTATTTGAACATCAATTTGGCGCCACCGTCGGACCTCAGAAAAAACTTGTTGCCTATCCACCACAGTGTCATCTGGAAGCTTTGAAACTGATGTCAGGACCCCAATCACATTTTTGCATTGGCGGGTTTTGAGCTGCTCAGTTATGCTTGTAAGCCTTTGCATTCGCCGTCGCCAGTACTCAAGCTCTGTATCTGGGCCAGAGTCATTTGTTTCCCACCGTGTCCTGTCACTGTCGTCCAGGTAGCTCTCGATGCGCAAGCACCAGTCCTTAAGGACATCCAGATAATGGGCAGCAAGGGCAGGCGAGGCGCCCCGTCCACCCAGCATCGTAGTTGCTCCAGCGGCTGCTTCAATCTGAGGGTCTGGCCGGCGTAGCTCCAGTCCACCACTCAGACTTTTCAAATTGTCCTGAAGGTTCTGAATGAAGTTCTCAAGACCGGTTAGGAATTCCTGCCTGTGGTCAGGGTTTGCCCGGCCCCAAAGTTGCGGGTCTTGAGCTTTCAGCATTGGAAGGTACAGCACTCTGAGAACGGTCTCCAGCGAGCGTAGTGGAGGCCCAAGACACCCAAACACAAGTAGACCGTCGTGAGACTTGCTTGCATCCACCAGTATGCTGCGTGTCTTTGCACCCTCAGGAGGAGATCGTGTTTTCATGAAATAAACCGACTTTCCCTCAAAGCGCAAGGAGTCACCATCCGAAACCAGAAGTTTCCCCAAATCATTGCCACTGCTCAAAGATGCGTCTGCTGCACCATCAATAAGGCTTGAAGAACCAAAAGTAGAAGGCATCATGCTGCGACCAATCTTTGAGCCTCGCCGTAACCTTTGCAACATTGGTGCCTGATACATAAAAAAAATTCGGTTTGCTCCTTCTGGACTGAAAAACACATTTATCACGTCTAGAACTTTGTTTTCGTCTGCTCGAAAAAGTTCCTCGACTAATCCTTCGTCACCAATACCAAACGCGTCGTCGAGACGTTGAATTATGTATCGATGACGAGCTTGCAAAGCCATTGATTGCAATTGTATTCAGTTAAGCTGTTTAATCCTCCAAAAATCCAAAGTCTC
>Ga0157565_1127279_pt1 | contig 14122 bp, 1 predicted proteins | sample GEODES065metaT_FD_106792 | JGI IMG/M metagenome (GOLD analysis project Ga0157565, IMG submission 106792) | Dystrophic lake water microbial communities from Trout Bog Lake, Wisconsin, USA - GEODES065 metaT (Metagenome Metatranscriptome) | ecosystem: Environmental > Aquatic > Freshwater > Lake ... | reverse complement strand
TATAGGTCTAGCTACGCGTCTACAGAGAAGCATTTGTTACAGGAAAACAAAATTGAATGGCATTAAGTCCATTGCAAGCGTACCTTTCGTTGGTTTGTCCACCACTTTTGTTTGGTGCTGCCAGCAGTGATGATGAGTTTTTGTCGCATCTTTGCTCCAATGATTTTGCACCAGTTTTCGAGAAATTTATCACTGACAGCCAAAGTGGAGCATTGTATGTGATTCTGAAGCACACAGAAGTTGAAGAAGAAGTGAAAACAAGCTCAGAATATATCGGAAGTGCCAAAAGTTTTCACTTTTCATTGGATCTTAATCTGGCTGGAGCACCCACTGTCGCTGCACTCGCAGTCCTTAAGCCGACTGGGGGAGGTGTGTTGGATTTGGAACGCCCTATCGGATCGCAGGTCCAAGTTATGACACTTCACCCCCCAGCAGTTTCCCAGGAAACTTCTGTTTTCGCAGTATTGCAGCAATATGCTAAGCAAGGCTTTGCCCCTCTTGTACGTTTCCATGCTATGAGGGAAGACACTTCTTCCAACAGCGATGAAACAGGTTTGGTGAATCTGCAACGCAAGATCAAAGAATTGGAGCTGGCTCTTGTGCAGTGCCAAAAACGCCTCGAAATCCCACCTGTGAAAGTCCGTCTGCATCCTGAGATTGAGGCTGTACTGGATAAAGCGGAACAGATGAGCCGTATTGACTTGGAAGCATTAGGGTTGGCTTCTAGAGTTAATGACGACAACTTCTTGAATCAAGTTCAGACACTTGCCAACACCTGGATTCAAGACACTCAAAAGATTACCCGGCTGATTGCTGAGCCATTCCAAGGAACAGCGTTGATTGAAGTTAACTTTTGGCAGAGCTTGGATGAGGCCCTGAAAGTGACACAGCAGGAGCTTGAGAGTAAGGGGGTTCAGATAACCACAGCTCTCTTAAATCAGGCAAAGCGCTTTGTGGCAACAAAGCGTCTGGAAGAAGACACCCGGTTAAAACCGGCTCTGGATCATGTCGACGATGTAGTCACATTTCTGAAGGGCTTTCCACTGCAACCCTTACTATCAGCAGCAGACCTTGCCCAACTTAAGTCAGGAGCACTTGCTGCTCTGGAACATTTCCGCCGTCTAAAGAACTCAAAGAAGTACGAACCAGAGCGAGCCATACAGCTTCTTGAAGCAACATCTGAGGACCTTGCTTCGCAGTTTGCAACAATCCTCAGTGCCAAGCAAATCATGCAGTTACCATACGAGCCTGATTTTATCAGCTTAAATGCGCAAGTTAAGGACTTCTGGCAAGGATGGGAGGATGCATATAAAAAGTTTATGGAATTTTTTCAAGAGTTCACTTTGAAAAAGTTCAGAACAAGCGGGCGTACTGAAAAAGGTGTTGACCAAGTGCTACGGAACATAACTTTTGCTCATAATCTTGTGAAGCAGCGCTTTGAAGAAATTGATAAGTTTCGAAGTGAACATCACCTTCTACAGAAGGTCATTGGATCAGTGCTGGCTGATGAAGACCGAGATGCAGCAAAAGAAGTTGAAGCTGCTTTTCTGAGGGTTGCCAGTTTTCGAGTTCTTGAGGTTGACACCGAGGGCCAGCAGCTTTGGAAAGCAGCTCAGGAGGGATATAGACAAGGAGTGGATCGTGTGGACATACGTCTGGCTAATCTGTTGTGCACACGGCTGAAAGCTGCACGGACTGCTGAGGAGATGTTCAAGGTGTTCTCGAAGTTCAATGAGCTGTTTGTGAGGGATCATATCAAAGCAGCCATTGCTCAATTTCAGATGGAGCTTATTAAGAATGTGCGAGATGAAGTCACTTTACTACAGGACAAGTTTACACGCCGATATGAGCACTCAGAGGCACAAACAATGGCTACATTGAGAGATATACCTCCAGTCGCTGGAAAGATCATGTGGGCCCAGCAGATTGAGAGGCAGATCAAAAATCTCATGCAGCGTATGGAAGATGTTCTCGGAAAGAACTGGCAGTCATATACTGAAGGGCGTGACTTGAAGAAAATTTGCGATGAACTCTTAAGCAACCTCGACAATAATGGTTACATCAAACAATGGTTTGCAGAACAGCGCCAGAGTTTGATGCAAACGTACGACGAAAAAAGAGAGCAAGAACAGAGCTATCTCTTTTTGGTTGAGCTCGACAAAGATGGGCAAAAGGACTTGGTTGTCAATTTCAATGAGAAGACTATTATGCTCTTTAAAGAAGTCAGAAATTTACAATACTTGGGATTTGAAATTCCAGCTGATATCCAAGATTTGGCATACAAGGCATGCGAGCGCTATCCAACTGCTATGGCTCTGCGGGCAACTCTGCGCACCCTTGCTCAGTGCAAGGCCCAGATGAATGCTGATATGATAAGGCTCCTCACACCACAGCTTAAGGAAGTGCGCCAGCTTCTAGAACAAGCTTTCGACCAACCTTCACATGTGAAGAAAACCACAATGATGAAGTGGGAGTCAGATAAACTCGGGGCTTGGGTTGTGAAGCTGTCAGAAAGAGTGTTTGTGCTCCAAGAAAGTGTGGACGATTTGAAGTTGAAGCTGACCACGATGAGTCAGCAGATTAAGCTTCTCAGCACCAGCTTGTATGAGTCCAGTGAGTTTGAAAGAGTACTTAAGCAAGCGCAGAAGCTCATAGATGATATGGCCCTCGCAGGGTATTTTGGACTGGATGCTTGGGTGAAGGATATTGACAGCAAAGCAGAAGAAGCCCTTGCAACTCGCTTGAGGCTTGCAGTCGATGCCTGGGTTGTGCTCTTCAATCAAAACTGGGCTTTGAGCAGTGAGGGTGCAAGTCGGGGCGGGGATGAGACTGGAAGCACCACACATGTACTCGAGAAGGCAAACTTGCCAAAACTTGAAATGGAGTGCAGTGTTCATGAAATTCTGCAAAAGAGCCAGGTTCTCTATGTCATGCCTCCTCTCGAAACGGCTCGTCAAGCATGGATGCGCCAGTTGCATAAATTCATCGACACGGTCTGTGCACTAACACGTTTAAGCAGCTCTCGCTTCAATGTCTACAGTGGGACAGGACCTGGTTCTTATCGTGATGTTGTTCGAAAACTCGGTCCAGAACCGCTTCATAAAGCATACACCACCATTGAGTCTCACATTGCTCGTGTGGAAGATTATGTGAAACAATGGCTGCAGTTTCAGGCGCTTTGGGATATGTCTCCCGAGACGGTTACCAATGCTGCAAAAGATAACTTGAACAGGTGGATGCAGCTTATTTCTGAGGCCCGGGCAGCCCGTGAGACCATTGAGTCAGCAGAGGTTGAAAAAGTGTTTGGGCCAATCGTCATAAACTATGCACAGGTGCAATCAAAAGTGAATCAGAAGTATGACTCTTGGCAAAAAGATCTTCAAACCAAATTCGCACAGCTACTTGGTGACCAAATTAAAAGCATGCACTCCTTTTTAGTTACAGGGAAAAACAAGCTTGAAAATGTTGTACTTGAAGGCCCCACAAAAGAAGTCGTTGCTGGAATCATATACATCCAGAAAATGCGCCAACACCAGAAAACTCTCCAGAAAGACTTGGACACGTTGTTAGCAGGAGAAAAACTTCTTACAAAGCATCGCTTTAAGATTCCTATAGATTGGATTCAGGTTTCAAATGTTGAAGGGGCTTTCAAAGATTTTGAAGCAATCATTGAACGCCGCACCCAAACAATGGACTCTCAGATTCCAGCTCTCCAACAAAAAGTCCAGGCCGAATACAAGGTTGTGCATAAAAACGCAGAAGACATAACCAATGAGTGGGCAGAGAAAAAGCCGTTGCGTGGTTCTATGCCTCCATCTGAGGCGATTGCTATTCTTGAGACTTTTGGCAAGAAGTTGGAAAAGGGTCGTGCAGAGTGGGATCAGATGGTGATTGCAAAAGAGGCTCTCAGTTTGGACCCAACTGGAGTGGACCTGTTAGAAGATGTGGAAGAGGAGCTCAAAGGTCTTCAAGAAGTTTGGGGCTCGCTCTCACCGGTTTGGCAGAAAATCAATGATCTTAAAGATACACTTTGGACTGCTACAGTTCCAAGAAAAGTGCGAAAAGAGCTTGATGGTTTTGTCGAAGAGATCAAGAAGCTTCCGAATCGTGTGCGTCAATATGAAGCCTACAATTTTGTCTCTGAAATGCTGAAAAATTGGCTGGGAGTAAATCCAATTCTGCTTGAGCTGAAGACAGAGGCTTTGAAGGACAGGCATTGGAAACAATTGTTCAAGCTTCTCGGTCTCAAGAAATCGTTGCCAAGTGACACCACTCTTGGGGATCTCTGGAGTGCCAATTTATCAATTCATAAAAAGGAAGTGACTGATATACTGACTTCAGCCCAGGGCGAGATGGCACTCGAAGAGTTCTTGCGCCAAGTTAGGGAGGAATGGAATGCTTGCACTCTCGACTTGGTTCCTTACCAGGGCCGAGTGCGTATAGTTCGAGGATGGGATGCATTGTTCACACGTCTGGAGGAGCACCTTGCTGCGTTGAACTCAATGAAACAGTCCCCATTCTTCAAGCAGGTGAAAGACTTTCAAGAAGAGACCGATCGTTGGGAGGAAAAATTAGGAGCGTTGCGAGGCATTTTAGATGCGTGGGTTGATGTACAGCGGCGCTGGGTTTATTTGGAGGGAATTTTCTTTGGATCTGCAGATATAAAGGCACAGCTTCCAGTGGAATATGGCCGTTTCAAAAGCGTTGACTCGGAGTTTGTGCAGTTAATGCGTCGAGTGGCAAGCAAACCTCAGATAATGGAAGTGCTAAACTTTGAGAATATTCTGCGACAACTGGAACGACAGGAAAACCTGATGTCCAAAATACAACGAGCCTTGGGAGAGTATCTTGAGAGGCAACGCGCAGCTTTTTCGCGGTTTTATTTTGTTGGAGATGAAGATCTGCTTGAAATTATTGGAAATTCTAATGAGCCTGGAAAGGTTTCTGCTCACCTGTCCAAAATGTTTGCGGCCCTTTGCTCAGTTCAAATGGACAAAAATGGGGACCAAATTTCTGTTCCGAAGATGGTGTCCCGAGACCTTGAAGTTGTGGAATTAAAAAAACCAGTTCAGGTTAGTGGACAAAGTGTCAAGGAATGGCTTGCTGGACTGGAGGGGGAAATGCAGGATTCGTTGGCCCGGTATCTGGAAGAGGCTGTTACTCAGCTTATTGGAATGGATGAAAAGGACACTTCTGGTTTTCTTCAGTGGGTGGATGACTTCCCTGCACAGGTTGTGATCTTGGCCGCACAGATACTTTGGAGCCAGCACGTAGAGGCAGCTTTGGCCAAAGGATCAGGCGAAGCAACTCTTGCTGGCCCCTTGGCAAACCTTGATGCCAGGCTCTCACTTATGGCAAACAGTGTCCTCTCAGATGTGCATGCTCACCTACGAAAGAAGTACGAGCAGCTTATTACAGAGCTTGTGCACCAAAGAAATGTCACCCGGAGTTTATTGACTGCAAAGCTTCCACAAGGAGCAAACGACTTTGGCTGGCTTTACCACCTACGATTTTACTGGGCACCAACTGAGGCAGTGTACCAGAAACTTGGTATTCGAATGGCAAATGCTTCGTTCTTCTATGGGTTTGAGTACTTAGGAATTGGGGAACGGTTGGTTCAGACCCCTCTCACTGACAGATGTTATTTGACACTCACTCAAGCACTGCATTTCCGAATGGGTGGAAATCCCTTTGGACCTGCAGGAACTGGGAAAACAGAATCTGTAAAGGCTTTAGGTGGCCAGCTTGGTCGTTTTGTATTGGTATTTAACTGTGATGAAAACTTTGACTATGCTGCTATGGGTCGCTTGTTTGCTGGTCTGTGCCAGGTTGGGGCTTGGGGTTGCTTTGACGAATTCAACCGGTTGGAGGAACGCATATTGTCTGCAGTTTCTCAGCAAATCCTTTCTATCCAAAGAGGTCTTCAGCGGAATGCGAAAAGAGTGGAGCTGCTCGGCCGACAAGTTTCCTTGCATAATAATGTCGGAATTTTTGTCACTATGAATCCTGGGTACGCAGGACGATCCAATTTACCTGACAACCTAAAGCAGCTTTTCCGTGCTGTTGCGATGGTTGTACCGGATCGCCGCCAAATTGCTCAGGTTATGCTGTATGCACAAGGTATTGCGACAGGAGATGAACTTTCTGGGAAGATAGTGCTTTTATTCACTCTTTGTCAAGAGCAGCTCTCTCAGCAATCCCACTACGACTTTGGACTTCGTTCAATAAAGAGTGTGTTAGTTGGTGCGGGAGAGCTAAAACGAGATGCACTTGCAGAGAGACGCAAAGAAGATGAGAGTGAGGAAATTGTTCAAGCCGATTTGGAAGAAATTGAAAGGGAGGTGCTTATTCGATCCACATGCAATACAGTCGTGCCAAAGCTAGTTAAAGAGGACTTGGTCTTGTTTGAATCTCTTTTGAGTGCAGTTTTTGCTGGTTGCGATGTTGCTGGAATGAAAGACCCAGTGTTGCGTAAAGAAATTGAAAAGGTTTGTGAGGAACACCATCTGGAACCTGGCCCAGAGTTTGTCAACAAGGTCCTTCAGCTCAAAGAAGTCTTGCTCCTTCGGCATGGTGTAATGATGGTTGGGCCAAGCGGTTCGGGGAAGTCTGCTGCTTGGCAGGTACTTTTAAAAGCCTTGGAGCGTGTGGATCAGATCAAAGGAGAGGCTCATACAATTGATCCAAAAGCCATCACGAAGGATCAGCTTTATGGTGTTCTTGACCCAACAACACTTGAATGGACTGATGGGGTGTTCACCAGTGTACTGCGAGAGATTCTCAACAATAAGCGCGGTGAATCGCCACGTCGGCACTGGATTATCTTTGATGGTGATGTCGATCCTGAATGGGCTGAGAATTTGAACTCTGTTCTGGATGACAATAAACTGCTGACTTTGCCAAGCGGAGAGCGCCTCGAGATCCCTTCCAATATGCGCATTATGCTTGAGGTTGACACGCTGAAGTATGCTACTCTTGCTACTGTGAGCCGATGTGGAATGGTTTGGTTCAGCTCTGATACGATCAGTCATCAGATGCTGTTCAAAAACCGCTTGTCACAGCTTGAAAGGGAGCCATTGACCTCATTTGACGCTGTAGACAAAGCAAGTGCAGCTACTGCTGAAGTCCCAGAAGCCCAAAAGAAGTTTGTGGAACTCATCAAACCCTTCTTCTTGTCAAAGAGAGAGTCTGCTCAACAACAAGGAGAGCTCCCGCTGGTGGAAATAGCACTTGAGTACTGTTTGACAAAGATGATTCAGGTGATGGATATCACTCGCGGTCGATTGGTTCAGACTCTCTTCTCATTGTTGGGGAGAGGGGCCGCAATGGTACTGGAATACGACGAAGCCCATCCAGACTTCAATATGTCTTATGAGCATATGGACAAGTTTGCAACAAAATGGTTGCTGTTCTCGATGCTTTGGGGCTTTTCTGGCGCAGCCACTTGGGAGCAACGAGAGAAATTTGCAGATATGCTTCTCACACAAAGTGGAATATCAACTCCTGATGGACTTAGTATTTTGGAACTCCAGGTTCAGGTTTCTGATGGTGAATTTGTTCCGTGGAGCTATTCGGTCCCGAAGATTGAGCTAGAGGCACATCGTGTAATTGCTTCTGATGCCATCGTGACAACAAACGACACTGTTCGCCACACTGAGGTGTTGCGTGCTTGGCTAGAAGCACACAAGCCACTCATCCTATGCGGCCCTCCTGGCTCGGGTAAGACTATGACTCTCACCTCCACTTTGCAGTCAATGCCACACTTGGTTTTGGCACCTCTGAACTTCTCCAGCACAAGCACGCCAGATCTGATCCTTAAAACCTTCTCCCAGTATTGTGAGTATGCAAGAACAGCGAGAGGGACCGTTCTTCAGCCTGCGCAGTCTCTTGGAGTGGACAAATGGGTTGTAATCTTCTGCGATGAGATTAATCTGCCAGAGCAGGATGTGTATGGCACTCAATCTGTTATCATGTTCTTGCGCCAGCTAACAGAACAGGGAGGATTTTGGCGCAACGATAACACTTGGGTTACTCTTCACCGCATTCAGTTTGTTGGGGCTTGCAATCCGCCAACTGATGCAGGACGAGTACCACTGTCGCATCGTTTCTTGTGCCATGCTCCTGTGCTGTTAGTTGATTATCCTGCTGAGCTTAGTTTGAAGCAAATTTATGGAACATTTATTGGAGCTATGCTCAAGCTCCATCCAAGCCTGAAAGGATACACCGAAAACCTGACGAGTGCAATGATCGACTGTTACCTCAAAAACCAGGCGAAGTTCACGCCTGACATGGCGCCACAGTACATATATTCCCCAAGAGAGCTGAGTCGATGGACAAGAGCTTTGTATGAGGCAATCGCTCCATTGGAAATCGTCACAGTGGATGATCTGGTTCGTCTTTGGGCCCACGAAGGGCTGCGCCTTTTCCATGATCGGCTGATTTTACCTGAAGACAAGATTTGGGCAGAGAAACTGATTGACGATGTTGCAGATGAGCATTTCAGGATGGTTGATACCTCGAAATGTTTGGCAAAACCTTTGCTCTACTCGTGCTGGCTCTCAAAACACTACCTACCTGTTGATCGGAATGTTCTTCGGGAGTTTATGTCTGCCAGATTGAAGGTATTTTATGAGGAAGAACTTGATGTAAAGCTGGTGATCTTTGATGAAGTGTTGGACCACGTGCTTCGTTTGGATAGTATTTTGCGCTTACCTATGGGTCATTTACTATTAGTCGGCGAGTCAGGAGCAGGAAAGACAGTCCTCTCTAAATTTGTCTCCTGGATGAATGGGCTGAGCATCTTCCAGATCAAAACAAGTAGCAAATATACCTCCGAGCAGTTTGACGATGATTTGAGGACTGTGATGAAGCGAGTGGGTGTAAATGGAGAGAAGGTGTGCTTTATATTCGATGAAAGCAACGTCCTGAGTGCAGCTTTCCTGGAGAGAATGAATGCCTTGCTTGCCTCTGGTGAAGTCCCTGGATTGTTTGAAGGCGAAGAGTACACTGCACTTATGAATGGTTGCCGTGAAGTAGCTACACGAGAGAGCCTTATTATTGATTCTGAAGAGGAGCTTTTCCGGCGCTTTACTCAAACAGTGCAAAAGAACTTGCATGTTGTTTTCACAATGAATCCAGCCTCAGGAGATTATTCAAACCGCTGTGTAACCTCTCCTGCGCTCTACAATCGCTGTGTTGTTGACTGGTTCGGCACCTGGTCCACCTGTGCACTAGCACAAGTCGGCTTTGAGTTTACCTCACATCTGGATCTCGGACCTTCAGAAACAGAATACAAGATAGGTTCAGCAGATGCTCTTACTCTGTTGGAGGCTGTGGAGGGCATCGTTGATGTTGGTAGTGCCAGTCCAACCTTGAGACAAGCTGTTGTTAGTGCTTTGGTACACATGCACAGCTCAGTAAAGCGTTTGATAGAGCGGATGGCGCGTGCAACACCAGGACGCCGCCACTTCCTCTCACCCCGAGACTACCTTGACCTCATCCGCCAGTTTGTTGCGGTCATCAATGAAAAACGCAGCCAGCTTGAAGAACAGCAGTTACACATTAACGTTGGTCTTGACAAACTGGTTGAAACACAAAAAAATGTGGCTGAGCTACAAGCTAGTTTGGAAGAAAAGGATGCACAACTGCAAGCAGCCGATCATGCTGCAAATTCCAAGCTAAAGCAGATGGTTGCAAAGCAAAACGAGGCCGAACAGCGAAAAGCTGAAGCTGAGAAACTTTCCAGTGAGCTAGAAATCCAAAATGCTAAGATAGAAGCCCAGAGGAGCACTGCTGAAAAAGAACTTTCAGAGGCTGAACCTGCACTTCTTGCTGCCAGGGAGTCAGTCAGCTCCATCAAGAAGGGTCAGCTTGATGAGGTTCGAATGATGGGACGCCCGCCTGCTCTTGTTAAACTGACTTTGGAAGCTGTTGTGAATATGCTGGGTGAAAAGACAACTGATTGGGACAATATACGTAAAGTTATGAGAGGAGAAAACTTCATCGGCACTGTCGTCAACTTCAGCGCAAGCAATTTGACTGAAAAACGCATCGAACAGATCAAGAAGACTTACTTGGAAAATACAGAATTCGAGTACGAGGCAGTGAACAGAGCCAGCAAAGCTTGTGGCCCTCTATACCGCTGGCTGGTATCTCAGGTCAAGTACTGTGAAATCTCTACGAAACTTATTCCTTTGCGAGAAGAAGTGGCACGGCTGACCGAGGATAGTGAAAAACTAGGAGGTCAGCGTGATGAAGCTGTTAAGGAGGTTGAACAGCTGGAAAGTGCCATTGCCCAGTACAAGGCTGAGTATGCTGAAGCGATTCGCGAGATGGAGCAGGTAAAAGCAGAGAAAGAAAGCGTCACCACTCGAGTGGAGCGTGCTGAAGCTCTGCTGCAAAGCTTGGCCCAAGAAAGAGATCGCTGGGAGAAGACTTCCCAAGGGTTCCAGATTCAAATGGGTTCTTTGGTGGGGGATGGGTTGATGGCGGCTGGCTTCCTGACCTATGCAGGGATATTCGACCATCGCAACCGTCGTGTTCTTCTAGCAGAGTGGAAGGAAATGCTTGATGCTCTTGGAGTTCCTTACCGTGCCGAGTTGGGACTTGTGGAGTACCTCAGTCGTGCTGCAGACCGGCTTGAATGGCAGTCCCAGCATCTTCCTAGCGATGATTTGTGCATGGAAAATGCAATAATCTTGGAGCGTTTCAATCGTTTCCCATTGGTTGTGGACCCATCTGGCCAAGCTGAAAAGTTCCTCATTGAAAGGTACAAAGATCGTAAAATTGTTGTTACCTCTTTCTTGGACTCAGCTTTCATGAAAACTCTTGCAAGTGCTATTCGTTTTGGAACTCCACTGTTGGTCCAGGATGTAGAGACGGTTGATCCAATTCTTAATCCTGTTCTCAACAAGGAGCTTCATCGCACAGGAGGTCGCACCCTTATTCGCCTTGGAAATGAAGAAGTGGACTTTTCCCCAAAGTTTATGATTGTGCTGATGACAAGAGACCCTGCAACCCAGTTTACACCTGACCTCCTATCACGAGTCACATTTGTCAACTTCACTGTCACGCCAGCTAGTCTCCAAGCCCAGGCATTAAGCAACATCCTCAAAGCAGAACGACCTGACGTGGATGCACGGCGCACGGAAGTGTTGCGCCTACAAGGCGAGCAAAATGTGAAACTGCGGGGTTTGGAAGACAAGCTACTAGAAACACTCAGCTCTGTACAGGGAAATATTCTGGACGATGACAGTGTGGTCAAGGTGCTGGAAACCTTAAAGACTGAAGCCAGTCAGGTCACATCTGAAGCTGAAAAAACTGCAGAGGTGATGGCAACTGTTGAAGCAACGTCCCAACTATACGAGCCACTTGCGCTGTCTTGCAGCCGTGTATACTTTTGTTTGCAGAAGCTGGCTTCTGTGCACTTCCTGTACCAGTTCAGCATTCACTCTTTTTTGCGACTTGTGGCCTTTGTACTGCAACAGGGAGGACAGGATCATTCGATCACAGAAGCAGGTGCTCGGGTTAAAATGCTCCAGAAAATGCTCTTCGGAGAAGTTGCTCGGCGTTCTGGGCGTTCTCTACTGAATGAAGATAAACTGCTCTTCGCATGCCGTCTTGCACAGATCTTCTTGCAACAGGAAGGTGGCGATGCAGAGGCTGATGACACGGAATTTGCGTTTCTGACTCGGAGTGCAATGTTTGCAGGATCCAACCTGACTGAAGCTGAGCAGCGGCTCGTCAATGCCATCCCAAGTTTCACCTTGTCCGATGTGCAGGCAAAAGAGCTTCTTGCACTCTCCGTTGTGCCGAAGTGTGCACGTTTAATTGAGGATATCACAGCCAACAATGAAACTTGGGCTCAGTGGCTTTCATTCAAGGAACCAGAACTTGCAGTCCCTTCGAGTTGGATTCCAGAGAACCTTCCAAAGCAGCGAACCGCATTCCTTTCTGCACTCGTGATCAAAGCGCTCCGGCCTGATAGAGTGATGGCTTCGTTGGAGGCATATGTGAGTGCTGTACTGGGAGAAGATTTCCCATGGCGCGCTCCATTTAATCTAGCTGCTATCAAATCGGAGAGCCAAGCCACCTCCCCAATTTTGCTGTGCTCAGAACCAGGGTACGATGCATCTGGAAAAGTGGATGCACTTGCGGATGGATGCAAGATGGAACTCAGGTCTGTGGCGATGGGTTCTGCTGAAGGATTTGAGCTGGCTGACAAAATGATTTCAGCTGCAACCAAAGAAGGTGGATGGGTTTTGTTGAGAAACATCCATCTCTGTCCAGAATGGCTGACGGTGTTGGAAAAGCGGCTTCACACTTTGCATCCGCATCCCGATTTCCGCCTGTTCTTGACTTCAGAGATCAACCCAAGACTTCCAACACCTTTGCTAACTGTCAGTGACATCATTGTGGTAGATGCTCCAACTGGGATCAAAGCACACGTCGAACGATTCCTTCAGGCAGTGCCTCCAGAAAGAATGCTGCAGCCCCCAGCAGAGCGCAACCGACTGTACCTGTTGCTGGCATGGCTTCATGCCACGGTTCTTGAAAGACTGCGTTACGCACCAATTGGGTGGACAAAAAGGTTTGAATTCAATGAAGCTGATGCTTTTTGTGCTCTGGATTCAATTGATGACTGGGTAAAGTCTGTGACTGGCACAAAAGCACACATTGACCCAGCAAATATTCCTTGGACAGCGTTACGTACTTTGCTTTCTGAGTCAATATACGGTGGACGGATTGACAATGCATTTGACCAGGCTTTGATGCAATCCTTTGTGGATCATTTGTTCTCTCCGAAAAGCTTTGATGATAATTTCCCACTGGTTGCACCTGCAGGAGAAGACATGGACGCACTGGTAACAATGAGAGATAAAATGCTTACAAGAGAGGACATTCTGCAGTGGATAAGCAGCTTACCAAATAGCAATCCTCCCACTTGGCTTGGCCTTAGCCCAACAGCAGAGACACATCTTGTCACGACTATTGGCAGGCGTGTGGTAGCTAAGCTTGCACGATCCCAAGATTTGTTTGATGGGATGCTCGAAACGGCTGCAGAGAGTGAAGCAATACTTCAGACAAGAACTCCAAGGGGAAGAGAGCAAAGCTCAACGCAGGAACACCTCAAATCACTGTTCAGCACTGTGAACAACTGGTTGAATGTGCTTCCCCAAAAAATTGACACTGACAGGGCTGCGACTGTGCTCAAAGAAGCTACTTCCCATGCACTGGAACGCTGTTTAGCCCGTGAAGTTCTAGCCTGCAGTGCTTTGCTCAAAATTGTTCGGGAGGATCTGTCCAGCCTGGCTGCATTAAGCAGCGCACCAGTCAAGAAGCTGACAAATGCCCTTCGCACTCTGATTACAACACTTACTCAAGGAGACACCCCAGCAAACTGGAGGGCCGCGTATATTGTCCCAGCAGACCTTCCCGCGGAGGCTTGGATTCAAGACTTTTCTTTCAGAATCAAGGAACTTGGTGAGCACCTCAAAAAAATGGAAACTGGATCTGTGGGGCAGGCTTCTGGGTGGTGTGAACGTGACTATTGGCTTGGAGGGTTCTTTAACCCAGAAGGATTCATGACTGCAACTCGCCAATTTGTTGCGCATGCGAACAACTGGTCTCTTGAGGAGCTTGTTCTGATGCTGTACGTGGGTGACCAATCTACACAAGGCCTAGCCACGAATTCAACCTTCTCCGTCAAGGGACTTGTGATGGAAGGTGCAGAAGTGGACGGGAACACCATCAAGCTTTCAAATGATGTCCGATCAAATCTTTCCGTGGTGCAATTTTGCTGGGTGCGACAGGAAAAATTGAGCAACTGCATAACACTCCCAGTTTACTTGCATGCTGGGCGTAGCATTATGGTTTGTGAGGTTGGACTGCAAAGACCACATAATATATCTGAAATTGCCTTGAGACAAAGAGCAGTAGCTTTGCTCACATGTGACAATGCATTGTAAAATTTGAACCCTCAATGTAAATGCAAACAAAATATTTGGTTCGACATTTGCTGTTTCAATGTACAAAATAAGGTCAAAGAGTAAAAAGAACGATTCTGCATTTGCAATATAAAAGAATTGCAAATTCAGTGGACACGAAAACAATTAAACTCAAT
>Ga0157565_1052786_pt1 | contig 14413 bp, 1 predicted proteins | sample GEODES065metaT_FD_106792 | JGI IMG/M metagenome (GOLD analysis project Ga0157565, IMG submission 106792) | Dystrophic lake water microbial communities from Trout Bog Lake, Wisconsin, USA - GEODES065 metaT (Metagenome Metatranscriptome) | ecosystem: Environmental > Aquatic > Freshwater > Lake ... | reverse complement strand
CAAGAATCGGATCCTGGAAAGAAAATTGAATGGAGCATTTGTTGGCTTGTTCGAATGTAAAAGCAAAAGCCTCTTCTGCAGAAGCACAAAACTCAATTCAGAATGATCAGATTTTCTTACATCTTGCGAATGACGTGTCTGTGTTAATCGACTCTAAGCTTCTCTCCGAAGCGAATTCAAAAATTGAGAAGGAAGAAAATTTAAAAGAATGTATATCACAGTTGAGGAAGAAGGAGTTTCGAAAAACAAAAAGTGTGATGGCTGTTCAAAACCTTGTCACGGGACTGGTGCATCGGTCCGTCAGCGAATCGAGCTCGCAATATGTGGATGGAGCTTTGCGATGCATGGAACATATCTGTCTCCAAAGCAAGGAGATGCAAGGCTATCAATCCGTTCTTTTCGGCCAACTTGGAGTCATTCTTCGTGCACAGCAGGCTACTCTTAACCATGCATCTCGCCAGCAGCAGGCCAAGGAAGATTTAAAAGCACTTCAGGAAAAGGGACAGAGTGGCCAAGGGCGAAATCGCCCACAACTTGGGCCTTTGCTCAATGCTGGTATTTCCACAACGATTCGAATGGCGTTATTGATGATGAAGTCAATCCTCAAGAACGATCCAGAACTGTTTACTGAGATATTGGAAGTTCTAAAAGATACTGCAACTCTTGAGCCTTTGTCGCTTTTCAGCGGGCCACCGCTCCCTGAGGTTGTTGAGCAGAACTTGGAGCGTGTAAGCCGTGAGCTAATCTCAATTGGTGCAATTGCTGCTGCTACCCGTCCCGCTCTTTTCTCGGAAGCTCTTGGGCTTTCACTTACTCTCGATGCGGCACGTGGGTCTGCCCAAGGCTTTCTCCGAGTAGCTCTGACCTTGTTGTTCCCCACCAACAACACAGTTCCCAAGCTGCTAGATCTTGCCGGGGAGTCTGGTGCTGCTTTTAAGCGAGTGGTTCAGTGGTTAAAAGATTATACCCCTGGTGCCCGGCTACACTGGTGGTTAGAAAGTGCAAAAAATGAGTCCGGTAAAGGTATTACCCTTTCGGTTCCAGATGCCACCCCTACGGAAGGGGAGAAGACGGTTGCCAAAGATACCGAAGCTGATGCTGAATACTCTTGCATGGCATGTGCTCTCGGCAAGCTGTTTATCAGGACCCCTACTCTTGGCCTTGTAAGAGCGACAGTAGATGTTGGTGTTTATGGCACGTTGGATATTCAAAACAAAGAATTGGATGCAGGGAGTAAAGCTCAAGTGTTTTTGGCCGCGGCTCTCTCTGGCTCGCGTCTTTTTTACAGTTGCCAGGTCCAGCCAAGCACTGTCATGGAGATTGATGCGCAAACCTTGGCGGTCATTAACAAATTAAAGGTGTTCAGAAAAGGCGACAAACTTGCCCTAAAGACTCCAGAAGAGGAAGAGAAACTGGAGGAAAAATTAGAAGAGTCGAAAGAGGAATCAAAAGAAGACTGGGAGGCTGAAACAAACTTGCTACCGCTTGTTGGTGACGGCCACAACCTTCTGATGATTGAGGTGGCAGCTAACGATCAGAAGGAGCATGAGGTCCATGTCCACTCCCTCACACAACCTTTAGAAGCAGTTGAGACCAATAAAAATATACGCCTGCTTACTTCAAAGAGAGTCACTTTGCGAGGAATCGGTTTGAAGGGGAAGGTTTTAAAAGCTGTTAATTGTGGCGGTGCTGTGTGCTATGGCAAGGATGGTGTGGTCTATGAAGCAGATCATGGTTTTTATGCTGAAGCTGGGTTCTACGAGCAGGCCATCAAAAACACGTACAATGACAATGCTATCAGTTCTACCTCGGACCAAGAACTTTATAGATCCATTCGTCAGAACCGTTCTCGATTTGGATATCGATTTTCTTTAGAGAATGGACCGGTGGTGGTGATTCTCAAATTCGCAGATGTGCATTTCTCCAACGCCGGTGAACGTGTGTTCGATGTCTCCATCAATGGTCGTCCTGTTCTTCGCAACTACGACTGTGTGAAGAGAGCTGGAGCTCAAAACAAAGCAGACGCAGACCGGGTGTTTCATGTTTTTGTTGAAAACTACACGCTGGACATCAAGTTTGAGCCCGTCAAAGGCAAATTTCCCTTCATCAGTGGGATAGTGGTTCGAGCGTTCGAGCCTGGGAAGCCTTCCGATCTCACTCTGGAGGAAGGATGGTCCAACAAGGTACGCTGGTTGAGCAATGGAACTCACTTAAGTGCTGTCTTTTCTGGAGCCAATGTCCCCTCAACCTGGAGTAGTGCAACTGCCGACGCAGCTGCTTCATCTCAGACCCCGGTCTCTTTCAATTTTAATCTCTCCACTGGCGCGCTAGAAGACTGCTATTATGTGGATAGTGCAGTTGATGGGCAGCCTGTTGCATTTGATATGGACAAGAATCGTGTGTGGGCATACAATGTGGTCGACCGCAGACTCGTCCACTTTAAAAACAAGGCACTGGTGACAGTGCAAACCGGCAGCCCTACGAGCAGCAATGACCATCCATACACTCAAATCTTCGAAGGACGAGGTCGGACCTTCATTGAGGGGGAAGTTGTGGAAGAAATCCTTTCCGTGGATGCAGGCCTTAGTGTCCTAGCCCTCTTGGATCGCCTTATTGAGCCCCATGTTCAAAACCTTGCAGTTCACCAGGAATGCCCGATGATATCATGTTTCTTTGGTGGGGAGTTGGGTCCATCGGGGTTAGAAATACTTGAGCTGCTTCTCTCCAAGTCATTAGAAATGCTTTACGCCGATGCGCAAACCTCACCGGAAATTCTGGATAGCCAGATTGGGTATGTGACCCGTACTACTCTCCGCCAGCTCCGAGTTCAGATGGCTTGTCTCTGCAGCAAAAGTCAGTCGATCACCTTGGAGGCCCAACTCGAAGAGAAAAAGACGCTCATAGCGCAGTTGAAAAGCCAGCTGCTTCGTATTATAAACAGCACAGAGACTCTCAATCCAGCACTTCAAAGTGCAGTGGGTTTGAGTACATGTCTCAAGCGGGAGGCTTGCTTTGCACTGACTGCCGGTCTTCGCGCTTTCTACCCTAGCATTAAAGATCAAGCTGAAGTCCTGGCATACACTCTTTCAGAAAATAAGCGATTGGACCAGGCAGCTAAAGCTGGAGATTCAGAGGCAGTGGACAAAGCTGCGGTTACTGCCATTCTCCTGGATGCCTTGCTTTGTGAGTTTGGCATGAACTCAGTCGTGGAGTTGGTAGCTGTGCTTGTCGAAGCCAGTGGACGAACTCCTGACAAGGACAAGAAAACCCCCTTACAGGACACCAAAAAGGACGAGGTGCGCTGGCAGGACAAAGAAGGCGTCACAGAAGTCTTCAGCCTAGTTAATATTCTGCTCAGTGATTTATGGGATGCTTTTGCAACGCCAATACAAGAAATCGAGGACTTGAATTCAAAGAAACTTCAAGATGGTGCCCTCCGTGTTGCTGACAAGGCAGTTTTCAAGAAAGCGTCCTTCCTCATAAATTTGCAGCTGCACTTAGCTGCTAATTGCACGGCACAGGACGACCTGGAAGGTTCCGGTCCACTCGGAGAGCTGTTGAGAAGATACAGTTTAACTGTGGCACAGTCGGCTGCCCAACTCATCAACAAGATTTCCTCAGCCATGGACAACTATCCCGAAGAGAACATTCCAGACTTTCTCCAGTTCCTTTGGGAGTCTCCCGTGAAAGATCTGCTGTTGCCGCTCTGTTCATCGCTGTACTTGATGCCCCTTGGCTCAGGGTTCAGCACCCAGCTGCTTTCTCCTTACGTTAACCTGTTGCAGGCATGCATGCACATGGTGGAGGTTCTACCCAAGACTTCTCGGGAACGGAACAGCAAGCATCCGTGCAAGAAACTCATGGAGAACCTTTGCAAGAAGCTCGCAGCCTTGTCTGGTTATCTGGTTTGTGTAACGACCCGGGCATCAGCTGTTGGAAAGGAGGAGGAAGAGAATTCTCCTTGGCTTGAGTCCAGCCTTCTCAGTGGCGAGATAGATGACCCCCGTCCGTGTGCAATACACCAAACTCCATCTGGACGCGGCCGCGCTCCTTCTGACACAGATGGATTGATGCTACCCCCTCCTCCTCAGATGCCCAGCCTCTTCAAAACAGCCAGCCATTTGACAGAAGAAAAGGACTTCATAAACGAGCTAGTTAATCTCACTGGGCATGGGAAAATGTTCGTAGAGCGAATGCAGCCTTCTCTTCCTCCCACTGCATTTGATAAATTGGGTGGGGAACCAGTCGACAAAGCTTTGCGTCATGTAGTTGCAGCAATGCTAAAACATGAAAACCTCTCACAGGAAAGCCTGGCTTTCAGCATCTCACATGAAGACGCTGCAAGTGCTCCGGAGGCACTGCTGGAGATTTGGAAAGAAGCGATGAATTGCCGCAAGTGGTTTGTCGATGAGAAACAGCGCACAGGCAAAACATATGAGGAATTGGGAAGTGAGGCCATTCTCCGCTGTCGGCTTCTTCTTCGATTCCATGCAAAGCAAGACTCAGGGACATCGCCTGCCCCTTCACTGATGAGGCAGCTCTCACTGATGGGTGTCAAAAGAGGCCAGTCTGATTCCACCCCCCACCACAAGTCCAAGTGGGACTTGGTCCGAAACAGCTTAGATGCGATCAGTCGTTTGAAAGCACTGATGCTTGAGCGTCGTCTGATGATGACTTCAACAACTGATGTCGGAGACAACGAAGCCCCTTTCAAATCGGCCGTGAAATTTGTGAAGTCAAATGTGGATGTTGCTAGCCTTGAAAGGTGCATCGCTTTGAGGCGAAAACGTGCCCAAGCACGAATCGATGGACTTCAAGCAGCCACCCATCTCATTCGGCTTGCTTGCTCTGGCTCCCAAGCTGACCGTCGCAGTGATGCAAATCAACTGGAAATGTCACAGCTTGAACCCGGAAGCCTTCATTTGACCTGCCTAATGCAGATACTTTTCTGGATGACTTCACTTTTTCGTGAACAAAACTCCGCAAAGCAGTATGAAGTGAAGCATGTCCTTTCCAATCTTGCAGGATCGGGATTCAAGGACACGCTTGCGACACGGAAAGAGTTTCACCAGCTTGGACAGTATATGATCACCCTCTTTGCTGCAGATAAAGCTCCTATGGATACCAGATTTGTCGCTTTGCTCGCTCTTATGGCCAGATACGATGGGGAAGATGTGGATTTTTTTCAGGAATGCCAAGTGCTTGGCAAAATTAATAATTATCTCTCGTGGGATGAAAAACTGGAGAGCAAGCTAATCAGTTTGAACCTACTGACAGCGAATGATATTGGTTTTGATGAACAATATCAGCCGGGAATGGCAGATGAGGATGCAAACGCAAGTAAATCAACTCCCACTGCCGAGGATTCATCTGATGAAGAATCTGACGATGAGTCAGATACACCTGCAGAGGCAGCAGAGCAGGCAGACTTTCCTGCTGATTCTGAGTCTGAACATCCGTCTGGCACCTCCGCAGTTTCAGACAACAATGGGACTGAGGAAACAAAGGCCAGTGTTGCTGAAGAAGTAGAGCCAAATAGTGCAGGAGCAGCCCAACAGCCAGCCAAAGCCAACCAAGCCCAAGAAAAAAAAGAGGCGGAAAGGGTGAAAGCTGTGTCCAGGCTGGCTCTGATGGCTCGCCTTGGTTTTGGGGTGCTTGCACTGACCTCCCCAAAAGCAGCCAGGGTGCATCAATCGCTTGACTTGGAATCTGAGTTTCTTTCGCAAATGATTCATGAGATCAAGAATGCCATGGGAGAGCGAAAGAATGAAGTTGCTGTCCGTTCCTCGATAGAAGGGGTGGTCTGTCTCACTGGAAACCAAGCTCCTCTTTTTTTTGGAACAGGGCAACGCGAAGTGCCAGGCTATGTGCTTTCAAATGCTCCAGCTCTTGACGATGATTTTACATTGACAATGTGGATGTATATGGAAACTCTTCCGAGCAAAGAGGTGTTGATTTTTAGAAAGGGTGCGAAAGTGGACGGTGTAGGCTTTTCAAAAGCAAGGTGCGCTTCGTGGATGACAAGCGACGGAAAGGTTGGATTTTTCTCCGAAGTGGAGGTTATTTCCGAGGAAGCTGTTCAAAAAGAAACTTGGACTCACATTGGCTTTGGACGTTGTGATGATGTTGTTTCCATTTATATCAACGGTAAGCTGAGTGCATCAAAGAAAGTGGAGGAAAAGCAAGACGAAAAGAAGACCAACAAGGAAGGAGCAGAAGAAGAAAAAGTAGAAGTGGCTTCAGCTTCTGAAAGCCAAACATCAGCACCGACAGAATGGGCATGCCCGGCTTGTACTTATCTCAATCCAGCAACTTCCCAGTCTTGTAGTATGTGTGAAACTGAAAGACCAGAATCAGCTCCGGAGTCAGCGCCCTTGGCTGAGCCTGCCTCAGAAGAAAAGTCTGAAGAAGCAAAAGCTGATGAAGAAAAATCTGAAGAAGCAAAAGCCGACGAAGAAAAAGTGGAAGGAAAAGAAGAGGAAAAGGCTGTCAAAAAGAAGAAACTTCCAGTTCCAACTCTAGGCCCGGAGCCCCTCTTTCTGGGACACATGCAATCGCTCATTGTGTGCCCTAATCTCGTCACTGAAGGAGCGGAATCAAAAGTAGTTGCTTTATCGGAAGTTACATCAGAGATTGACGGCATTTCATCTTGTTTCTTACAATATATCGAATTTCAAGAGTGTGCTCCTGCTGAAGAAAAAATGGCGGAGCTTGCAAAATCCCCGCCACCGGTCCCAATGAACTCAAAAGTTAGCCTGCGGCAGCAGCAATACATTGGGTCTCTGCTAAGTCTACTTGTTCTGTGGTACCAGTCGAGGCAGGACTCAACGAAAAAAGGAAAATCCAATGACATGGCTTGGCAACAGGTGGGCAGAGAGCGCCTGATTCCACTTCTCTTGGAGTTTGTCGAAAGCTGGCCACACCAAACAATTTCTCCAGATATAATGCGAAGGGTTATTCGTCTTTTACGCGTGGCACTTCTTCCGCTGGGCACACTTTCAGATGCCAGCAATCACAACCCAAAGGAACTAGTTTCAATCGCCAAACAGCTTCTGTCCAAGGCAGCAGGGTTGCTTGATATTTTTCAATCGAGCAATGGGGCCACCTCGCACACGTGTACAGGGATATTAGTCCCGTCTGATATTGGCCTTGCTCTAGCTGCTGAGATGGTGATGCTGCTCCGATATCTTGAAACGGATTCTGCCTGGAGCACCGCAATTTGTTCCCTTGTTGCAGAGGCACTTTCTCCCTGCATATCTTTGAACTCGTTGCGTTCAGAAAACTTATTAAATAAACAGGAAGAACTCAGCTTAGCCAAGGCAGCATTGATGGTTGTGGGTGGTCATACAGACGCGCTCCGACCAGGTTGCCGTGTTGATGTCACTGCGGGGGAAAACACCGGCGCTGGAATTTTGCTGGGATACCATCTGGCTGGTCAAACCAAGTCTCTCCTTATTGCCTTAGAAGGGAAGACTCCTCTGACCGTGCAGGTCAACCAAATGGCAGAGGTGGTTCCAGTTAGTGAAGGAGATGTTCCCTTTACTCCACAGTCCTTTACTTTGACCACAGAAACCTTAGCCCCATTTGCAGCTCTGCTGACAAATGCCAACAACCTTCAGGACGAGGGAGTTACTTGTCTACAAGGCTGGGAACTGCAGATGGGCGGACTTAAAGCTCTGATGGCCTTGCTACGCAACCCCAAAAATGCCCGCCTCTGCCTGTCAGAAGGGCTGATGCCAATGCTGGCAAGTGTGGCCCAGCGCTCCACTAAACTTCACCACGTTTTCCCAGATATCTACTCTTTGGAGGTTCGAGGCAAGGAGATTGAAAGCATATTCTATGACTTGAGATTTTCTGGGCTCATTTCAAGGGAGTCTGCAAAGGCATTGTTGGATTCCCTTCCAAGTAGTACAGAAGCCTATGCACCTTTCATCAAAAAGGATGCAGGAATTGAGGCTCAGATTGCTGCAGATGACAGTTTTGCGACGTTCACAAACACAGTTGCTGTCACCAAGGCACAACCGCCAACTCAAGGTGAAGAAAGTGTCAAAGCTGAACCTGTGAGTGCACAAGAAGTTTCTTCGGATGCTTCTGTGACCGCTGAAGTTGCAGCAAAGGATACACCAGAAGAAGAGCAGAAGGAGTCCAAAGCAAAAGAGGAGGACACCAAACCTGTTGCAGACGGCAGTAAAACCGAGCAAGCAGTGCAAACACTGGAGTTCCAAAACGTTACTGGACAGCCCTGGCCATTGCGAGCGGAACAGACAAAAAAAGAAGAAGCCATGAGTGTATACTACAGCCGATCTTCTTGCAAAGGCCCGCTAGTAGGCGGTTGTCTGAGTGAATTTCTTCACGAAGATGTTGTGTTTTCGGGGGAGCAAACATACAAATGGGACATGGAAATGGCAAAGGATACCTTGCCTGCTGACTATGCAGAGTTCAGAGTTGAAATTCTTCCAGCTGATTCTGTGCTGTTGGTGGGGGTCAGTAAAGCAAAAGGTGCAAGCTCGCTAGCCCTTTCATCAAAAGGAACTCTTGTTGAAGACCTTAAGCTTGCAGACAGTAAAGATTCTTTAGATTCTTTTACTGCTGGTGACACTATTGGTGTTGGTCGCAGCTATGCACGATCAGAGATATTCTTCACCAAGAACGGCAGCTATATCGGTGCAGGTTTTGACAACTTTAGTGATTCTTGCAACCCTTGCTTATGGATGAATGGAAAAGGAATAGTGGTTTCCACAGTTCCTCCCAACAAGATTGCTTTTGTTGACAAGGATAAACTCCCAGTTTTCCCAAAAGTGACAGACAAATTGAAAGAAGGTGTTTGCCTACAAGGAATCTACTCGCCCAGCGAGGGTCCTGCCAGCAGAATATGGTTCAGAGTCACAGCAGTTACTGGTGAAAAGATAAAAATGACCTGTGGAATGCCTTTTATTCGTCGTGAGGTTGAGATGGAAGGTTCACTACAAATTAAAGGTGTGCTTCTGAAGACAAAGGAAGTAATTTCAAAAGGCAGTGAAAGCAAAGCAGACATACCTACTGATTTTAGACTCACTCTCCCAAACAACGAAGATAGCGTAAAAGGGGCTGCATTTAAGAAAGGGGACGATGAAAAATTAAAGGATGTGGGGAAGATTGAGCTGCTCTTTGCCGAAGGCAACTGCGCGCTGGACTTTTCAGCTGCAAAGCCAAGCTACGTAGAGTATGGCAACCCAAGCAACCTGAACTTTGAAGGCAACTTTTCCATTGAAATATGGGTGCGGCTTCCTTTGACCGAGAAGATTGAAGGCATTCAGTACTTGATTTCTCATATGTTTGGGGAGGAAGGATTTTTCATGAGGATTAAGGATGGCAAGTACGAGGCTGGCCAGACAAGCATGGGTACAAGTACACTTGTGAGCTTTGACATTCCACCAGAAGATCTAAAAGGAAAATGGACGAACATCGGGTTGACTTGTGATGGAGCCAAATGGACGCTGTACCGAGATGGGGAGGTGGCCAGCTCGGAAGCCTCCACTCAAGTTGCGTCACAAGTGTCCGGATCATGGGTCCTTGGGGCCAGATTAAAAGTTGAAGACACCACACGCAACTTCTTTGATGGGTTCAGTGGCCAAGTAGATGAGGTACGGATGTGGAGTGGTGCAAGAGACTCTGAAGCAATCAAGAAGAACTTCAATGGAAAGATTGCACCTGGAGAAAAAGATTTGGCAGGTTTATGGCTCCTTCTTGAGGGAGTTGGCTCAACTATTTTTGATGAAACTAAGAATGCAACGAATGGGACATGCCACGGCACTGAATGGGTCAAATCTGACCTTGAAAAAGTAGTTGTTGCACTACCTATGGTTTGGGACGAAGAAAAGAAAGCCACAGAGATGGTGCTCGATGACGGAAACCACAAGGCCACTTACGACAGGGCCGGAACATGCAGTTGGAGAACAGTTTGCGGAGTGAGTGCATTCAAGCCTGGATCGGTTGGCGGCTTTACTGTTAAAGTCAAACTCAACTACCCCGAGGTTCTCGTTGGAGTGTGCACAAAAGACAGAGATTTCAACACCTGGTTTGGAAACACAGGGGGCTATGGATTGTATGGTTACAATTCGTTTTACAAAAATGGCAGCTCCTCGAGCTATGGTTCGACAAGCCTGAAATCTGGAGATAAGATTGAAGTTAAGGTGGACATGGGAACTTCAAAAATGAGATACATTGTCAATGACAGTGATTGGGGCGAAATAGATGCTGGCGATATGAAGGATAAAGAAGTGTACCCAGCTGTGTCGCTGTACTATGGAGGGGACTTTGTTGAAATTGAAGGAGATGGCCCTGGTGGTGGAGCAGACATAACCTACGAATCCACTTCAACCAGATACAGCAAGTTCATGCAAGCACTTGGGCTCCCTCAAGAATCGAAGCAGCTTCTTTTGGACAACAGAAGCTCAATGAGCTCATTTCGAGATGGACTGCAGCAAACTTTGCTGTCATTTTGTTCATTGCAGGGTGACGATGATGGCCAGGAAGAGACAAAGGGGGGTGATGTTGAGGAGGAGAAAAAGGATCCTGAAACCAAAGTTGACAAATCGCCCAAAAAAATCGATGCAAAGGCTAAAAAAGAGGAAGAAAAAGGAGAGGAGAGTAAAGAGGAGAAAAAAGAAGAAGAGGAAGACTTGACAGGGTTGCCAAGCCCCCCAGCCGACAGCACAGCAGGCGGACTTCTCCTTGACAATAATGCACTTGACCAGGTTTCATTACAAGGAACCAGTGCAAAAGAAAAGGGGCTGAACAAAACACCTCCAAAACCATTGCAGACATTCGTCGGTGGTGAACACTGGGACAAGATAGCAGTCGCACAGATGGTGCATAACAGCCGGACGTTGTTAACAGCCTATGCTCGTTCTGCCTACCTCACTTTGTTCTCGACTATGGGGAACGATACAGAACTCCAGCCAACTGCCAACACTGAAGCACCCGTATCACAAGAAGTCACTGTGGACAAACTTGGGGGTGCCGAGTTCCTTTGCAGGTACCTGCGAATTCTCGCTGCAGAAAACATTCAGGACATTTCCGTGTACGGAACAACCGAGAAGCAGAGTGTTCTAAAGACTGCAGAAATGAAAATTCAGACATTGCTGGCAAAGGATGAAGCATTTGGCAGGCTGCTGTTGATGGAGTGTCTTTCTCATCTTATTCGCTCAAGCTGTGAACCAGAGAAAGAAGAATCGCCGGAACAAAAAAAGGAGAGAAAAAAGAAATTTTGGGCCCCGATTTTGCGTGATGATTCAGAGGCAGAATCGGATTCAAACTTGCCCTTCGCATTTTGGATTATGAGGCAACTTTTCACGGTTGGAAAGGTTCCAGCCCGAGATTTGGACCCTGTTATGCGCACTTTGTCTCATTTGATGGTGAAAGGAAGCGGGAAGGGCTCCCTTGTCCCTGCTTTGTCTATGCTAGTTAATGGGGTGCGGCTTATGAACTCTCTCTCCCCGGAGGAGAGACCCAGTCTACCTCCACTGCTCCATCTATTCTGGAGGCAACTCCGTGATATGAACAAAAAGAAGCAAACCACACTCACGTATTTTGCCAGCCTTCTCGAACTGACGCTTGAAATGCGTGCACTGGAAGACTCAATTACCAAACAGGAGACCGAAAAAATGAAGCTTCAAGACTGGTTTGTCGATGCATGTCTGGTGAAAGAACTACTGAGTACGTTTTCAGAAGCGCAGACAGAAGGTCCAGAATGCAGAAAAGTCAGTGACGAAGTGGTTGCAGACTGCCTGCTGGAGTTGAATGCGGTCAAACACGAGATAGTACTTGAAAGTCCACACCCATACGTAAAAACAACCAGGACCGAGACTGTGTCTATTGAAGGAGTCAGTGACTATTTGATCAAGGTTGATGAAAAAACAAAATTCAACAACGGAGAAATGGTGATGATTACTAAAGATTCCGAAGGGAAAGAGTACCTGACTTGCTTTGAGAGCAGCAGTGCAGGAACGTTCCTTACAATCCAAGATGTTTCCAAGTTCTTCCTACATTTCCCTGTCAAAATGGCTGCCGTTTGGGACTCTGAGAAAAAAGGAAGCAACCATGTTATAACTGGATTGACCTGTGCTCACAACCAGACTTGTTATTCCTACACAATTACTCTCTGCAAACTGCCTGTACCCAGTTCGGGAAAGTTCCGGTTTGACATCACTTGTGACTCTATTGCCAGTGATGCTTACGTGGGTCTGGCTGAACTTTCACATAACCGAGAAACCAACCTTGGCTCCACAAAAGATGGTTGGGGATACAGCAGCAACGGATACTTCTACAATGAGCAATGCAAATCCTACGGTGCAAGCTGGACCAAAGGGGATGTGCTTGGCATTGAAGTGGATATGGACCTGGACACTCTCACGTTCTACAAGAACAATGACAGCCAGGGTGTTGCCCAACTGACTTCAAGCTTAAGGGGCAAGACGGTTTACCCAGCATGCTGCAGCTACTACAAAGACACAGCACTAACCTTAATGGTTCCTGCCTTGGAGCAGCTCAGGCTCACTGGAGGCAGTGTTATAAATCCCAAGCAACATGGCTTGACTGTTAAAGTTTACCCGTCAAAGTGGACCAAACAAGCAAAGGAAAAGATGGTGGTAGATCCATCAGAAATGCAAGAGGTGCATCAATATTTTTCACAGTTTGACCGTATTGCAGATGAAAATCTCATCGACCTGATCTCAGACTCATGTGACAAGAAGAAATTGAACCCTTTGCAAATTCATCCTTTGCAACTAGAAATTACAAAGCGAGAGATTGATCAGTTTGATCGTCTTCGAACTGTGGCATCTTTAGTAGAAGCTGGCGACAACGAGGCCAAGATAACAGCCATCACTCGTGCTCGTTTTTCGGTCATTCAAAAACTGAACCAGAAACTGAAAACAGTATTCCCGCTCATGGATCTGGGAAAGGCTCGGTTCTCAGAGGGAATCGCTTCTCAACTTATGGCTTGTCGTGGGTATATTCTTGGAGAAACCAAGAAAGAATGGCTTGAGGGAGTGTTAAAAAGGACTATGTCGTCGACCAGCTTCCCATACATCACTGTGAACAGGCCCTTGGCAATCACCAAAAGAGGCGAGCCGCCAAGTGACGAAACTCTTTTAGGAACTATATTTGGCCAATGCTTCAAGGCATTGGACAAAGAATGCGATGCCTTGCGACAAAAAGACAGAGCTTGGCATGTAGATTTTCAAGGGGAGCATGCGATTGATGCAGGTGGTCCATACAGGGAGATGCTCACATCTGTAATTGAAGAGTTGGAGATGAAACATGTGGATATGTTTGTGCCGTGTCCGAACGCAAAAGCTGGCACTGGAATGAACCGAGAAAAATTCCTCCCAGCTCCGGTCAAAAATTCTATGCGCTTAAAAATGTTCAGGTTTATTGGAAAATTGTGTGGAATAGCTATACGAACTCAGAATCCAATCCAAGTGAATTGGCCATCACTTATTTGGAAACAGCTTGTCAGGCAGCCACTCCTTCGGTCTGATATTGCTGCTGTGGACTCGATTTTTATAAAGTGCATCGATGAGATGCTGGAGATCGATAAAAAAGGAGTAACAGAAGAAATGTTTTCAGATTTAATTGAAGAAACATTCACGACGTATGATTCCTCTGGGAACGAAGTTGAACTTCTTGAGAACGGAAGAAATGTCAAAGTTACTTTTCAGAACCGTTTGCAGTATGTTGAACTTCAAGAAGAATTTCGGAAGAATGAGTTCCATCAGCAGTGTGAGGCAATGCGACTTGGATTGGCAACGATCGTTCCGATAGACCTGCTTGAACTTCATACTTGGAAGGAAATTGAACTTCTAGTAACAGGGAAACCAGATATTGATTTGGAGGTGCTGAAGCGACACACCAAATACAATGGTCATAAACCAACTGACAAAGTTATAATGTGGTTCTGGGAAGCAATGGAGTCGTACACTCCGAGCGAGCGGCAACGCTTTGTGCGCTTTGTGTGGGGGCGTGCCAGGCTTCCTTTGTCTGAGGATGGATGGTCCCACAGCTTCACCATCTCATCCGCCTACCGAGATAACGATGCTGCACTCCCAGAATCCCACACATGCTTCTTCACAATCGATCTGCCTAAGTACTCAAGCCTTGAGATTTTGACAGAGCGCGTGAAATATGCATTCACTTATTGTATTTCAATTGACAACGATTGAGTTGTTAGGCCTCTTGAAAGTGCGGGGTACGCCATTATAACTGTTACAATAAAATTGTCTATACCTTAACTGTTGCAATCAAAGTAAAATGCCATAAATAAGTCAATTTTATGTATATTTTCTGTGAGTTTTCCAAAACTGGTTTATGCCAAAGTGCCAGAAAGTATGAAAAATTACAGGCAAAAAGTTCAAGTATTGTAACATGAGTT
>Ga0157565_1137502_pt1 | contig 14520 bp, 1 predicted proteins | sample GEODES065metaT_FD_106792 | JGI IMG/M metagenome (GOLD analysis project Ga0157565, IMG submission 106792) | Dystrophic lake water microbial communities from Trout Bog Lake, Wisconsin, USA - GEODES065 metaT (Metagenome Metatranscriptome) | ecosystem: Environmental > Aquatic > Freshwater > Lake ... | reverse complement strand
GGGGGATGGGCGTCTTTGGTGGGCAGGAGCTGGCCAGGAAAAGGCAATTTGGTATGGCAATCAACTCTGTCCCGGAGATACAGTTACAGTTAGCCTGAACCTAGATCTTGGGACTCTCAGCTTTGGACAAAATGGGCGCCCGCTTGGGCCTGCTTTCGGCCCTCCCGGGTCGGGAGCTCGTGTAATCGCGCAATCAGAATCAGGGCTGCTTCAGGGGGCTTGGGACCCAGCTCATTGTGAAAGATTGTTTCCAGCAGTATCGTTGTATGGGCATGGTGATAAGGTCAAAGTTGCAGCACGTGGGCTTGGACTTTCCACGTACCAAATTCCCTGGATACACCAACTTCTGAAACTGAGTTGTTCTCTAGCTGGTCGTATGAGCACAGAGCTTGTGGCTGGCGAACCTGTTTCACAACATGAAATTGAATTTGGGCCATGGATGTCTGCACCATTCATGACGGGTGGAGTAATTGAAGATGATATGCCAGAAGATCTTTCTTGGTTGACGACAGCTCATGAGTTCTTGAATAACCTGTTAGTGGTTGGTGAGGAGGGGCATGGATACTTGTTGTTTCAATGGCTCGAAAAGCACACAGCTTCTCATGGGGTGTTCAAAATGCTGAAAAGCTTTCCGGATCTTGAGCAGTTGCTATTCGCAGTATTGCTTCTCCACACTGGAATGTGGCCAGCTGCTCAGAAGTTATTAGGAGAGCTTCAGAAGCAGCAAGTCATGGAGGTTCCAGTGGACCCTTCAGAGCATTCAGTCAAACATCTACTGGAGCTCTGGTCAACTTGCAATGACTTGCGCAGGTGGCTTCAGATCAAAAAGCAGGCATTTGCCCCCTCAATAGGTGATGCTTTCAAAAGGCTTGAGGAAGGACACGAAGAAAAGAAACAAAATGAGCAAGTGATAGACATTAACGAGTCGAAAGATGAAATCAAAGAAGAGGAGTTCAAGGAAAGTGACTTAAAGCAGGAGGCCGAAGTTGCATCCTCAGAAAAAGAGGAGGAGATTGATTTCCCTGATACTTTTTTAGGATTGATGGATGGCCTGAAGTTCCGTCTGCAGTTTTTATTAGAATTGTTTCCAGCTGTAGGATCCAAAAAAGAGATTCCTCATGAGATTGTTGAAGAAAAAAATGATGCGCAGCTTTCAATGAGCATAGTGGACTCATTTCTGCTCCCCAAGTCAATGTCTTTGCACAGGTCTACTTCATCAATCCAACAAGTTGCACCAGGCAAAAGTTGGAATGAGGTATTGAGTGTGCTGCACGCACAGCACCAATGGCGCAAACAGCACGGCCGTGCACCAACCGCAATAAAAGAAGAAGAGGAAATGGAGATGGCCAGTGGATTGAGACCTGAGGGCAGTCGCGGGATCACTCCACAAGCTTCGTCCCTTTCAGATACATCAGGAGGTTCTGGGCAAGAAATCTCTTTGAACAAGGCTTTGGGCACAACGCTTCAGAGATTGATGCATTCATGCTTTCTGTATGCGACTGAAGGAGAGCTCGTTACACCGCAAACATTGAAGAAGTTGTCACGCAGACGCTCTATGCGATGCAAGCAACGCAAAGCTGGTCTGCACGCGCTACACGATTTGGTCACATCAGTCACGCCTGCCAGTGCGATCCAAGATGCAATCACACATCTGCGAGCTGCGTTCAGAGGTTTGGCATATGCTTCCTCACCAGCCACAGTGGCGGCACCCGGGACCACAGAAGAAGCCCCGAACAGTCCTCGCCCTCAAGTTACGCAAACATCGACGGAAATGGCAGAAGTGGCATCTCAGTACCATCACTACGACAGGGCCCTTGGTGGTGGATTTTACCTTTTGCGGCAGCAAGTCCGTACAGAGTTCTATTCACTGTACACGCAGCTGGCAGTGTTGCTGGAGCACTCGCTCACAAGTTCAAAAATCACAACCAAGTTCTCAAGCCAGAAATCTAGCCCAATGAGCAAAACCCTTGATGCTGCTCTCGCTGGACAGCTATTGTGGTGCTGGGTATTGGATTTTGAGCCTTGTGACTATGAGTTCCTTCACCAAAGCAAAATTGTCAAAATGCTTCATCAACTAGTTTCATTGGAAGAGATGGTGAAAGAGATCAGTGCATCATTAGAAAATGACTGGTATGTCCAGAATCATCTCGCAATCGTGAACTCAAAACTTGAAGTTGGTGACAAAAACTCAAGCTCTCCTTTTGGTGAGTGGATGCCATGGGGGATTGCGTTTGTCACAACAGGCTTAAAATCTGGAACTTTGTCCAAGCGCCGCTGTATCCATCACATGCGCCAGGCACCCTCCAGTCGTGCGCCATCCCTTGCGTGGTGGGAGAAAAAGGGGCTTGGAAATATTGCTGGTCCGCGCTCTGCATTGTCCACTGCGGAAATCAAAATTAGCATTTCTGATCTTATTGAAGTGTATGAAGAGTTTCTCCAGATTGTCCTTGAGCCCAAGGTCAAATTGGAAGATGAGAAATCGTCCTGTTTAATTCAATGCTTTCACTTGCACGGTAAATCCGCACTCAAATTTCCAGTTTCCATTTCAGCTCCCTACATCACTTTTGAAGCGTGGATGCGGCCTTTAGATTTGAACCAGGCATGCCACCTTGTTACTTTTAGCAACAATGAGGGCTCTGGACCTAAAGTTGTTTTGCGAGGGGGAAAGCTGGAAGTTCAAGTCTTTTTCTGTTCCTACACGTTTCAATGTCAGATTCCACCCCGGCAATGGACTCATCTTGCCATATCATGGGCTGTGCCATCCTCTGGAGAAGAAGGAAAGCTTTTAAGATTCTTCATCAATGGCCGGTCCAAAGAACAGCTTCACTTGAATGCCCGCCTTGATTTGAACTACTCATCAGTTACGGTCGGAGGTGGAGATGATCAGGTCCCTGGGTTTTGCGGTCGGGTGGCACACATCAGATTGTGGAAAGGAACACGGTCCAGTTCAGAAATTCTTAATTGGTATGCCAAGGATCTGTCGAGCGACGAAATGAAGAACGATAACCTGGTTGGTTTCTGGCCTTTGGAGGGGAGCGTTTCAGAGATGAAAGGAACTGGAGTATCATGCCAAACAGAAAGCTGTGAATTGGTGCGTTCGGATTCGCCTTTCCATGCCCTCGCAGCCCACTGGGAGGGTGACACAATGCTACTTCCAAAAGCAATGGACATGGCAGCAGTGACCCGTCTGGTGGTGCAGCTTCAAAAGCTGTTTCGGGGTCAACGCGCTCGTAAGCGTACTGCATTGGCTGTTGCCAAACTACGGTCAGGAGAAAGTTGGCTAATGGAGGCAGAAAGCAGGGCATTCAATGCTGGCAGCTTGCATGACAGAATACAGCTGGCATTTTCCTCTTGGGCAATACTGAAGTTGTTGGCAGCTCAAGTTGCTGGTGGTTCGGTGGACCGAAAGCTCGCAGAGGGTGCACTACTTGAGGCTGGTGCAGTAAGAGCAGCCAAGATAAAGGCGGCAGAGAGACTTGCGAGTGGGGATCGCCGCGCAAGAGAAGAAGCTGATGCCGTGGAGGGTGGAACTAACACATACCTGGAAGAAGCTGCAAAGGTCGTAAGACGCATGAATGCAACTGTGTTGATGACAAATAGTGCAGCAGCAACAGGGCACCCACCAGGGGAGTTCCAGAGGGAGATTTTTAGTGTCCACGCCCAGGAATTAAAATTTGCAGCTGATCTTTATCTTCAAAATACTGGAAGCCAAGTGTCCGCAAAGATAGGAGAGGATGATGACGAATTGCCACCTTCAATCCCTCTGCGCAAAACTTTCTCAGTTCCTGTTGGAAAAATTGAAACAGACTTGAACAATAATGTTTCGCTTCAAAGTGTAAAACTTGAAACCTTGGAGGTCGACAATGTTTTATACTCTCAGACCACATTTTTGTTATCGATTTCTGACTCTGATGTTGGACTGAAGCACTTGCAGAATTTTGACGTTCTGCAGAGTATTTTACAGCTTATAATGTTTGGTTCACCCCGCCTTCAATTTATTTGTCTCAAGATTCTCGAAAATATGGCTGCGAGCAACCAACTGCAACCTGTTATGCTTGACTCCGTTCTATCAATGCAAATCTGCACAGAGCAAAAAGGGCTTATTGAGTTTTTGTTGACAAATATCGGAAATAGTGCATTGTTCTCAAACCTCGACCAAACCCTTTTTTACATGTTAGAAACAAAAGACAGATCTCTTTCTGTTGATAATGTTTCAAATTACCAGGGAGCCGGAGCAGGCTATGCAAAATTCGCCCTTGCTGATCAATGTATTTCGGTGTTCTTAAAGTTGATGGATTGTGACACTTGGCAACCCAAAATAATAAACATTTTCCTTGAATCGTTAGAAAAGGCCAACGAGCTTCTGGATGGTCTGAATGAAAAGCGCATCAGAAATCTTGTGCTGCTTTTTGCATGTGTTGCTGTTCTGGGAGGTGCCTTACCCATGCTAAGATTTGGGGGTAAAGTTGAAGTTGAGGTGAAGGATGGCAATCTTTCCCGCTCAGCATCAGCGGCGGGTGCAGAAAGTTCTACAAATGATGGAAGTGTTGTTGGTGTTGTTGTTGACTTCGACCCCTTTTCGGACATAGTCCAAGTCTCTTTTGGGTCCTGTGGGTCTGCAACGGGTGCACATCATCTCCAAATAAAAGATATCAGCCCATTACCAATGCCCTCCCTCCCTGCCTCCTTCATGGGGAATGACAAATCAGGGAATATAGTTCAGCAGTATTTAAAATTAATGAAAGTGGTGGCATCAAAGCTCGTTGATATCGAAGGGTACGAAGAGTGTAAAAGTGAGACACCTCAGGCCTCTCGCTCTGATCGAATAAAACCTGTCCTGACAAGCCTATGGGTACTTATTCTTCGTTCATTCCCATACCTGGTTCCAGGAAAAGTCGAGCATGGTGTGATGGTTAACGACATTTTGCCATTTTTATACAAAACTTCGCTGTGCTGTGTTGACTTGCCTACTTTTGTTTCCTCGTCTTCATTGGAAAACCAAAGTCGGGCTCTCAAGGAGAGGATTTATGAGGCGATGCTACCAGATGGAGGGCTAACTCTTTGTTTACACCAGGAAGCTGTAGAGGAAAAAACAGATGCTCAACTGATGGAAGAGGCCAAGCGTGCCAGCCGTGAAGTTAATGCAATCGATTTGTCAATGATGGTTGGATACCCAGTTCCAATATGTATCAAAGCATTAGAATTAAACGACGACCAACCCGATGCCGCGGCAGAGTGGCTGTTCAGCGGGAAGGCAGACGCATTTTCTCTCGGTAGAGGTGTAGATGGGGGATCTACCGATGCCCAATCCGGAGAGGAGAGCATTGAGACACAACGATGGAAACAAGCTAATGAGCTGCAGTTCTTCACACAAATGCCACCAAAGCTTTGCTATCAAGCTCTCGAAATGTTCAATGAGAATCGTGAGCAAGCAGTGAATTGGTTGTTAGAGGAAGGACGAAAATACATGGACAGGATGGCTGAAAATGAAAAACATGAAATACCAATAGTCACAAATTTAGATGCGAATGTCATTCCTCTCGGACTGCAAAGCTGTTGTGTCAGTGATACACAAATGCACTCCTCTTCCAATTACGATGAGCACCACGCTGCGAAATATGCTCGCCTACATAGTTCAATTGAAGCTGGAGCTTGGTGCCCTGGGATAAACGATACAAACCAATTCCTTGAAATTGATCTTGGAGGACTTCGTGTATTAAAGGCAATCGCAAGCCAAGGACGTTGTCCAACATCAGCTTTTGGTCCTGGTTCAACACAATTTGTCTCAAGCTACAAAGCATGTGCATCAATGGACGGCATGGCTTGGGAACCTTTGATTCCACACACTCCTGCTGCGTCTGGTGCAGATATTTTTAAAGGAAATTCAGACTCAAATTCTGTCGTCACCAATTTTTTGCAGTCTCCGGTGAAAACAAGATACGTGCGCCTTCTTCCTGTTACTTGGGATCGCCACATTGCCTTTCGTGTCGAATTATATGGTTCACCCATTGGCGAATCTTTGACTCTCCAATTAGGCATGCTGCCTGTTTCACACTTTGAAGCATCTTCCTGCGCTGAAGGTTCATCTCCTGAACATGGGCAATTAAACTCGAGTCAAGGGATTGGTGCATGGGTGGCAGGATCTATGGAAGGAGAACAGTACCTTCAAGTTGATCTCGGATATTGCGCTTCTGTCACAGGGATCGCGACTCAAGGACGAGTTGATGGGGAAGAGCAATGGGTGAGTTCGTATCAAATCTTTATGAGTTCAGACAAAGCGATTTGGACTGTAACAGAAGAATTAGTGGGCAATCAAAATGGCAGCTCTGTTGTTCTTCACAACTTCATGGACTCTCCACTGCATGGGAGATTCCTGCGTGTTGTGCCCAGACAATATCAAAAGGCGATTGCGCTGCGTTTAGAGGTATTCACTGCCCCGCTTGGGTCTCCATTGCTCACCCAACTGGCAGATCCAAACTTTGTCTGCACATCCCAACTAAGTATACACTTTGCCCCACATTTCGCTCGCCTAGGACAATCGGGAGGAAGAGGAGGCTGGTGCCCAAGCCTTGCAGAAGCAAGTTCTCCCACAAAGGAATGCTACATTGAGGTTGATTTAGGTGTCACTTGCAATGTTAATGCAATTGCTACACAAGGACAGAGTCCAAGTTCACAGTTAATGCAAGCCGATGAGGGTCAAAACTGGGTGGCCAAATATGAAGTTAAGACAAGCACAGATGGGGAAAAGTGGAGCCTGCTCTCTAAAGATGGAGGTTTTGAAGGTAATTGTGATTGCACGTCAATAGTAGTTCATCAAGCCGCACTCCCAACCTTGGCGAGATTTGTACGGTTGCGCCCTTTATCTTGGAACAATAAGCCGGTGCTTCGATTCCAAATTTTTGGTAAGTCGGCTGGCCCACCAATTGGCCTCCAGAGTGAATCTGTCTCCGATGAACAGTTAACTGCCAGTTCACAAAGCTCAAATGGACCTCCAAAGTGCTTTCGGCTCTTTAATCATGGTGCGTGGCGGCCTTCGAAAGAAGAGCCCGGCGAATACTTGCAGGTTAAACTACGAGCAAAATCCTGGCTCACAGGTTTTGCTATTCAAGGAGGCGAAGCAAGTGACTCTGATCTTGCAGGCTGGGTGACTTCTCTGCAAGTGTCAACAAGCACTGATGGTGCCGAATGGGAAGACCTCAAAGCGCGCGATGAAGACGAGCACGCGCTTGAGTTTCCTGGAACTGAGGACCCCAGCGAGGTTAAAACACACATTTTGCCCCAGCCAAAATGGGCACGGTACATCCGGTTTAAACCGCTTTCCTGGTGTGGTGCTCTTGCGATGCGAGCTGAACTTTATGGAATGGGGATTGAGAACAGGCTGGGGATGGAGCATGGAACTATAGTAGATTCACAAATAAGCTCTTCCTCTGCAACATTTGAAGGGCCTGCGCTAAAAGCTCGACTAAATGGATTAAATGGTTCTTGGGTTGCGTCACAAAATGATTCCAGTCAGTATTTACAAATTGACCTAAAGTCCAGAAAAACTTTGGTCGGAATTTCAATTCAAGGGAAACCTGCTGATTCTGGGCAGGAAGCGTACATTACATCGTTTAATATTAAGCACAGTGTTGACGGTGAGTTATGGCAGACAGTCCAGCGCGATGGGGTGGATGTATACTTTTCTGGAAACAAAAATGGTTCAGATATTATTACACATCTTCTTCCAGCACCTCTTGCTACACAATTCATACGTGTTTGCCCCAAGGCATGGCACAGCACAATAGCACTGAGGATTGAATTATATGGAGCTTCACGCTCAACAAGTATTATGGAAGATGATGAAGCAGCTCTTGAAGACACAGCTTGCACAATTCCTTTACTCTTGTCATCCAGCGCAAGGAGTGCAGCAAACGAGGCACTGGAGATTTCAGGTGCAGACGAAGCTATTGAAGTAACTTCGACCAAAGTATATGAGGCATACCTTGCGCCTTTCAGAACACCTGCTGAGGACAACCCTCCGAAGAATTCTGTAAAACCAGTCCCAGGAATGCTAGTCACCATTACTCAGGAGCTTGGAAATGTTGTGTCAGTTAATGGAAGGACTGGGTGGCTTGGTCAAGTCAGTGATAACCTACAGGAGGCAAAGGTCTGGTTTCTGGATGTTAGCACAGGCTTTCTGATTGCAGAAAAAGTAATGTTGAAAAGTTTGCGAGCGCATGTTCAGCTGTTTGGCCATTCATTTAAAACGGTTGAAGAAGCGAAGCAGTACTCCCTTTCAGTTGACTCGGCTCTGGCAATTCACTACGCCCGTTGTGCGTTGCTCTCCTTTTTGAAGGACTGGAAAAAGGTCTCTGATGGAAACTCATCTCTCCAAGAATCGCTCTCATTGGAAGCAATTGGTGGAGCAACTAGCCTCATTGATCTGGTAAAATTGGTTGCTGCTTCGGAGGGAAGCCTACAAATGCACTCGTCCAGTAGAAACCGGGCAAATTCGTCACAAAATGAACATAACTCGATGACTGTTGAGTTACGAAAAATTCTCGAATATCTCCTTTCAAAGGAAATAAAAGGAAATGACCAGCAAGTTCCTGTAAGTGTCGTCCGAGGCCCACTGCTTTCTCAGGTACTGGTTGAGGAGTGTGTTTCTCACTTTGTCAAATCTACCAAGCCTGCTGACTCTAGAAACGTCCAGGTCCGGGAGTCATTGCATCCGTATGTTCCTGGTCACTGTGTTGAGGGTGAAGTTACGTTCAAAGGAGCCACCGCACTCAGGATTCATTTTGACCCTCGCAGTCGGACTCAAGACAACATACACCTTGAATTTTCACTGGACAAAGCATTCAGTCGTGGTATTCAAAGGTGCTCTGGACCTTCCTCGGCCTTTCGGCCTTTTCTTATTCATTCCGAGAAATTTTTCTACCGCTTTAATGCCAGCAGGGAGCAAGCTCAGCCAAATGCACCCGAGTATTGGGGCTACCAATTTTCAGTTGTGCCTCTGATTGGTCTTCAATGGCTTTGTGAAGGGCAAGTATTGACAGAGGCATCTTTAGAGTGGGCATGTTGGGTTTTGGATTTCCTTCTAGCCGAAGCTGCTTCTTCACAAGCTTTGGCAGTGCCAGTGTTGCCTCAAGGGGCAGTGCACAACAACACCGTATTTGGAGCTCTTGTCCGTTACTTGAGATCGAGTGGAGTGCCATACAAACACCATGTTATTTCTCTCTTGACGTGCTTGCTCCAGTTCCCAGCTCTCTTTTCTACCAGGGATCCTCCAAACTTGGGCCTTTTGTCCGGACTAGTCGCACTGGTAAAAGAGCGCTGTGCAGTCGCAGAGGCCAACTTTGGTGCAGTTGGACAGCCTGGAGGATCGGTTGCGTTTCCTGTCAGACTACAAGCTCTAATGGAACTGGCAGTTGCAGCTCGTCTTGCCACTCAGATGCCGTTTTCATCCCCCACTACTGCACATAGCTTGCTTCACGAACCTCTCTATCCTGCTGTTGAGGAAGAAAATAAAGAGCTTTGCAATAACGAATTTGCTGTAGCTAGAACGCATGCAGTGCTTCAGCTTCCTCCTAACCCAGATGACTTGCCAATGGTTGAGGTGCTTGCAGATGTTCTGGAGACAGCTATTTCTCTCACTGATGGATCTGACCTTCCACAAGAGATAATTTGTGAAGCATACTTAAAAGGAGTCGGAATACGAAAGGTGATTGACAGTGAAGAGCTGTTAATGTCAGGGAAACTAGAGAATCTACTTGGAGAAGTTAAATTTGATGGTGCAACAGAGCTGCAGATAAGGCTCATTTATGAAGCCCCTGTGGATGAAAATACTCCGGAACAAGAGAGGAAGGCATTTTGTTCAGATGCAGAACTTATTATAGAGGCTTTATCGCAGCAGGACTGTGTGCATCTTGACAAGCATGGCCTTGAACATGGCCTGGATATCTACCAAAGAAAAGCCCCCTCTCAGCATTCTGTTGAAGGTTTTGAAGAAACAAAAGAAAATACACAGATGGAGGAGACAAAAGACGATTTGGCGACCAATTTTCAACCTTCTGGAGGAAGTGAGCCTCTTCAATTTGGAACAGCTGACCCAAATGCAATTCACGTTTCTTTACCAATCGACGCAAAGTGGGCAACAAATGAATCTGTCGCTTCGGTCAGCAGCACACATCCGTTATGTGATCTTGCAGAAGAAGCAGCTGGATACAGAACTCCGGATGCTGAAAGCGATTTTCATAGTTCAAGGGCAGTGAACACCACTGGAGCTGGAGAACTAGAAATATCCCAAATGGTTGAAATGGGGATTTCTCGGGAATGGGCTTTGTATGCGCTAAGAAAGAATGCTTGGAATGTTGATTTGTCAATTGCATTCACATTTGAGAACGATATGGATGACTTAATTCGCCAAGATCTTCTTCAGCAACAAGAGACAGTAAATAGGTGGAGAGAAAACCAAACAAGACTTGGGTCTTCAGAAATGGGTGTTGGAACCGACATGGAAAGTATGGATGAAGAGGCACTCAACACGCTTGATTTTCAAAGGCCAAGGATGTGCTATCTCGATGGAGTTGGTGAAGTAGTTGGCACTTTTACAACAGAAGGGATACCTGTCGCACAGCCACTACAGCATACTATGTCAATGGACACTGCAAGTTCATACGAAGCAGTTGCAGATTTTCAAGGACAGGTCTCAATGGAATATTCAATTGATGAGCAGCTGTATGAAGATGCTCGACGTGAGCAGGAACAGGCTTCCGATTCTGTTGATGCACATGCTTTTAATGAGAGCTCTGAACAAGCAACAGGGGCTTGCACAGATGAATTGAATATTGTAACAACGACCAACGATAATGAGGCAGAGGTCAGGGAGAGCTCTAAACAAGCAACAGGACCTTGCACAGATGACTCAAATGTTGACGCCCAACTTCAAACTATTGAGCCTGATGTTGCGGCTTTAGTGAATGATAATGATACAGAGGTCAGGGAGAGCTCTGAGCAAGAAGCAGGGCCTTGCACAGATGAATTAAATGTTGAAGCTCAACTTCAACCTGCTGAGCCTGATGCTGCAACTTTAGTTAATGATAATGATACAGAGGGTTCAACATGCCCAGAAACAGCACACCCAAGGGAAGCTTCCCTCGAAATCGCTCAAATACCTGACCCTGAATCTAACGAAACAAGCAACAGTGAAGAAACTCAGCGTGCAGCTTGTGCAGAAATGTCAGAGTCGCAAGTGCAAATGAATGTTGAGAATGAAGTATTTGCTGGTGAATCTGCAGAGCCACAAGTTGAAACAGCTAACTCCCTTGGTGGTCAGGCACCAGGAAACCCCACTGGATCTCCAAGTGAGCAATGTCTGAGCATGATGGCAATGGGATTGGAGAGGCAAATGTGTGAACGTGCTCTTCAGATAGCGAACAATGATGTGCAGATGGCACTAGAAATGTGTTTTGACGGGACTATATCATTGGATGATGATGAGCCAGTGAGCGAGTTTCGCCAGCCTGAAGCAGTGTCCCAACCAACACCAACAGTGCCGGAGGCGGTTCCTCAAAGTGCGAGAGACGAACCAGAGAAAAAAGAACCCAGCGCTGAGGACCTGGAGCTGAAAGCTGCAAAAGAAAATTGGCAGAAAGCTAACAGCGACATCAGTTCTGAACTGGTTCTTGATCACGGCTTGTGTGTAACTCTCCTTGTACATGGACTGGGTTTTCTTTCCGAAAGAATGGGGGACGGGGAGCATCTGACATCACTTGGTTCTGATTTCGACAATACTTGCCTTCTCGAGCTTGTGGCCTGCTCCGATGAAAAGCACGATGGCAGATTTCTTCTTAAGAACTGGGACACAAATAACTATTTAGTTGCGCTTTCAAACGGCAACCTTCTTTTCAGACAAAAGTCTACCGCAACTGCGTTCCTTTTTGAGCTCCAAAGCAACCATCTAAAATTGGCGCTGCGAACACCAGAAGGACGGTATGTGCGTGCCATAGAGGGAGGTTTCCGAGCAGACATAATTCCTGCCTCAGACTTCAATGCATCAACCAGCTCACATTGGTTTGACGTCATTGCACGGACGTACACCAACCAGAATGCACAAGAAGCACAGCCAGCAGTCTTTGATCGCAAAATCACACTCCAGTCACCAGGACGCCCCCTTGGGATGGAAAGTGGCCTTATTACCAATGACCAGATAACAGCATCCAGTGAATCTAATCAGTACGGCCCCTGTGAGCCGTTTCAAGGCCGACTTGATTCCACACAAGCAAGGCTTGGAGCGTCCAACACACCAGGAAGGCGGGCTTGGTTTTCGAATACCAATGACATAAACCAGTTCCTTCAAGTCGACCTCAAAGAAACAACACTCCTTACAGGAATTGCAACTCAAGGATATCGCAATGATGATGATTCACAGTGCTTTGTGAAAGAATTTCGTTTGAGTGTCAGTATGGATGGAGAAACCTGGGCAATTGTACAGGAACGAGGCGTCACTCTTTTTTTCCCAGCAAACATCTCTGCCAAGCAAATTGTGAAGCACCGTCTAAAGACTCCCATTGCGTGCCGCTATGTACGAATAATGCCCACGAAGTACCACGCTCCACTCGCTTTACGAGCCGAGCTGTATGGGGTGCACAGGTACAAACTCACAGGTGGTATGCCTTTGAGTGCATATTACTTGAGCCATCCAATTATTATTCCTGGCGACTGCTTGCAGTATGCCTTCAAGCCTCCTACTCAGGGAACAGCGGAAGCTGGGTGGCCAAAAGGAAGTGGGTTCAAATTTGTGGTGACAGCAGTTGGAATGGGAAATAAAGAGAAAGAGGCATGGCTGAAGAATAATTTAAGCAGTTTTGAGGAGGCAAAGCAGCATATGAAGCAATGGACTCCACAGGTAGATGAAGAGTTATCAGTTTGGGTGACTCACCGAGTTGAGCAAGACAATGCTTCTGGTCAAACCGACAACTTGTTAGCACTTGCACCACACGATGTCGTTCTTTCCCCAAGAGAACAGCTGCAGCTACAGCTAATGGCTTCTCGTCCAGCGCTTGCACTTCATGTGCGCTTTTCTCTTCTCCAACAGTTCAATCGACGACTCAGACGTGTTTTGCCGTGCATTGATCTGAAGACATCAACGTCTTGGAAAATTGGAAGCCGCTTGAGGAATGCTGTGCATTGTATTTTTTATGACTTCAAACTGTCTTTACTTGAAGAAGCCCTGCAAAAGACAGCCAGTGCTGGACATTCAATAAACTTAAATTTGGATCATCAAAAGAAAATGCTTTCTCACGACAAAGAAGAAAAGGATCCCTCGAACTGCCAGTGTTTATTCGTGCAGGCATTCCAACAGCTGCATGATATAAATGTTGAGCATCTGCGGCTTACAGAGCCTGGTGGAAGAGTTTTTAGAGTTAGATTTGAAGGGGAGGCAGGAATTGATGCAGGCGGAGTGTACAGGGATGCCGTGTCAGAAATGGTTGAAGACCTGCATTCCCCTGACTTCAACTTATTAATTCTTTGTGCAAACGGTCAACACAAAATAAATCTCAACATGGACAAGTATATCCCGTCACCCAAAAGCTCTTCACCGCTCGCAATTCAAATGCTTGAATTTCTTGGAAAACTAATGGGAATCTCCTTGCGCACAAAAGCCACGCTTCCCTTTAATTTCCCAGCTTTTGTTTGGAAAGGAATTCTTGGGCAAACTCTTTCGCTGTTTGACTTGGAAGGGGTGGACTCACTTGCAGTCCAGTACCTGCGTGCACTTCAAGGGGAAGAGGATAAAATGACCAAGGAAGAGTTTGAAGCAACTTATGGGGGTGTTGTAAATTTTACAACAACAGGAAGCACAGGGGAGACAGTGGACCTGATTGCTGGTGGAAGTGGCATTGCAGTAACGTACTACAACCGCTTGGAATACTGCTTGAAAGTTGAACACTACCGATTGCACGAGCTGGATCAGCAAATGGCAGCAATTCGCAGGGGCCTCGGGTGCATTGTTCCGTTAAGCATTTTGCAGCTATTCACATGGCAACAGGTTGAAGTTTTGATCGCAGGTCAACATGACATTGATGTTGAATACTTAAAGGAACACACTGAGTACAAAGGTTTTCCAGCCAACTCAGATGTCATAAAATTCTTTTGGTCTGCAATGGAAACCTTTTCAAGCAATGAAAGGTCCCAGTTCATACGCTTTGTTTGGGGAAGGTCAAGACTTCCAAATCGAGGCCGCCCATGGCCACAGTTGTTTAAAATCCAGCTCAAACCTGGTGCAAATGATGGGACTCTACCAGTGACACACACTTGTTTTTTCTCAATTGAAATGCCTGCATACAGCTCGGAGGAAATAATGAAAAAAAGATTGCTTACAGCAATAAACTTCGGTGTTGGTGGCATCCTAAATGGTTAGGTCTCATTCACTGGGAGATTACCTCAAATATATGAACACTGAAGAAGTCGGTTTTACTGGCTCAAAAAAAAAAGCAATATTGTTTGTATTATCAAAATGAACACAAACGAAACTTG
>Ga0157565_1109773_pt1 | contig 14728 bp, 1 predicted proteins | sample GEODES065metaT_FD_106792 | JGI IMG/M metagenome (GOLD analysis project Ga0157565, IMG submission 106792) | Dystrophic lake water microbial communities from Trout Bog Lake, Wisconsin, USA - GEODES065 metaT (Metagenome Metatranscriptome) | ecosystem: Environmental > Aquatic > Freshwater > Lake ... | reverse complement strand
CTTATGTTTGATATATGATACAAAATGATTTAAGTTGGCATTGGATAGTCTTCACAAATAAGAAAAAAATGGTCCAGTTTATCACATGATTGTAGTGTATTAATGTTTAAAAATAAGGTTGGCAGCATATATATTTTTTTTTATTTTACATGCAGAAGGAGGAATGTGTCAGTACACGTGTTCTCCGTGAAAAGTCAGCTCTTGTGTATTCGTACATGCTCTTTCTTACTTCAGCTTTTTGACTCTTCACTGTTGGAAAATTGCTGACCCATTTCAACTGCCTTCGAGATTTTTTTCTTCATTCTGCTTGAGGGCTCAGGCGCTTCAACATTGGCTCGCTGCGCCAGTGCTTCTGCTTCTGCACGTTCTGCTGCATTTGATTCTTCAATCTGTTTATTTGCTGATGCTAAGATTTGTACTGCCAGTCCTTGTAGTTTGGGGAAATCCAACATGGATTCACACATTGCCTTCAGAGCAAATGCAACTCTGCTTCTATCTCTCTTGTGAACAGGTTTGCTTGGGTCAAAATCATCAAAAAATACCCCCTTCAATGGGTTAATATCGTTGTCTGAAAGGCGTTCCATGTCCTTAAAAGTGTGCTCGTCTTTATTTGCAATGTAAAGTTTTGTGTTGCAAAGGAATTGCTCCCCATAGTAGCCTCTGCAGTAAACTGGTGTGATTGAGCTGAGCTGCTCCAATCGGCACCAACCTCGACCTCTGTATACTTCGAGTTTTGATTCTCCCTCCCTTCCACATAATGTAACCATTGTTGAGCAGCATTTCACAATATGAGGCAATGAGTTGATTGCCTTTAACTGCTCAAGGTATCGATGTGGAGCTTGAGGGACACACATAAAATCAATCCAAAAGTACTTCCACCCTGGATTGTCGATTGCAAGTTGCTTCATATGGTTTAACTTGGTATTTTGCTCATCATCAGGGTGAGCAAGCTTGAAGTTTGCGCTTGATGAAAGCCACCGATGTGACATAAACACCAACTCCTCGCGAGTGATAACTGTGCCGCTATCATCAACCGATGTCCATCTTCTCATTGCATCATCCCAGCTTGATTTTAGGCACAAGATGAGGCCGTCATTCTTCCAACATTTCACTTCATCCTCTTCGCCTGGTTTGCATCGAACACCTGCCTCTTCAAAAGTACACAAACGCACAAGTTTCAGAATGACTTCTCGAGGGACCACGTGCAACTCAAATTGAGGCACAAGCAGCGAAATGAATGTTCCGGACTTGATGCCTGTGCCATTAATATTTAGATCCATTCCAATTATCTTCAAAAATGCATCAGGGAGAATTCCACACAGACCACTGTTTTCACCGACGTCAACTCTCTTTAGATAGTGTAAGTTGTTCCCAAAACCCTTTGGAAACTCACCTGAAAGTAAATTATGCTGTAGAAAAAGCCATCTCAAAGAGACCACTTCTCCGAGAGATGATGGTATAGACCCTGTCAGCTCATTGTTGCTAAGATCAATAATTTCGCAACGTTGAAGCAGTCCAATAGAATCAGGAATAGTTCCAATGAGTTGATTATTGCTGAGACAAAGCTCCACTAGATGAGGAAGAACCTCTCCAATTTCAGCAGGAATTCTCCCTTGAAACTTGTGCCCGGCAACTGTCAGCTTTCTTAGAAAATTAAGTTGAAGGCACGCACGTGGAAATTCGACAGCTAATGGGCAGTTGTCTATGTGAAGCTCTTCCAATTTCGAACAGGTGTTAATGCCCGGAAGTTCTTGAAGCTTTACAGGTCTGTCCAATGCATTCGTCACAAGTCCAGACTTTGAAATTGTAACACTGACAATCTCCTCATGCAGGACTTCTCCAATAGTGGTTGGTGCTGTGGCACTTTCTGTGTCATTGAAACCAGGCTCTTTTTCTTCAGCTCCATTGCTCCCAGTGTCTTCTGATGCACTATCTTTAACCTTTTGCTCCTTAAGAGCATCAAGATGTAGTTGGAGTTGGTCGGCTGCTCTTGTAATCTTTCGCAGAAGCTTTGACACAGAATCAATATCAGAAAAGTTCGAGATTTTTTTTTCTAGAGCGGAAGTGAGAGTAGATAGTTCTTTTGCAATAGTTACTGGAGGCGATTCCTGCACTATGTTTTGATTTTTTGCCACGTTTTTTTTTCTGGGATCCTCACTTAACGTCTTTTTGATTTCTTCCCACTCTTTGGTTGCATTCTCTTTTAAGCGAACTTGAAAACTTGGAACTTTTTGTTCATTTGCTGCACGGCTATCGTAAATGACATTGTAGTACCGACTCACAGCCAAAACTCTTCCGGGTTGAAGAGTGCCATCATCCTGGAAAACCTCAACCTCATCGCCAACACTAAATCCGCTAAGACGGAGTTTGTCGGCTCTATCAGCAAGTGTTTTGACCTGCATTAAAGCTGAAAGCTCGTATTTGTTGCACAGCAATGGATCTGCATTTTTTGTCATCAGTAGTTTCACAATAGCATGGTTGCCTTTGATCGCTGCCAAGGCAAGAGGGGTGTTCTGCATTTCATTTTGTGTGTTCACATTGGCACCGCGTTCAATAAGTGATGCAACAACATCAACTCGCCCTTCCCACGATGCGTGCATTAATGCATCCCATCCATTTGTGTCTTTTACTTCCACTTTTGCCCCATATTCTATCAAAAAAGTAACAATATCAAGATCACCACTCCGAGCAGCCTCCATCAACGCTGTGCGACCACAAGTACTTTTGGCGTTCACATAATTCTTTTTTGTAGTTTCATCGTCGATGCAGTTAGAAAGAAAATATACCACCTCCTTGTATCTTTGACGCGAAGCCAACATCAGCGCAGTTTCTTCGGTTATGCTCTTGTGATAAATATCTGACTTCTTGCTGTGCAAAAGCTGCACCACTTTTAAATTACCAGAAAATGAAGCAAACATCAAAGCTGTCCAAGAGTTGACAAACGTTCGGTCAATCTGAATTTCTTTACCAACCAAATATTCAACTAGGGCTTCGATACTGTGCTCGGCAGCCAGCATGAGTATTGTTTTGTGCGTGACTGACTGTTCTTCACCTTGAATAGTCTGGACAGCTGCTTCTATCTTTGCAAGATTCTCTTGGTTGAGTTGCGTTTGAAGAAGTTTTGGTAAGTTCTTGCATTGAAAAGCCCATTCTGCAGCTTTTTGTGTTTTATCCTCATCTGCAATGGCTTCAGCATCACGCCAAACAAACACTTGATAAAATATCTGTGCACTCTCTATTATTTTTGTCATTGCTTCAAAATCTTGATTCTGTGCCAGGTTCAAAGCTGTTAAACCGTCCTCATTTTTGACTGAAGGGTCAGCTCCAGCCTGAATTAGCAAGGAGGCAATCTCCAAGTTCTTCATTATTCCTTCCAGTGGATTCTTTGTTGTAGCCGGGCCTCTTTCTTTGCATTTTGAACAGACATCATAGTCGCATGGAACGCAATAAAGTGTTTGTGAGGATCTTACTTTGCCACCTTCACCGCATATATTACAGCGAAAACTATTGGTGTTTGGAGGAACAGACAAGAGGTGCTGTTGAGCGCATCGCCACTCTTGGGCAAGCTTGGGACTATCCTGCACAGCAGTCGGGCGACCCTTCACAGTCACTTTATACCCCCAATCATTGTTGCTTCCATCACTAACAAATTGAATTCGGCAGGAATCCCCTGGCACCACAAGAGGATCCCGTCCACCAAAGCCGGGCCAGTTCTCGCTCGAGTCTCTTCCAGTGAACTTTCCGCCATAGTTCTCATCTGATTCTTTCTTGAGAATATAAACATAGTCATAGTTTTGTTCTGTGCGGCATTGGGGATCGAAGGTTATGGTCAGGTTCGGTGCCCCAGGAATCTCAACCAACTGCATCGTATTTGAATTATCTGGATACGGATGAGGGCTTTCAAAAACAAGCTCTACATCACAAACTGAGACCAGGTGAAGTGCTGTGGAACCATGTTTGTCTTGAAGGTCCAGTTCAGCACCGTTTTCAATCAGTAGGCTGCACATATCTGCATCCTGTTTCTTTACTGCTTTCAGCAATGCTGACTCATTCTCGTTGTCTTGAATATTCGCATTCGCTCCCATTTCAAGTGCTAGTCGAACAAGTTCCACCCAGCCTTTTGAAACAAACTTCATCAATGTTGTTTCATTATTGCTGTCTTGGATATCAGCTTTTGCTCCTTTTTTTATTGCAAGAACACACAGTTCTTGCCATTCGTTAGATTCAAACTTCATTAGTGGTGTTTCTTTATTGCTATTCTGGATGTTGGTGTTGGCTCCCTTTTCAATTGCAAGTTTGCACAACTCCTGGCAACCTTGAGAAGCAAACTCAAACAACGCTGTAAACCCTTCATTATTTGGAATGTCGATACTCGCTCCTGCGTTAATGAGTAGTTCAGCAACTTCTTTGTGGTTGCTGCGTGCAGCCTTGAGCAAAGCAGTTGAGCCCTCGTTATTCTGAGTATCAAGATTAACATTTGCAGCAATGAGCTGTGCAACAACTGTTTTCTGGTCACTGCTTGCTGCCTTCATCAAGGCTGTTTCATTGTTCTGGTCTTGACTATCTGGATTTGCTCCCTTCTTTATTGCAAGTTCGCAAATATCCTCCCAGCCTTTTGATGAAAACTTCATTAGCGATGTGGACCCATCCTTGGTCCGGAGATCCAGATTGGCCCCTGCTTGAATAAGCAACGCTGCAATCTCCTTGTGATCACTGCAAGCCACCTGATTTGAAATTTTTGTTGATGAACTGCTATCTCGAACTGTCACTTTATAGCCCCAATCGTTATTGCTGCCATCACTTACAAAATGAATCCGGCAAGAATCTCCAGGAAGCTCAAGAGGGACACGGCCTCCAAATCCAGGCCAATTTTCACTTCCATCTCTTCCACTGTAGTTACTGCCATATTGCTCATCCGAATCTTTCTTCAGAATTTGAACATAGTCGTAGTTATTTTCAGTGCGGCATCGAGGGTCAAAAGTCAATGAGAGATTTGCAGCTCCTGGGATCTGAACCAACTGCATGGTGTTTGAGTTATCGGCATAGTTATGGGCACTTTCAAAGGTCAGCTCAAAAACAGAAGCCAGATGCAACGGTGCAGCGCCATCATTGTCTTGTACGTCCAGAGCAGCCCCTTTATTGATTATAAGGCTGCACAAATCTTTGTCAGCTCGGTGCACAGCCAGATGAAGCGCTGTTGAGCCATCATTCTCTCGGACTTCTAAGTTGGTTGACTTTTCGATCATGAGGCTGCACAGATCTTTTTCGGCTCTTTTCAGTGCCAGATGAAGCGCAGTTGTGCCCTCTTTGTCCTGGATGTCAAGGCGCGCACCTTTCTCAAGAAGTAGATTGCACAAAACACTGTCAGCTGTTACTTCATTCTCTTGCTGTTGTTCTAAAATAGTGCTTTTGTCGGCAGAATAAACTGAAGCATACCCACTTGCTGGCTCGCTAAGCCTCACCCTTCGTCCACATTCCACTAAAGGATGTTTGGTGTATTGGTCTTCAACTGGTATAATTTTAACCGTGGTCCCAGTTGACAATGTTGTAACTTCAGGAGAATCCAACTCGGGAGTTTGCCTCACCAAACACCCACCACTGCCAACAACTTTCCATACCACTGAGGGCTTGCCTAAAGCCAGATGAAGAGGTGTTGCACCCTCTTTGTTTTGAATATCAAGTTGAGCACCTTTGTCAATGAGAAGAGCAGTCAAATCTTTATCACCTTGCTTTATAGCCAGATGCAAAGGTGTAAAGCCTTCATTGTTCTGCATATCTAGCGGGGCACCTTTTTCCATTAACAGTGTGCATATATCTGTCTGCTTGCTTTCTATTGCCAGGTGTAGTGGTGATAGACCTTTGCTGTCTTGAATATCCAGTCCTGCACCTTTCTCAATAAGCAAAGTTGTGAACTCTTTATCGCCTCGTTGTATAGCCTTATGAAGTGGAGATGAGCCCTCATTGTCTTGAATGTTGAATTGAACACCATGTTCAATGAGCAGGTTGCATAAGTCTTTGTCTGCTATTTTTGTGGCCTGCATAAATACAGTGTATCCTTCTTTATTTTTGAGCTCAAGATTAGCGCCTGCTTCCACCAGAAGAGAAGCAACTTTGAAGTTGTTGCTGCATAAATTCTGTGTATGGAAATGCTTTTCAGTACAGCTGGGGCAAGAATAAAAGTTGCATTCCTTGCAAAACCGAAGATCAGGAGAACCGGCAAGTTCTGACGTCCCACACAAATTACATGAATAAGTTCCGGTGAAATGATTATCAGAATCAACAGGTGGCTCGAGAGCTCCGTGACCTTTTGGGCACATCATCTGTCCCGATGACTGTGCCATTGGATGCCCTTTAATTGTTAGCTTGTAACCCCAATCATTATTGCTTCCATCACTGATGAATCGAATTCGACAGGTGTCACCAGGAATCACAAGTGGGTCACGGCCTTCAACTCCCGGCCAATTCTGGGTTCCATCTCTTCCGGTGTACTTGTCCAAACCATATTGTGCATCGGAGTCTGCCTTCAGAAAACTGACATAGTCATAGTTGTTTTCAGTGCGGCACTGCGGATCGAATGTAACTGTGAGGTTCGGCGCACCAGGAATCTGTGCAAACTGTGTTACATTCGAGTTGTCTGCATATGGGTGAGAACTTTCGAAAATGAGCTCCATCTCGTACAAGGTAACCAGAAAGAGTGCTGTTGAACCATTGTTATCTTGAATGTCAAGTTGCGCTCCTTTTTCAATCAGAAGTTGGCAAAGTTCAGCATCTGACCTTCGCACAGCCTGATGAAGTGCAGTCGATCCATCATTGTCTTGAATGTCGAGCTTTGCTCCTTTCTCAACAAGAAGACTGCATACCGCCTTGTCTGCTTGTTTTGTTGCCCATATCAATGCTGTGTACCCATGAACTGTTTCTTGAAGGTCCAATTCTGCTCCCATTTGAATAAGAAGCTCAGAAACCTCTAGATTGTTGTTTGCTGCAGCCTTCATCAAAGCAGTTTCGTGGTTGTTGTCTTGGCTGTTGACACTGGCACCCTTCTCTATCGCAAGCGCACAAACATTTTGCCAGCCGTGTGCTGCAAACTTCATCAACGGTGTTTCATTGTTCTTGTCTGGAATCTGAACCATGGCACCCTTCTGGATTGCAAGCTCACACACCTCCTGCCAACCTTTAGAAGCAAACTTAATAAGTGCTGTTTCCTCATCCCGGTCTGTTGTATTTACATTCACCCCATTCTCAATTGCAAGGAAGCACACATCCTGCCATCCTTCAGAAATAAACTTAACAAATGCTGTATCCTTATTATTGTCTTGGAGATCAGCATTGGCACCTTTGGTGATGGCGAGCTTACATAAATCCTGCCAGCCATTCTCCGCAAATTGCATCAGCGCAGTTGTACCTTTATTACTGATTAGATCCAGCGAAACACCAGAGTTAATCAAGAATTTTGCAACCTCCTCACTGTGACTGTATGCTGCCTTCAACAATGCTGTTTCACCATTTGCATCTTGCACATCAATCCCTGCTCCTTTTTCAATTGCAAGAGCACAAAGATCTTTGCAGCCACTTTGTGCGCACAGCATGAGTGCTGTTAACCCATCTTTGTCTTGTGAATCCAAATTCGCTCCACTATGAATAAGCAATTCAGCCACATCTTCGCAAACATAATTATCTGCCAACACCTTCTGACTGCTTTGCCGAGAGGAAAACACTGCTCGTAAAGAAAAGCTGCTGACAGTTAAAGCATGCCCACCACCACCACCAACCACATAAGCCACGTCTATTTCGTCTTCTGGCTGCTGGAGGTCGATAATATTTTGTTTGAAAGCAGCATCTGTATCACTGAACTCCAATGTGCGGCTTTCCTCAGAGTGCGGAGCGATGCCAAACAAGTCGACTGTCCCAAGTACATTGCTGTTTCGGAGGAGCCGAATGAAAAGTTTACCCTTTTGATTCCCCCAGCCCTGGTCGTTCCATCTGCAACTGGCAATGACTTTTGTCAACATTTCATCAGTTTGGATCGTGAGAGGCTTAGGCTCAAACAGTGGGTGCATGTCATCATCGCAGTCGTTCAAGCTTCGACCAGATGTTTCAACTGTTCTTTCGGTTGCCCCCGAAACTTCAAAGCATGATGGGCATGCATCAAAATTGCATATTCTGCAGCTGAGTGCTCGAACACCAGCAGGAATGGAGTTCCTACACATGTCGCAACTCCGACCACCACCTTCCGTGACATTATCAACCAAAGCATGGTTTCCAGGGCAGTGAATAGCTGACGAAATTGGCTTTACAGACGCTTGCTCGAGTAGAGATAATATTGGGACCGAGTCCGACGTGTATGCAGAAGCATAACCAATCACAGGCTTGATGATTCGCACTCTTCTTCCACTTTGTACCAAATCATGTGATTTGAATTTATCTTCTGCCGGGACTGAAAAGACGACAGTGCCCTGCTCCAATGTTGTCACTTCGCAGGAGTCCAGATCTGGGGACTCTCTAACAAGTGCTCCACCATCCATCACAACTTTCCACAGCTTCAAACCTGGCCTTTTACTTTGAAAACACAGGTGAAGCGCACTTGACCCGTTGTTATTCTGGACGTTGACATCAGCACCTTTCTCGATTAGAATACTGCACACTTCCTTGTTTGCGTATCTGACAGCCTGATGTAGTGAAGTTGAACCCTCGCAGTCTCGAATATTGAGCTCGGCCCCTTTTTCGATGAGCAGGTTGCACAAGTTTATATCTATAAGTTTTATGGCCTTAATGAGTGCAGTTTCATTTTTCTTGTCTTGGATGTTTGCACTGGCTCCCTTTTCCAGTGCCAAAATGCACAGATCTTGCCAGCCTTTAGACACGCATGTCATAAGTGCGGTTGAACCATCAGTGCTCTGTAAGTCCAAATTAGTCATCGCATTAAGGAGAAGCTCGGCCACTTCTTTTTGGTCTGCGGCTGCTGCCTTCATCAAAGCAGTTTCACTTTTCTCGTCTTGAATATCAGCATTCGCGCCTTTTCCAATTGCAAGAGCACAAAGTTCCATCCAGCCTTTCGACGCAAGCAGCATCAATGCCGTGGTTCCGCTTTTGCTCTGCAAATTAAGATTTGCGCCTGCTTCAATAAGAAGTTTTGCAACCTCCTTTTCATCGTTGCTTGCTGCCTTGATGAGTGCAGTTTCCAGATTCTCATCCTGAATATCCAGTGATGCTCCCTTTTCAAGTGCCAGCACACACAGATCCTGCCATCCTTTGGAAGCAAACATCGATATTACTGTGCAGCCTTCTTTATTTTGCAAATCAAGATTTGCCCCAGCTTTGATGAACAGCTCAACAACTTCTTTATGATTAGCAAGTGCTGCCTTTATAAGAGCTGTTTCGTGGGAATTATCTTGGATGTCAATGACAGCTTGCTTAGCAATTGCAAGGGAGCATAGTTCTTGCCAGCCTTTTGATGCAAACTTCATTAGTGCAGTTTCATTATTTTTGTCTTGGATATTTACGTTTGCTCCCTTTTCAACTGCAAGAACACAAAGATCTTGCCATCCTTGAGATGCAAACTTAGTTAATGGTGTGCAGCCATCCTTATCCTGAATGTCTAGGTTTGCCCCTGCCTGTATAAGTGCTTCAAATACCTCTTTATTATCATCACCTGCAGTCTGAGTAGGTGCCTGAATGTTTTCTGGATAACCTTTAACAGTCACTCTGAACCCCCAGTCAGTATTGCTTCCGTCGCTGACAAATTCTATTCGACATGAATCACCAGGAACCACAAGAGGACTCCTTCCGTCGCATCCTGGCCAGTTCTGTGTACCATCTCTTCCGGAGTACTTTCCTTCACCATACTGATCATCTGTATCCTTATGTAAGATGCGCACATAATCATAATTTTGTTCAGTCCTTGATGAGGAGTCAAAGAACAACTTGAGGCTTGCCATTCCAGGAATTTCCACAAGATCAATAGTGTGTGCGTTGTCAATATATGGATGGGAACTTTCAAAAATCCGTGCCACTGAATATACCAAAACCAAATGAAGGGGTGCTGATCCCTCGTTGTCCAAGATGTCAAGCTGAGCACCTTTGTCAATGAGCAGCTGGCAGAGCTCTTTATCGCCTCGTTTCACAGCCAGATGGAGTGCGGTTGAACCGTTGTTGTCCTGAATATTAAGTTGAGCGCCACTTTCAATAATGATTTCACAGACATCTTTGGTAGCTTGTGTTATGGCCCACATCAGTGCTGTGTAGCCATGCTCTGTGTCCTTTAGGTCCACGTTGGCTCCTGCTCCGATGAAAAGTTCACATACCTCCTTATGGCCCTTGGCTGCGGCCTTCATCAGTGCAGTTTCATTATTCTTGTTTTGCACATTAACATTTGCTCCTTTTTCTACTGCGAGCTTACAAAGCTCTTCCCAGCCTTTCAATGCGAACTGCATCAATGCTGTTGTATTGTTTTTGTCCTGTAGATTAACATTTGCATCCTTTTCAATTGCAAGTGCGCAAAGGTCCTTCCAACCATTCGATGCAAACTGCATTAAAGCACTTTTGCTGTCCTTGTTGCGAATGTCAAGGATTGCCCCAGCTTGGATAAGGAGCGAAGCGACCCCCTTATTGTGAAGATGAGCCGCCTGCATTAAAGCTGTTGAGCCATTTTTGTTCTTTAGGTCCAGATTAGCCCCTGCTTGAATAAGTAAACTTGCAACTTCTCTGTTGTTGACAAAACAAGGCTGATCCTCACAATTGGATGTATCAGGAACGTCGTCCAAGCAATCGTCTGCCGAATCTTGCTCATCGATTGATGCTGGCATTTCTCCTTTCACAGTCAACTTGTACCCCCAATCATTGTTGCTGCCATCCGAGACAAAACGGATTCGGCAGGAGTCTCCAGGAATTTTGAGTGGCTCACGGCCCTCACATCCTGCCCAATTCTGGCTCCCATCCCTTCCAGTGAACTTTCCATAGGCATCATCACTGTCCTTGTGAAGGATGGTCACATAGTCATAATTTGCTTCAGTCCTACTTTGCGGATCGAATGTCAGAATAAGGTTTTTAGCACCCGGTATCATAACCAGTTCAGTGGTGTTACAATTGTCAGCATAAGGATGAGAGCTTTCAAAAACAAAATCGAAATCGCATTTTGTAACCAGGTGAAGTGCTGTGGATCCATTATTGTCTTGAGTGTCGAGCCTGGCGCCTCTGTCAATAAGCATTGTGCACAAATCTTTGTCCATCTTTTGTACAGCCAGGTGAAGCGGTGAGGTGCCATTATTGTCCAGAATGTCTGTTTGAGCCCCATTTTCAAGTAAAAAGCTACATAGATCTTTGTCAGCAGTTTGTAAGGCCAACATAATTGCTGTGTATCCATGCGCTGTCTCCCTCAAATTTAAATTTGCTCCAGCTTGGACAAGCTGCTTCACAACATCAACTTTGTTATTTGCCGCTGCCTTCATCAATGCAGAAACGCCTTGGGTGTCTTGAACATCAACAGTGGCCCCCTTTTGAATTGCTACTTCACATGCGTCAGACCAGCCTTTGGAAGCAAACTCGAGAAACACTGTTGCATTGTTTTGGTCTTGGAGATTAACGTCCGCTTCTCTCTCCATGGCGAGCAGACAAAGGTCCTTCCAGCCATATGCAGCAAACAGCATCAGTGCAGTTTTTCCAGCCTTGTTCTGAAGGTTCAGGTCTGCTCCCGCTTGGACAAGTAACGTACCTATTTCCATGATGTCAGGATCTGTAACCTCCGTACAATTTTCCAAGCCTTCCAAAGAGGAATCATTACTTGAGTCCTCATTTGTTGGTGGGAGGTTGCTCTTCTCCCAGCACGCCAGACAAACTCCCCAATTACAGGTACTGATGCTCGGGCACCCCCACAGCCTCTCGTTGGTAGAGAAACAATTTTCCCCCACATGGTTCGGATGATTACATGACCAGTTCTGCAATGTCCCAGCAGGCTTCTCTTCCAGGCCATGCCCACACTTGCCACAACAAATTGGGAGGACACCCTGAAATGCCGTGCGCCCTTTAATCCACATCTTATACCCCCAGTCTGTGCTGCTGCCATCACTGTGGAAATGGATTCGGCAAGAGCTCCTGGGAACCACAAGAGCTTCCCGACCCTCGCACCCGGGCCAATTCTGGCTGCCATCCCTTCCAGTGAAATTGCTCCCATACTGCTCTTCGGAGTCTTTTGCCAGTATTTGAACGTAGTCACATCCCTGTTCAAATCTGCTTTGAGGGTCAAAACTGATAGTAAGTTTGGAGGCACCAGGAATGCCTACTGTCTGGACTGTATCAGCATTGTCAGCGTATGGATGCGAGCTTTCAAAAACAAGTTCCACCTCCGGAATAACCAACTGGTGAATAGCAGCAGAACCGTCATTGTTTGTTATGTTGAGTTGGGCGCCTTTTTCAATTAAAAGCTTGCACAAGTCTTTGTCAGCTCTTCGTACAGCCAGTTGAAGAGATGTGAAGCCCTCATTGTCCTGCACATCAAGCTCAGAATCTTTTTCAATAAGAAGAGTGCATATATCTGCTTCTGCTCTTTTTATAGCCAAGTGCAAGGGTTTGGAGCCATCTTTGTCCAGAATGTCAACACGAGCTCCTTTTTCGATGAGAAGAGCACACAAGTCATGGTTCCCCCTTTTTATTGCCAAATGAAGCGGTGTTGAACCCTCATTGTCCTGTAAATTCAGGTTGATGCCTTTTTCAATTAACATGTTGCACAGGACTGTATCGGCCTTTTTGATTGCCTGGTGGAGTGCTGTGGATCCAGTGTTATCCTGAGTATCAAATTTGGCTCCTTTTTCAATCAACAGATTACAGAGTTGGTTGTCATTATCTTTGATTGACTTCATTAATACTGTGGCTCCGTCGTTGTCCTGTACATCAGTACTGGCTCCAGCTTGGATGAGAAGAGAAGCCACTACTTTCATGTCACTGCTTTCACCCTCAGGTTCAGGTGGACCTTTAAGATTGCACGTCGGGCATACATTGAAGGTGCATACACCACAGCACAGCGCTTGTGCGCATCCTGTTAGCCCATCGAGACCACAACCATCACAGTGGAAAGTATCCGTGCTTGAAGATGGCATCAGATTGTGACCTTGAGTACAGCGCCATCGTTTCACACACATGTGAAGCGCTGAAGAGCCCTCCTGATCCTGAATGTCCAGCGAGGCTCCTTTCTCAACAAGAAGGCTGCACAAGTCTTTTCGGGAGTTCTTTACTGCCCAATGAAGTGCTGTACAACCCTTGTTGCTCTGGATGTCCAGATGAACGCCTTTCTCAATAAGCAGGCTGCAAATGCTTTTGTTGCCTATCTCAACAGCGTAGTGCAGCCCAGTGAAAGATTTTATTATCTTTGGGTTCCTCTGAAAATCATCTTCTCGTTCATCCTTTTGAATAACCAAAGAAGGGTTTTCAGCCAGGAGAGAGGCCAAGTATTCTTCGTTTCCAGTTGACACGGAATCAAAGAATTCTCCCAGGAGCTTTGATTTCTCATGCTCTACTTGCTCAGGAGCTTCAGTTACAATTGCAACAACCGGAACTTCCACAGTATCTCCTTGCTCAGGAGCTTCACTGCCATTTGCAACAATCGGAGCTGTCTCATGCTCTTCTTGCTCAGGAGCTTCAAGGACAGTTGGAACAACAGGAACTTCCGCATTATCTCCTTGCTCAGGAGCTTCAATGCCAATTGCGACAATAGGAGCTGCCTCATGCTTTTCTTGCTCAGGAGCTTCAGTGACAGTTGGAACAACAGGAACTTCCACATTATCTCCTTGCTCAGAAGCTTCAATGCCAATTGCGACAATAGGTGCTTCCTCATGCTCTACTTGCTCAGGAGCTTCAGTGACAGTTGGAACAACAGGAACTTCCGCATTATCTCCTTGCTCAGAAGCTTCAATGCTAATTGCAACAATAGGAGCTTCCTCATTATTCCCTTGCTCCGGACCTTCAATGTCAGTTGCAGCAATAGGAGGTTCCTCATTATTCCCTTGCTCAGGAGCTTCCATGGCAGTTGCAGCTGTAGGAGCTTCATTGTCTTTGCTTTGAGCCACTGGCGAACCAACACTGATTGGTTTTGGCAAAATATCTATTTTTGGCCCTTTGTTTGAACCTTTCTTAGCGATTCGAGGTGTGTTGCTTTCCTGTGATAGCGAGCGGGGATGACCAAACTCGCTCTCTATGCTTGGCTCATTGGAGTCAACTGACAAGGAGCGGTTATCTTGTACCAATGCATCCCATCCATCAACTTGAGAGGAGTTCTGTATTGTGTTTCGTACTCGGCGTTTTGTACCTCCTGTCTCAATTATGGCTTGGAAATGATCGCTTTGTTCGTCAAGCACCTGGAAGGTTGGCTGGTGAGGTAATGAGGAGGAATTCTCAGGTGATAGTTGTTGATCAATATTTTTGCTTTCAGCCTGATGAGAGAGAGCTGGGGAACTCGACTTTGGAACCGTAACTTCCTTGCCCTCGAAAGGGTTTGTTTCCCTGCTGCTCCTGTTTGCTAGAGAAGGACTCCTCGCCCCGGACAACTTTTCGTTAACAGCGACAGCTACCTTTGCAATTTGCTTAAGATTTCTCGTCTGGGCTTTTGTGTTTGAGCTTTGATTTCGTGGGTCCTCGTTTTTTGTGTTTTTTATAGCACCATTTCCCATTTCTTTTATGTCAACATATTCTTATTTGAAAATTTAAAAGTACTAGAATTGAATTAACGGTATTTTTGGGGATT
>Ga0157565_1160101_pt1 | contig 14780 bp, 1 predicted proteins | sample GEODES065metaT_FD_106792 | JGI IMG/M metagenome (GOLD analysis project Ga0157565, IMG submission 106792) | Dystrophic lake water microbial communities from Trout Bog Lake, Wisconsin, USA - GEODES065 metaT (Metagenome Metatranscriptome) | ecosystem: Environmental > Aquatic > Freshwater > Lake ... | reverse complement strand
GTTTTATTGGAAAAGGCTTACATGCCCATTGGCCTCGTCCTGAATGTTCAGGCTCCTAGCATAGCAACACACCAGATCTGACAGATCTCAATTATATTTGATTTCTTGTTTGTTTATAGAAACTCACTTGGCATGTAAGATAATGCAAGGCGCATGCACACTGTTATTCTACACAAAAATGTGCAAAACAAACTCTGAGAAATTTCATATATTTTCAAGGTTGTCCCATCCGGTCATTTCATTCTCAGCAAGTCTGAAGTCTGCATCCATTTCCACACAACTATACATAGCATACTTAAGTTTTTCTGCCATTATCTTGTCGCACGAATACTTTGGGAGATTAATTGAAAAGAAACACGTGTGAGCCTTCGGTAAGAATGAATCTGGGTTGTCTCTCGCCCCTTCCCCAACTGCGGCCTGTATTTTAAATTTTTGATGAAACTCCTCTGGGTTTACTGGAAGACGCGATCTTGCCCAGACAAACCTCAGGAACTGAGCTTTGTCGTCTTCATTGTATGCCCGCAAAACTCTCCAAAAGCATTGTATGTGTGGGTCCTTCGGCGACACGTCATCATCGTATTCGGTATTTGCTTCTAAAAGGTCAATATTAACTTCTTGCCGGCCGCATATACTAAGCTGCAGTTCTTCCCAAGTTAGAAGTGGTAAAACAGCAGAAGGAACGACTGAGCAAAGCCCGTCTCGAATTGCAACAAGCGCAGTAGCACTTTCGTGCAAGCGGCAGTGAACAATTGCATCGATATATTCATCCAGTTCATCTATTGATACACTTTTTTGACTCCCTCCTTCACAGAGCTCAAATTCACTTCCGTCGCTGAGTCTTGTCACCCAGTTCATCCCGAAGAGAACATCTTGGAGTTGACCCAAAGCAACATTTGACTGTAGGGATTTATTTTGAGGAACCTCGGCACATTGTTTTAAACGCTTCAGTTCAGATATCATTGTGTAGGCTGTTTCATCAAAACTTTTGAGATCTTCCGGTTCGTAAGGCTGTCCTACAAGGGCTTTCCAAAAAGGCGCAGGCAGGTCCCAACGAGGAGTTACCTTGCAGCGCAATGCAATGCCAAGCAGTTGCCCCAGGAAGTTATACATTTCAAGGTACAGTTTGCGTGTCAGGCGAGGCCGACAAATAAACAAAGTTGACTTTTCCTGTCCAGCCGAGTTGAAGGCATTCGGAGTCGGTTGGAGGAGAGGGAGCGTGCATTCGGTCTTGACACCCAGTTTGGAAAGGGCTTGAACTTCCTGCGCTAACTGTGTGAAAATCTCCCGATAGGGCCCGCCGTAGTCATCCACCCCTTCTCCTTCAAATTTAACTTTGAAGGTTCGATGTTGTCCATCATCCATCGGATGTGTATAGCCCAATCGAAGCAATGAGGGATCAAGAAAATGTAGGGCATCATTAATCTGACCAAATAGAGATGAAGTTAGGCGCTCCTCCGGTATAGGGAAGACTTGTGAATTTAAAGCCTTGGCTCGGTTAAGCATTATTTGAGACAGATCTTCAGGATAGTCATAATCATCTTCTGCTTTTTTAACTTTTGTGATTGAGGCCTGAACGGCAAACTCAACCATTCTTTGCTTGGAGATGAGGTATAAAGAACCCCGCAGTTTGCTGAGCAGCAAACTGAGAGATGTGGCCGTACAGTCTGGGTCTTTCTTCCTTACTCGTTTCAGGAATTCAACTTTGCTTGCCGTATGCCCCCAAAGAGCACTTTGTTGTGGTGGACGACCAGTGGAAGCAAGAGCATCTGCAACATTGGCAAATGGAAGAACTTTTACCACTAGGTCATTAAAAGCATGAATTATCCCAACCCGACATAATATCGCCGCGTCCGTGGGCCCATCTGAATCCCAAGGAGACCCAGGAAAGCGTGAACGTCGCCGAAGCTCTGCTCGGGGTGGTCCTGATAAAGCATCCAAAACTGCCTTGGGAGTGAGATTCCATGGACTCAGACGCTGTCTGTCAGAATACTCGCCCAAGGCATGCACTATACACTGGTCCATTGCAATTGTCCACCTGTTCCACCGTGTCAAAGCATCAAAAGTAAGAAAGTCTGTGGGCGGGAAGGGCTCGACTGTTGGAAGCATGGACAAGCTCGTTCTGCGGCCGGAAGCACTGCCAATCCGCTGGTTTGTGGACGGTCTTATGCTTGAGCGACTATGTGAAAAAGCCGGGCGCTGCCGTCCCGGCAACCCCAACACAGGCACCACTTCTTCGGATTTGCTTTCCTGCAAATAGCCTTCGTGTTTACTTTCTTCCGCACTGCTGCCGGCGGGAGCGAGTGTCTCTGGAATGCCCACTCCACCAGCAAGAAAGTATCCTTCTGTTTTCCTTTGGACAACTTCAGCCGTGGTGAAAAACCAGCAACCTCTTGCTTCATCAACTTTACACCAGAGTAGCCCGTCATGAACACCAGCAACATCAGCATTACCACGTGGAGTGCGCACTCGATCACCAACTTTCAAGCCCCACTTCATCAAGGCCGCATCAGAGACGGAAAATTGAAGTTCGTATCCAGGCTGTGCCATCTTCCGCTGAGTTTCTCCGGTTATCCACGCAGTGTACCATCCATACAGTCCGCGCAACACAGGTGCAGGAAGTGGGCGCCTCCCTGCCATACATGCACATAGCAACCGGCACCGGCGCACATCCCCAAGTGAGACATTCCACGGACTTCCAGATATTTTCACTCCAGCTCCAGGGCACTTGAAAGAGGACCTCACAAGAGACACGCGCTGTCCTTGATTATAAAATGCAACCGCAGGGTAAAGCTCGCCGTACAACCCCTCAAAGGCCACTCCAAGATCAACTCCATTCTTGGCAAAAGACAAAACACCTCTGTCAAGGTCGAGGTTCACTGTTATCCTGTCCCCTTGCCCAAACCGCTCTCCGTATGCTCGCACTTTGGTTCGCTTGTGGTACAGTGCTCGATCCCCAATGTAGCCCCATCCGTTTTCATCGCCTCCCAGGAACGTGCTAAAATCTGCGTCCTTGTTTGCTACTCCAATGAAAAGGTAGTTTGTGGAGGACTTGTCGATCTGCACAGTCCATGAATTTTTCCCAGTCACAACTGGAACATCTCCAAGCACTGTGCTCCATGATTCGTTGGATCCAAAAGAGCAAGCAACCTCATCTGTGCTGACAAACACTGCTGGTCCAGCATTCAAAGAATCAAAATGGAAAGCGACCCCACTTTCAGTATGAAAGGTTGCAATACTGCTGTACGGGCTTGCCTCTCCAAAGTTGTCGACTATCCTCAGCCGAAATCGGTACATTTGTAATGGAAGCAGATCATCCACTCTGCAGCGAAGTCTCCTTCCAGAATAAACACTGCGAAAGCCAGACTCATTGCTGTTGTCTTCTAAATCCACAAGCTGGGGATCAGCCATCTCTACCTCATAACTAAGTTGGGAGGTTCCAGACCCCTGAGCCGCTGGCCATGTTACTGCCAAAGCTGTATCAGAGGAGTACAAAATTTCCGGTGGAGGGGGCGGACGGCTTAGAATAGCTCTGGCTGCTTCGGTGTGCATCTGCCCCGGATCCGCAATGCTAGCACGACAAACAGCGGCACTTTCTTTGAGTTCTGCCAGGCACAGCAGCAGCTCCAGCATGGCCTCTGTGTATCTTGAGTAGAAGAGCCGGTGCTGTCGTTGTTCAAGTCTGATTTTTCGTAACAGGACAGTATGCAGGCGAGAAACACTCATATGTTTTGTAACTTCTTCTTCTATCTCATGTGTCCGGAGCAGCAGAGTAGACATATCAATTTTGCTCTCCAAACTCTCGGAGGCAGATGTCAAAGTACTTGACCAGTAAGTTGCAGAGTGAGCAAGGAGTCTTAAGGCCCGTTCTTTGACAGGGAGGTTTGCACTTCGAAGGCAAGGGACCAGTTTTGCAAATACCTCAGGCATGCAAAGTTTCTGTGCAATGGAGGCTGGCGATGTTGTGATGATGTCGATGATCCAATCACAAAGCTCAAGATTTGGCTGCAGGAGCGCCCGAGAGTCTGGGACGCACAAATTTCGGCGGCCCCACTGTATGTCAGCAAACGCTTCCAGTGAGGCAGCAGCTGTGATGTCTTCCAAGCACATTGTAAGCATTGTGTCGCTCAGTTGCAAGCTTGTCTCTTGGCCGGTGCCGCTTAAATTGGCTTTGGCTTGCTCTATGGCTGCTGCCTCCTGAGCAAGCGTGCGCTCCAACACTGTCCTCAAGATGCTCAGCTCGTTTGGAACAACCCCACTAAGTGTGTATCGGTCTGACGTGACCACTGGAATCGGCGACCCGATTATCATCTGGGGACCTCTGAACGCTGTGAGACGAAGGAATTGCAAAAATGTGTCCGGAGAACCAAGCTTTGCCAAATCGAGAGTCTCTTCCTTCGGCCAGTAGTTTAGCAAGTGCAACAAAGTCGATCGGCATAGAAGTGTGCACAATGCAGTTTCCACACCAAGCAGAGCCTGGCAAAGTTCGGAAAACTCCATGCCAGCAATTTCAGCAGAAAGCGCCTTTGCACGCTCGCTGGTTGATCCGTACCCGCTGTATGAAGGGTTGTAAAAACCATTGCCAACAACTGTAGCACCAGGAAGCTCATGAGGATCGTTCGGGAAAAATCTCTCAGCATAGACTGATGATGCGCGTTCGCCCTCCGAAAGATCATTTTCTTCTTCCTCCTCAAACCCTGAGAGCCTATCGGAACTGGCAGTTTTTTCAAGAGCTGCTTGGAATTCTTCAATAGCTCCTTCATTAATCTGTATGTCATCCTGTTTAGATTTTTCGACATACGATTTCATTTCCTCGTCATCTTGCTCTTCCTCTTCTTCTTCCTCCTCCTCCTCTTCTTCCGATTCCTCCTCCTCCTCCTCCTCTTCCTCTTCGTCCTCTTCTTCTTCAGACCCATACATCATGTTATCATCACCCTCTTCTTCTTCATCATCAGTTCCATCATTCAGAAGTTCATTGTAGCTTCCTGCAGGATCATCGCTTTTATCTTTGGAGTCTGTCAGAGAAAACAGGCTAGACAACATATCCAAGTGATCAACGATCCAGGTTGAAGCGTTGACGACATCATTTTCATTTTCTCTCAGTCCAACAATACACCACTCTTTCGGAAAACCCATTACCATAAGCTGGTGCACAAGATCAGCAGGAGCATGAGCAAGTTCATCCATGCTTGGCTTGTCAGGAAAGAGGTTCCCTGGAGGTCGTCTGGTTCCTGCAAGCCGCCCAACATCTGCCAGAATGCTATCAACATGGTGCACCTCCAGGTGAGTAGCCAAATCATGAAGGCTGTTGTCTCCCTTCTGAAGCGCACAGAGTGGACAATGAACCTGGCGGACATCGGCTGCGTGCTTCTCCAAGACATGCTCCACAAGCATGCTGGCAGAGAGCTCTTGTTCAAAACACAGCGGGCATGACACCTCTTCAGTTGTTACTCCTTGTGCTGAGGGAGAACGCTTGTCTATGTTCCCAGAATTCCCTTCACCGGCGATCTCTTTGGCCTCTTGAGTTGAATTCCGTCCGATTGGTTTGCGTCTTGTGGCAAGGACATGCTTACTGCCAGGCATTCCTAACAGCTGGTACAGCCTGCGCCACATAGCACCGGCCCGCTCTTGGGCATCATCCAGAGTAAGAAACTGCGCCCCTCCATCAGAAAGAACAGCCGCCTGCAGAAGAGGCTCTAGAAGAAGGTGTTTCCTTGACCAAAGGAGTGCAGCAGATGCTTGATGCTTGGCAGCTGATGCAAGGACTTTGCTGCAAGCGCTTCGATGGCGGCAAAGCAAAAGCAAGTCTGCCATCACTAGTCCAGGTTCATCGCTGTCCATGGAACGAGAGCTGTCCACGACCAGCTCGAGAGAGGACAGAAGGCTCAGCTTTTTGCTACCCTCAGATAAGAAACGCAGGGCCAGTGGAAGGAAAGTGTCCAGGAATGTAGAGGATGGTTCTTTTGGTTTGGATGCTGTACTATGCTCAACGAGCATTTTCGCACCCATTCCAAATGCATCATTTTGAACCTGCAACTCCTCGCTATTCACTTGAACAGGGGCAAAACAGCTCGGGTCGGAAAGGGCAGCGGACAATGGGATAAGTTGGGCAGTGCTTCCATTTTCGCTCACGGCAAGCACCAAGCTCAGGAAATCTGCCTGTGAGCTGGATACCAAGACACCAGGCCTTAATAATTCTTGACAGCCTCCCATAGAGTGAAGTGCAGCTAAACCCTCAAGCACACCAATATCATCACTTGTTGGGGATATTTTAGAGATGGGGGATTTTCTCCCAGAAAGTCTTCCAAAAAAGTATTGGCAAGCATGCTCGATCCCATCCTGGAGAGCAGCGTGAATTGTTTTTTTCCAAGAAAAATCTGCAGCCAAGGTTTGCAACAGCCCTACAGCTTCTCCAGAAAATGAAAAGAGTTCTTGGATAATCTCGGAACTTGGGCTAGAATGACCATTGCCAGAATTTGCAGCACACTGGCTTGTTTGTTCTTCGTCTAAGGACAGTTCATCAGAAAGACTGCAAGCAGAAGAAGAAGATTGATGCACAAAGCATGTTTGACGGAGATTGGACGGAAGAAAAGACTGCATAGCTGACATAGAGACTTCGGAATCGGATATCTTAGAGTCAAAGCCAGTATTATGTGTGGACCTCTGCTTTTTGCTGGACTCGCTTGCAGGCATCTTTTTGTTTGTATCCTTGTCTTCACCAGCACTTGCTTCTTCCTTTCCAAAGAGAGCACCTGTTTCAGAGTTGAGCCGCCACAAAGTTAAGCCAATAGTGCGGAGTACATACAAAGGAAACGCTAATTCCTCGTGTTGGCCATGACGTAACAACGACGCGAGAGTTGGTGCTCCAGAAGCTGCACCCCTCGGCGATAAAAACACACAGCTGTTCTCTGATGGTTCAGACTTGATTCGAAGTTTTGCCGCGTTTGACGGTGGGACACCAGGAAGAAGCAGCCCTAGCAGGCGAAGAACCGATTGCTGGATTCTGCTTGTTCCATGCACTAATGTGAAAAGGAGAAGCTCAAGCCACTTGTGCTGGCGTAGATGGGTCTGGCAGCGAACTGAGCTTGCCATCAAAACAAGCGATGAGCATAGCTCGTAGCATTGCTGATCGTGAACCTTCACCATCTCAGGAGGGCCTTGATCGTGAATGATTCGGACGTGAATAGGACTGAGTGCACGGGTATAGAAGCGCAACTGAGCGACACTTCCTTCAGCCCCTCCACGCACTCCATCCAATCTCACAGCCCCTTCAGGAACCTTCCCCACATACAGGGGCATTGAGGAAATTGGTCGCACGGGAAGAGTGGGGTGTGTGCGCTGGCAATCCAGAGTACCATTAAGATATATTCGTAGCTTGTTAGCTTCAGCAACCAGTGCAAAGTGGGTCCATTTGTTCAGAGGTATTGCTTCCTTTGAAGTAAGCCGCTCTGCCAGGCCATAGCTCCCAGTAGGAATTCCCGAACAAATCTCCAATCTGTTATCTCCATCTCGTAAAAGAACGACAGGCCAACGTTCATTGTGCAAGCCACGCACAACTAATGCTCGATGTTTACCCGTGGCATCCTGTGTCAGTCGCAACCAAAGAGTAATTGAAAAGTCCGTAGCTCCTCGTTGGTTGGGCAAAAGCCGCTCGGCCCCAAACGTAGCACCATCTTCCATGTTCAAAAGGCGCCTTGGTGATGCAATCAACTCCTGACAACGTTTCCTGTGCCCGCCTGCTGCTGCGCGTGAAAGATCTTCACCTTCAGCAGCAAAGTCAATGGAACGAAGAGGTGATGTGACTCTTTGTACTGCAAAAACCAGACATTCCATCTCTTTGAAGAGAGAGTCGAATACCGGCGACGCATCCAAATCCGGGGGAAAAGCATCTATCATTTTAGGGAAGGCCAGGTCCCATGCCAAATGGTGAGTGGCTAATCGCAAGAGGTTCCAAACAGCCTTGCTGACGCCAAGCAGCCTCTTTTCCAACTCCTTTGCTGGTCCTGTAGCTGGTGCCGGTTTAGCCTTGTTTTTCTTGGAACCTGGTGTTGGTGTGTCGTCGTTTCCATTGCCATTCTTTTTCCCGTTTGTTGGATGAAAAGCCCCCGTTCCGGTTTCAGTGACTCTCGAGAGTGTACGAATGATGCGACACAGCAGCTCAAAAAGCCCAGCACTAAGAAGAAACTTCCAGTCTTCTGCATGGAAGTTCAACCCACAGCAATCAAGAACTACCTGTAGATGATTGAAATCAAAGTTTACGACAGGTGCTAGCTTCTCCAGCGTGTCTTGATTAGCTTCTTGGATTACAGCAGATTTGGCCCCACTTTTTGATCCTTTTCCAACCTCTTTGTAGGAAGCTTGGGGAGGAACCGCTGCAGGCCGTTCTAGGGTTTCTGCCATGTCTCTGAGCTGAACTAACAGGGACCCTAAGAAACGCTGGAGTGAGGCTTGGACAGGTTCTCGCCCTCTTTTGCCAACTCCCAGCAGATGATTAAGAAAGTGCCCTTGAAGACCTTGAGATTTATGAAGCTGCACAGGGACATGTTGAAGGAAATCTGCTTTGAAAGTTGAGGCCTTCAAATCATTAACTACAACCGAAAGCACCTGCAAACCCGTATGCCTGCTTTGTGCTTTGCAGTGATTGTTTATTATGATACGGAGCAACGATGGGGCTGACAAAACAGGCGGAGCGATTTTTCCATAAAGCTCAGGCTTGCCATTTGGGAGAAGATTCTCCAGCTGCTTCGCTAGAATGTCTTTTAAGAAATGCAAAACAGAATCCGAAGCAGGCGACAAAGCGTTGGAAAGAGCCCGTATGGAAGTTGAAGCTTCAGTGGAATGCCTTGTTAGTCTTGCCCAGAATAGACCGAGACGGACAACAGTGGCAGCCTTGAGCCAGCGTGTCTGATTTCTTGCTCTCTTCTTGAACTGGTTTCGTTCAGGGAGGCCAGAAGTAGAACCTTGGGACGACGAGGTGTTTCTGCAAATTACTTTGTCAAGCGCTTTGGGAGACACTTTCAACAGATCCGCCGAAGCAGGCTGCACAGGTTCAACCATGAGCAACAGCAGGACGGAGTGAATGAAATGGGACAAGTACACCGAGACATCTGAAGAGGACACGCCGCTGCCCTTGAGGCGTGTTCGGCCCTGCACAAAGACTTGCATTGCCTGAGCTACAACCCTCCATGGTGCAAGCAGCATGAGCGGGAGCCGTCGCGCCGGTTTTGTGCCCTGTGAAGAAGATAGAAATGCGGCCTTTGACAACCAAAGCTCGAGCAGTCCCCAGCGCCCTTCATGCCAGATTACAGAAGCATACACGAAGAGCTCTAGCTTCAGAAGAAGTGGTGCATCAGGACTTGCCTTCATCTGTTGGTGTATGAGGCGGTAAGCAAGGTCCGTCTTTATACAAGAAGCACGTGCAAGCGAGCATATTTGATCAAGCCGACCCTCAATAGAAGACAATGGATCAACACGCAACTGCCAGGAGTGTGTCTTGCACTGTTCCTCTGTAACATTATCTTCCCAAGCATCATCTGGAAATTCTCCTTCTTTCCGAAGCTCCGAAAGCATATGCGAGGTCAGGCCTCCAGAAAGCAAGCTTTCTGGCGTTTTGAACCAATGTGTATGCGAAGAATCCGACAGAGAGGCCAGCAAAAGCTCTGAGGTCATCTCCCCACCTCGGCAGTCGACAGCGGCCATTGCAAGTCGGCCTGTTAGATGCGATAATGTCCTCGCCAGCCCAACCAAAGAAGGTAGTGCCTGCACCTCCTGCATAAGACCAGCAAGTCCTGGCTCTCCGTTTTTATCGCCTGTGCTTGCTGCATTCAAGGAATCGGGAGCTTGATCTTTTGAGGCAGCCCCAGCCTTTGTTGGAGAACCCGGAGTCTGCATTCCAATGCCTGCAGAAGTGCTTGTTCCTGCGTTGAATGATTGAACTGTATGGGCCAGGGCTTCGTGCAACGAGGCGCTGCGTTGGCATATAGACACTAAGCACGAAAGCGTATCAGATACTCTAGGCAACAGGCGGGATGGGACTGCTCCTGGAAGTGAAGGCAGGTTTGAGAGCGGCAGCAATGCTGTTGCTACAGCTGGCAGCAAAGCTCCGACAATAGACTGCTCAACTTCTTTGATTTCTGCTGCTCCAACTGCCTCTGCGCTTTCTCTCTCCCTGAGAAATGTTGCCGCTCTGTCAAAAAGTGTCTCACAGAATTCTAGCAAAAGCCACCAGGGTGCCGACAACTGGGCAGTATGGTAGCTAAGCCCGCGTATGCAGAGATGAACGAGTGAACGTGCACGCACAGAAAAATCTTCTTCTTCCTGAAGAGAATGTATGTCGCTGTCAACAAGTTCATCCTCACCACCCACTGGCCATGAAGCTGCCCAGCTAATCAAGTGCTTGGTCAAAAGCAGCAAAAGACTGACCACGAGAGATGCCTCAGACGATCCATTTTGGCCTTTTCCGTTGCTCGGTACAGGTTCTTCATAATAAGGGGATTGCAGGAGTGTTTGCACACGATCAATGAGCAGCTTCAGCAAGCTCAGAAGTAAAACAACAGGCTGGGCTGTTTCAGCATCTCTAAGCTCCCCAGGCGACAAGTCTGAAGCAGGAACCAGTCTTGAGCCTAAAGCTTCTTCACTCAAGCGTCCAAGTAAAGGTACCAGAAGAAAATGAACGGCTGCAGCTTTTCCAATAAAGGAAAAAGATTCCTTGCCCGAACGCTGCGCTGAGGTACGTGATTGGCTCTTCATATCCCACTCTTCAGATTCTGCCAAGTCTGTTCCGGCCAACGCAAGAAGTCGAACGAGGAGCTGTGTGCGCTTCTGTGAGGTTGGGTAAAAGAGTTCAAGCCCCAGGATAAGCGCGGAAGCAGCCCCCTCTTGAACAGCCGACTGGTCATACTCGCTGCTAAAGAGGGGAGGAGTCTGCACCAAAAGAAGTAGCCTGTGTTGTAAAGCAGACAGGGTGGAGCAGAATCGTGTTATCTGTGCCCTGTCCCAGTCTTGCTCGGAGGTGTCTTGCTTAATTGACATGGACATAAACCCAACTGGAGGCAATCCCAGAAGCAAATCAAAATCTGCCGAGCCAGGGTCTTGGCCGCGAAGTGCAAGAGAAGAGGCCAGGTCTGTGTCACACATATCGTCCAAACTGTCTTCCAGGCTGCAGTCCGAAGCGGCCGAAAGAGGGCGCTCTGTGGTAAAATCTGTCATTGCGTGGAGAATGCGCACTGCAACTGAAGCTCGCAGCAGTGCTGCAAGATTTGCTCGTAGACATCGTAGCAACACTACCAAAATATAGCCGCGATGCCTCCACTTCACTTCATCATTAGCAGTGCTGAGGCTGTAAGTATCCAAGTCCGCAACACTTTGAACCTGGTCGTGAAAAAATATGATGAGGCACAAAAGAAGCTCGAAGGTCTCGATGCAAGGTTCCACACAATAGGTAGCCGCTCCGACAGCAGCCTCGCTAAGCTCAGACCACATCTCAGCACTTTTCGGGCCATGAAAACCCCTGAGTGACGAAAGGGTGGAGTGAGCACCCCAAATTCCAGAAACAGATGGGTCCAGTGCCTCCACATCTTGCAAAGCTGCAAGAGAGGGAAGATTAGCTCCTGCCCGATGAATGTGTGGCTTGAGCAACCTGTCAATGTGAGAAAGAATGAAAACCGCAGCCCGGCAAGGATTCACGTACGAGCCGCGCAAGCACATCATATTTGTGGCCTCGTAGCCATCAACAGAATCATTAATCGGGCATCCTTCCCTCCACTCTGGCACGCTGTCACCTTGAGAATTTGTTCCTCCCAGCTGAAACTCTTTTTGCGAAAGAATAGCCTCTGGAGAAAAATGCTCGCTACTGTTGTCAGCAATTTCACCACTTCCACCGTTAGAATCATCAGGGCCACCCACCAGAACTATTGTGTGATAAAACCCGGCTGCAACTTTGATGACGCGTTTGCCAAGGAAACGATCAATAGGACAGGGTGAGTGCCGCTCGTTTGTATCTCCAGTACCAAGCTGGCCGTGATTGTTTCGTCCAAATGCATATAGCATCCCATTTGAAGTGCCCAGCATACTGTGATAGCAGCCTGCAGCCATACAAACCACGCCCTTGCCTTCCATGCTGTCGATCGGCGTTGGCATGTACACTCGCTGTGTGATATGGCCAAGACCCAGCTGTCCGTAGTCGTTCCTCCCGAACGAGAGCACCCGCCCGTTTGAAGTCAGGGCCAGAGTGTGATAGTATCCGCACCTCAAATCTACTATTGGGTTTAGCTCCGCCAATCCCCGAACTCTCCGCATTGCTCGTTGGTTATCCGTTACATCAAGGCCAAGCTGCCCATAATCATTCTTTCCACATGCTAGCAGCTCGCCTGTTGTCGCTCCCACTACTGTGTGGTACTGCCCACAAGCTAATAGGTTGATTTTGAGGCCTTCTGTGCTAAGAGACTGTATGAGTGTTGGGAGTTTCTTGTCCACTATATCTCCATGTCCAAGTTGCCCAAAGTCATTCCTTCCAAAGGAAAATGCCTGTCCATCCTCACAAGCCACAACAGTGTGATAGTAGCTGCAGGAGACTGCAACCACTTTGCGCCCATCAAGTCCAAGTACAGGACGAGGGACAGGTTCGCTTGACGTGGTCCCATGCCCAAGCTGGCCACGGTAGTTGTATCCAAAGCTTACGAGGCGACCCGAGTCAAGGACTACCAGAGTGTGTTCACATCCATTGTATGCATGCACCTGGGTGGCGACCCGCCCAGAGAGTTTCTCAACGGGGGTAAGCTGCCCAACACGCTGGGTTGTGCCTTGCCCACACTGCCCATTGTCGTTGTAGCCTGAAGTCAATACCTCACCATTACGTGTTAACACAACTGTGTGCTCATTGCCAGCTGCGACATCAATTATATCTTTGCCCTGTAAAATATCTACACAGGTGTGCTCCTTGCGGGTGGTAGTGTCTCCATGTGCCAGCTCACCGTACGAGTTTTGCCCACACGTCCATACTTCTTGAAAGTGTATTGAACCTCTGACAGTTGCATCTCCAGTGCAAGCACTTGGATTAACTGGCATTGCCCCGGCCAACTGCTGAAGAAAATCCTTGGCAGCAAGTGGAGGGAGATCAAGTCTTTGTGAGAGATCAGTACTTCGTGGCTCGCTGCTTGGTGATTTTTCATCATTTTGGGATTGCCCAGTAGCATTGAGCGAACTGAAATTCACTTCTTGAATCTCCAGAGTGTTAGGTTTCAGTGGCTTTTGCATGACCGTTCGCTCAAGCTGCTGAAGTTTAGGGTTCAGCCAGGCTCCTGTCTCTTCGGCATCGTCGTGTTCTCCAGCTCCCGGCGCAGCATCAATAAGAATCACAGGGGCCGCAAATGGAGTGGGACCATGTGCCTCTTCCATTTCGGCACTGACACTGACAAGGAGCTTCATTGCGCGTGAAGTGTGAGAGCGGGCCATTTCTTTTTCTTTCCTTTTTATAGCATCTCTGGCTTTGATAGGTTCCAGCGCAGGTATCGAAGTGTTGTTTGTCTGCTGTTGCACCGGATCGGGGGGATCAGAGTCTGTGTCGAGAGTTGGCAAGCCAACCCCCAGAAATATCTTCACAAGAAGAAGCAGGTCACTGGCTCTTCCACGAGCTTGAGCAAGCGCAACAAGCGAGGTGACTGCGGCAATGCGTTGTTCTGCTAAGGGAGCTTTAACTGTAGAAAGCCAAGATACTGGAAGTGAATGGTCGTTTCTCAGCAGCGGGGCATATGATAAGCCTGCGGCAGAGTGTTGCCGATGGTGTTTTGTTACTGCAAAGCAACAGCTTTCTTCTGGGAGGGCAGCTAAGTACAAAAACCCTCGCAGAGCGTTCAAAGAATGTGGCTCAAGCTGCCCGTAAGGAGTGGAAGGTCGGGCTGACGTAGAGATACAGGGATTAACTGAAGGTTCTGGTGATATCTCGGAGCAAGCATTTAAAGTCGGGCTCAGTGACAGAGGCTGTAACGAAGACAGTACTGGTTCAACCTGTTGTAGGAAGTTGAGGCGCTGTGCTGCACTGCATTCTGGATCTTCCAAAAACTCAAGCAAACCAAGAAAAAGACGTAACCCGAGCATCACACCCAAGTCTGCATTTGACATCTGCGATGCAAGAGCTGTTTCCTCGGTACTCTGGGGAAATCTCTGCATGGCAACTTGTCGAGACTGCTCCAACGACCGTGCCACTTTTTCTCGAGTACGCCCTAAGGCAGCATGTGTGCTGAGAAGCATATGGCACCGCTGAGCAAGTAACCTGCCAAAAACATCTTCCTGTTGGCGTTGCAAGCGCAGTTGAGCACTTTCAGCAGACAAGCTGCGAAGACTGTACGAATATAAAGCTGATTTTGCATCACTCGATACAGGTTGCAACAGGCAGACAGCTGCTGTTGATAAATCCTTCATGTCAGTTTTTTTAGTACTTTCGTTGCCGAGCTTAGCTAAATTTGCAGCGTTTGGCTCTGTTGCAGCTTCAATCAGTCTAAATTCTTTATTTAAATAATCAGAATCAAATATTGATGCGAAAGCTGTTTTTGACCATTGAGTGTCTTGTCTGCTCGGCGGAAGAGCCCAGGAATCCCCTACAATATCTGTAATGGAGTCTGGTAAGCTGTTCAAGCTGGTCACTTGCCCCATTATTTTACCTAATTTATCATTAAATTATTATTTGTATGTTTTTTCTCAAGAGGCCCAAACCCACAGGATATAGTGCTAATAATTATTGCATTGGAAGTTCTACCGCTTTGGTGTTGTTTTCAACTTCCCTTAAG
>Ga0157565_1057299_pt1 | contig 20756 bp, 1 predicted proteins | sample GEODES065metaT_FD_106792 | JGI IMG/M metagenome (GOLD analysis project Ga0157565, IMG submission 106792) | Dystrophic lake water microbial communities from Trout Bog Lake, Wisconsin, USA - GEODES065 metaT (Metagenome Metatranscriptome) | ecosystem: Environmental > Aquatic > Freshwater > Lake ... | reverse complement strand
CTCAGTCCCAGTTATTTTCCCAACGGGACTTGAGACTAGGATTTGTTCTGTCGGGATTTCTTCTGCTACTTGTTGCACTTTTGGGGAAGCAGCTGTTTCTTGCGCTGCTTCTGTCATCTTTGTTTCGTCACTGCTGGGGAGCTCCTGCTCAACTTCGATTTGAAGAGGAAGTTGCATCGGTTCACCAATTTCCATAAGTGGTTGCCCTTCCATTTCAAGAGTGGTTTGAGTCACTGGGACCACTTCTGCTTCCAGTTGCACGTGCTTTAAGCAGACATCCCCTGCAAAGTCCGATGTCTGAGTGGAAATTGTTTCAACAGGCGTTCCTGAGGGCATCAAAGTTTCTGTAGATTCTTTTTCACTTGATGAATGTCTCAAAGTTGGACAAGTGTCCATGTATTTTGATGGCTCAGTCGCTATGACAGCTTCTTCTCTCGCACTTACTCCAATGTCGATCGCTAGGTCAGCTTGCTCTTGATCTATAGTACCTTCTATCGGACAAGTGAACATTGTGAAAAGGGTTTTTTGTGAGGATAAAGTCGGCATCATGGGCTTAGCAGATTCTATAGAGATATCAGCCGAGCTGCTCTTCATCCCAGCAGAAACAGTATCTTCGGTTTCAATCCACAGCACAGCGCGAGGTTCTAGAGCTGATTCCATTGCCAAAGCCTTTTCCATTTCAAGAGATCTTTCCATTTGCAACTCTGATACTCTGCGGGTTAAAACAGAAGTAACCGTGATGATTGCTGGTGCTTCAAGACCGACTGTGAGAGAAACCGGCTGCTGTTCCGGAGCTTCCGCCGGTTCGAGATTGGCTGTGCCAGGTGCATCCCGAAAGGAGTCGACCCTGGAAAGGAATGGATGGATTTTCACAGCTTTTCTGTACCAAAACCCTCTGAATGTTGCTTGAATTCTAACTGCTGCCGTACCTTGCACCGCAAACTGTTTCGCTGTCTTTTGACGACAAAGCCAGCCTCTCAAAATAGCTTGAACTCTTTTTGCCCCAAGCCCTTGCACCTCATGTCGCATCCTGAGATCCGCACAGCCAAGCAGCTTTTCTTGAATTCTATTCACATCATCTCGTCGAGCTTTATAGCCACGAAACACCGCCTGAATGCTTGTTGCAGAAAGATTGCGCACTAATCGCTTTTCTTTTTCTAACGCCAGCTGTTTCCGAAGGTCCACGGCCTGGTGGCGACGGATACCGCACTGGATTGTTGTTGCTGACTGTACTCGGACCCGGTCTTCGTCTGTGTCTGGAGGCGTTGTGGTATCAGGTTGTCTTGGAACCAGAGAACCCGCTAGTAGCTGTGCAAGCCTGAGCTCCTCCTCTGCCATCATCTGTGCCTGTTTTGCCAGGGACAACTGCTGTTCTGCCATGCTCTGGGCTGCACGCAGCTCAGCCTCTGCCTGGTCCTTTGTGATCTGGGCGGCAAGAAGGTGAAGGTCCGCCTGCTGTTTCGCGGCTAGAAGCTGGGTCTCTGCTTCTAATTTTGCCTGTTTTGCAGACATCAGATTCTTTTCGGTATCTTTAATCAGCTCTTGGCGGCTCCGCAGCTCCTCCTCAGCCTGGGTCTTCGCAACCAGTTCTGCCTCCTTTTTAACTTGCTGGGCTTGGAGCAACAAGTTCTGGGCTTCGAGCTTTGCTTGCCGTGCAGCAGAGAGCTCGGTTTCCACTTCTGCTTTTGCGAGCTTCTTCTGTTCCTCTGCTTCTTCCATTGCGCGCCGAGCAAGCATGAGCTGGTCCTCTGCAAGCTTTTTTTGCCGTCGCCAATTCAGCTTCAGCCTCAGCCCTTGCTTTCTGTGCCACTTCTAGCTGGTCCGTCGTCTCATCTTGAGCTTTTTGTGCAAGGAAAAGCTGTTCTTCTGCCTTCTTACGGTCCTCAGCTGCAAGTCTAAGTTGTTCTTGCACTTGTTCCTTGGCATCTTTTGCAACCTGCAGCTCTTCTTCCGCCTTAGCCTTCGCGAGAATTTTTGCAGCTTCTGCTTCTTTGCGTGCACTGTCTGCTGCTGAAAGCTGAGACTGAGCAATGTTTTGTGCTTCTAGCAAGGTAGCCTCAGCCTTTAACTTTGCTTCTGACTGCAGGTCTGCCTGCATTTTGCAGAGTTGGAGGTAGTGCTCGGCTTCATCCTTTGCCCGTTGGGCAGCTAGTAAAGCGTTCTCCGCCTCGATTTGCTCCTTTTCTTTTGCGGCTAGAAGCTCAGCGTAAGTCTGCTCCCTCAACTCAGTTTCCAGGCTTTGAGTTTCTGACAATCTTGTCACTTCCAGCATCTGTGCCTCAGCTTTTGCTCTTGCTTCATTAGCACTACTTAGTTGTTCTTTGGCTTCCAGCATTAGGTTCTGGGCTGCTAGAATCTTGGCTTCTGACTGAACCTTTGAACGCTCAAGGTATTCTTCAGCTTCTTCTTTGCTGTGTTTCGCTGCTAGCAGGTCAGCCTCTGCCTTTGCCTCCGCTTCGGCTTTTGCTGCAAGGATTTCTGCCTCTGCCTTTTTCTTGGCAGCAAGGAGCTCAGTCTCGGCCTCTGTTTTGGCCTGCTGAATTTCAAGCAGGCTGGCTTCAAGCAGTAGTTTTGCGGCCTGATGTTCTGACTCCGCGGCCTCTTTATCTTGTAAAGCTGCAATCAACTGGGCCTCTGCTTCGGACTCGGTTTTCTCGGCAGCTTGCAGCTGAGATTCAGCCTGCGAAGTTGCTATTGCAAGGAAGAACTCAGCTTCGCGGTGCGCAAGTTGCGCAGCGTGCAGTTCCGCTTTTGCAGCCAGCAATGAAGCTTGTGCCTCTGCTTTAGACTGTTGGAGATATTCTTCTGCATCTGCAGTTGCTTTCTGAGCAGCATTTCGTTCTGCAGCAGCAGATTCCTGTGTTTCACTAAGCTTTTCGTCTGCTTCTTTCTTTGCATCAGCAATTTCCTGCAGTTGGAGCTCTGCCCATTTTTTGGCAGCTAGCAACTCCTCATCTGCCTTCAATTTTGTCTGCTGTGCAAGCTGTAGTTGCTCCTTTGCCTCCTGTTGCATCTTTTGGGCAATTTCCAGTTGTTCTTTTGACTGTGATTCCGAAACTTGGAGAGCAGACAAGGCAGCGTTTTTGGCCAGCCGCACAGCGAGGAGCTCCGCCTCAGCTCTCTCCTCAATGTCTGCTTTGGCGGCCAAGAGCTCCAGGTTCGCTTTTTGCTTGGCCAAGGCGAGATTGGCTTGCAGGTCTGCCTTTGCCTGCTGCATTTCTAAGAGGCGCGCTTTAGCCAGCTGTCGCGCAGAGGACAGTTCTGCTTCCGCTTGGGCCTTCGCTTCTTGAGCAGCGGACAAGTGGGCCTCAGCTTCCAGCTTTGTTCTTTGTGTCGCTGAAAGATGATCCTCCAGCTGTTTTTGGAAAGTGAGTAGGTCTGCCTCCGCTTTTTCCTTGGCTTCCTGTGCCGCCTGTAGCTGCATCTCTGCCAGTGCTTGTGCCTCCCGCTTAGTCGAGAGTAGTTCTGCTTCGGCTGCCTTCTTAGCGGCCTGAAGCTCAGCCTCTGCCGCTGCTCGGGCTTGGAGGAGCTCGAGCGACTGTGCCCTGGCTAGCTCCTTTGCTGCCAGCAATTCTGTTTCTGTGGCCTCTTTTGTTTTCTGGGCGACAATCAAGTTTGACTCTGCCTCTTCTTTTGCTTTCTGAGCTGCTGTAAGAAGTTCTTCTCCCTTTGCTTTTGATTCCAAAAGGTAGGAGTCAGCTTCTTGTTTTGCGGCCTGTGCAGCGTGAAACTCAGCCTCAGCTTTGGCTTGGGCTTCAATTTTGGCTGCACAAATCTCTGAATCCGCAGTTTCCCTGTCAGCCAAAAGTTTGGCCTCAGTCTCTGTCTTTGCCTGTTGGATTTCAAGACGACGCGTTTCTGCGACTTGCTTGGCTTCAGCGAGCTCGGCCTCGGCTTCTTCTTTTGCCTTTTGAGCCGATAGCAGCTGTGCTTCTGCTTCAGACTTTATCTGTTTCGCTGCTGCAAGCTGATTGTCAGCCTGTTTGCTTGACTGCATCAAGCGTTCATCTGCTTGTGCCTTTGCAATTTCTGCCGCCTGCAACTGTTCTTGTGCTTGCGCTTGAGCTTGAATCTTTGCAGCTAAGATTTCAGCCTCAGTTTGTTCCTTTAGAGCAAGAAGTGCCTGCTCAGCCTCCCTTTTTGCTGTTTCCAGAGCCGCCATCTCAGAGTCTACAACCAGCTTTGCAGAAAGAAGATCAGCTTCTGCCCTTTCTTTTGCCTGAGTGGCTTCAAACAGCTGTGACTCGGCATTTTCTTTGATTTTTTGTGCTGCTTGCAACTGCTCTTCGGCCTGTATTTTGGATAGATGGAGGTAAGCTTCCGCTTCCTCCTTGGCACACTGGGCAGCACCTAGCTCGGCCTCTGCTCTGGCCTGAGCTTCCAGTTTGAGCACGTACACCTCCTCTTCTGCTCTGGCTCGGTCCTCCAGGATCTTTGCATCCGCTTCTGTTTTGGCTTGGTGGAGTTCCACCCGACTGGCCTCTGCCAACAGTTTTGCAGCAGACAGCTCATCTTCTGCGAGTTCTTTTGTATGTTGTGCAACTGCCAATTCGGCCTCCGCCTCGGCTTTGACCTTCTGGGCTTCAAGAAGCTGTTTTTCGGCCTGCTCATGGGCATAGAGAAGGTGAGCCTCGGCCTTGTACTTGGCGAGTTGAGCCGCTTGCAAGTGCTCCTCAGCCTGCACCTGGGCTTTTGCCTTTGCACTCGCCAGTTCCAGGTCTGCCTGCTCCTTTGCACTCTGAAGTTCGGCCGCAAGCGCAATCTTTGCAGCGTGAAGGGCCTGCACATGCTCCTCCACTGTTCTCTGTGCCTTGGCAAGCTCAGCTTCTGCCTGTGCTTTTATTTGCTGGGCTTCGGCAAACTGGGCTTCGACCTTTGCATTAACTTCCTCAGCTACTTTCAGTTCGGCCTCAGCCTGAATTTTTGCTGAAGTGAGCATTGTCTCAGCCTGCTCTTTGGCAAGCTCAGCCGCAAGCAACTCCGCTTCAATTTTGGTGAAGGCTTCGTTTTTTGTCAGGACCAGCGCCGCGTCGGCTTGCTGTTTAGCCAGATACAGCTCGGCTTCGGCTTTTATCTTAGCTAGGTGGAGCTCGCGCAGCTGGTCGGCCGCTTGCTTTTTTGCGTCCTGCAGCTCCTTGTCTGCTTCTTCCTTTGCCTGTCGAGCCGAGAGCATCAAGGCTTCAACTTCCAGCCTTGCCTTTTGAGCTTCTTCAAGCTGTTGCTCTGCCTTTTCTTTGGAGCTCAAGAAGTATGCCTCTGCAGTCTCTTTGGTGTGCTGGGCTGCAAGCAGTTCTGCCTCAGCTTTGGCTTGCGCCGCTTGCTTTGCCAGCAGGATTTCAGCTTCAGCATGCTCTTTCGCTTTCATTAGCTCTGCCTCCACCACTCTCTTTTCTTCATAAAATTTGAGGGACTGAGATTCTAGCAGCTGCTTTGCTGACAAAAGCTCTGCCTCTGCAGCTAACTTTGCTGCTTGAGATTCAAGCAACTGGTTTTCAGCTTCCTCTTTCATCTTCAGGGCTTCTGCTATCTGCTTCTCTGCCTTTGCCTTCGACGCAAGAAGGTGTGCCTCGGCGGTTTCCTTTGCTTGTTGCGCGGCAAGCAGCTCCTCTCTTGCTTTGGCCTGGGCTTCCTCTTTCACAGCGATAATTTCCGCTTCCAGTTTCTCCTTTGCTGCAGCGCGTTGGGCTTCTGCCAACTGCCTGGTTGCAGACACTTCCTCCTCGGCCTTTTCCTTCACAAGCAGCGCTGCTTGCAAGTGAGCCTCTGCTTCGCTCTTTATTTGGTCTGCTTCCATCAACTTCTGTTCAGCCTGTGCTTTTGCAGAAAGCAGCACAGTCTCCGCTTCCTCTTTAGCCAATTCAGCAGCGAGCAATTCTGCTTCAGCTCTGGCTTGGGCATCCTCTTTTGCAGTCAGAAGCAACGCATCTGCAGTCCCTCTTGCTGTAGAAATTTCTGTTTCTGCTTGTTGCTTTGCTTGTTCAAGCTCCATCGCCTGAACTGCTGCAGTCTGCTTGATAGCCACAAGCTCCTTCTCTGCCTGGGCTTTTGTTTGTTGAGCAGTAGCCAACAGTTCTTCTGCCTCTGCTTTTGCTGCATGGGCTTGTTGAAGCAGTTGTTCGGCCTCGGCTTTTGTTGCCAGAGCGAACGCCTCAGCTTTTTCCTTTGCTCCTTGAGCCTCCAACAAGTCGGCGGTGGCTTTGGCCTGTGCTTCAAGCTTCACAGCCAGCAGCTCCTCTTCGGCTAGCTGTTTTGCTGCATCCAGCTCCCTTTCTCCAGTAGCCTTGGCTTCCTGAAGGTCCAGCAGCTGGGTTTGAGCAAGCTGGTTCACCGACAGTAGTTCCGCCTCCGCAGCCATCTTCGCCTGTTGAGCTAGAAGAAGCTGCTGCTCTGCCGCTTCTTTTATCCGCTGCGCTTCAATGATTTCTGCTTCGGCCTTTGATTTTGATTCGGCAAGATATGCTTCCGCGGCTACTTTAGATTGCCGAGAAGCAAGCAGGTCTGCTCTTGCTTTTGCTTGAGCTAGTTCTTTTGCCGCGATCAGTTCGGCCTCTGCTTTCTGCTTTTCTGCAAGCAACTGTGCTTGTGCTTCCTTTTTAGCCTGCTGGAGGTCAAGGAGTTGCGACTCTGCAACTTGTTTAGCAGCAAAAAGCTCCTTCTCGGCGTTTTCCTTTGCCTGTTGTGCAGCAATCAACTGTGCCTCTGCTTCTGCTTTTATCTGATCCGCTTCTTGCAGTCGTTTTTCTGCCTGTACATTTGATTCAAGAAGATGTGCCTCCGCCTTTTCTTTGGCAGCCTGTGCCGCCTGCAGCTGCTCTTCGGCAAAGGCCTGCATTTGGAGCTTAGAGGCCAGGAGTTCCGAATCCACCTTCTCCTTCTCTGCAAATATTTCAGCTTCCTTCTCCTTCCTTTCCAGCTCCAGAGACTGCAACTGCGCCTCCACCACCTGTTTCGCTTGCAGAAGCTCCTCTTCCGCCTGGCTCTTTGCCTGTTCTGCTGCTATTAGTTGAGCCTCGGCAGTGGCTTTGAACTCTTCTGCTGTCTTCAAGTGTTCTTCGGCCTGAGCTTTTGCTGCAACCAATAAGTTCTCTGCTTCCGCTTTAGCCTGCTCCGCAGCAAGCAATTCTGCGGCAGCCTTGATTTGAGCTCCCTGCCTTTCTGAGACAAGCTCCGCCTGGAGACGCTCCTTGGTCTGTTCCAATTCGGCTTCTGCAAGTGTTTTGACCTGCTGTACCTCTAGCAGCTTGGCTTCTGCAAGCTGCTTTGAAGCCGCGAGTTCCATTTCTGATGCTTCTTTTGCATCACGTGCTGCAACAAGCAAGGCTTCCGCCTCTGCCTTGGTTGTTTGGGCTTCTAGCAGATACTTCTCCGCCTGCTCCTTTGAAGCCACAAGGTCAGCTTCTGCCTTCTCTTTTACTTCTTTTGCAGCCAGCAGCTCTGTCTCTGCTTTGGAATGCGCTTCCAGCTTTAACGACAAGATCTCGGCCTCTGCTTGCTCCTTCGCTGCGATCAGCTCGGCCTCAACTGCAAGTTTAAGTTGCTGGAGCTCAAGCGACTGTGCGCTGGTGAACTCTTTTGCTGATTGAAGCTCACTCTCTGCTGCCAGTTTGGCTTGTTGGGCTTCCAACAACTGCTGCTCCGCTTCCTCCTTTAACCTGCGCGCCTCCGACTCTTGCTTCTCGGCTCGTATGGTTGCTTCAAGCAGGCAGCTTTCAGCAGCGTCTTTCGCCTGCTGCGCAACTAAAAGCTCGGCTTCAGCCTGGGCCCTGGCTTCTTCCTTGGCCGAAAGGAGCTCCGCTTCCGCTTTCAATCTGGCTGCGACTTGCTCTGCCTCCGCTTCTCTGTTAACCTGCTGAGCCTTCAACAGCTCGGCTCCTGCGAGCACTCGGGATGCTAAAAGTTCAGCTTCTGCTTTTTCTTTTGTCTGCAATGCTTCCCACAGGTGATTCTCCGCATCGGCTCTCATCTTGTCAGCTTCGAGCAATCTTCTCTCAGCCTCTGAAGTTGCATAGAGAAGATGCGCTTCGGCCTTGTATTTGGTGAGCTGCGCTGCCTGTAATTCTTCTTCAGCCTTGGCCTGGGCATATTCCTTTGCCAGAAGCAGCTCCGTCTCTGCCTTTTTCTTTGTTGCAACAACTTCCGCCTCCAATTTCATCTTCGCGATTTCTACATCCTGCATCTGGGCTTCCACTGACTGACGAGCAAGGGCCAACTCTTTCTCAGCCAGCTCTTTCGCGAGTTGAGCTTCAACAAGGTGCGCCTCAGATTTTAATCTTACTTCTTTGGCACTAGCAAGCTGCTCTTCGGCCTGAAGTTTGGTGGATGCAAGCAGAGCTTCAGCCTCTTCTTTTGACTGCTGTGCGGCAGTTAGTTCCATTTGGGCCTTTTCTTGGGCTTCTTGTTTGGCAGAAAGAAGTTCGGCATCGGCAAGTTGTTTAGCAACCAACATCTCTAAGTCGGCGTCAGACTTGGCCTGCTCAATTTCAAGGAGGCGAGCTTCTGCCGACTGTTTTGCGGCACTGAGCTCGGCCTCAGCATCTGCCTTCGCTTGCTGTGCTTCCAACAACTGCATCTCCGCTTCGGACTTCACCTTCATTGCGGTTTGGTACTGCTTTTCAATCTGTTCGGATTGCAGAGCAACACGCGCCTCTGCTTCTTCTAATTTCTGCTGGGCAGCCAGCAGCATCCTCTCTGCCGCCGCCTTGGCCTCCAAGCTTGCTGCCAACAGCTCAGCCTCGGTCGTTTCCTTTCGTTCCACAAGCTGGGCCTCCGTCTCTGCTTTCATGTGCTCAACCTCCAGAAGCTGGGCCTGTGCCAGCTGCCTGGCCTCTATCAGTTCGGCTTCTGCCTCGCTCTTTGTTCTTTGGGCTTCCGCCAAATGCACCTCGGCTTCCGCTTTCAACTGCTGTGCTTCTAGGAGCTGCTTATCCACCTGGGCTTTAGAAAACAGGAAGTGTGCCTCAGCTTTGTATTTTGCCTGCTGCGCCTTTAGCAGCTCCGCTTCGGCCTGGCTCTGAGCACTTTTCTTGGCAAGAAGAAGTTCGTTCTCTGCTTTCTGTTTGGCGTCTTCGAGCGCTGCCGTCGCCTCTGTCCTAGCAAGTAAGGCCTCTCGCATTTGTATTTCGGCGCTCTCCTTTGCACACACTAGCTCTTGTTCCGCCTCTGCCTTTGCTTGGCGTGCAGCCAGGAGCTGAGCTTCAGCTTCAGATTTTGCAAGGTGCGCCGAAATAAGTAGTTCTGCTGCCTGTGTGCTAGAGTAGAGCAGGTGCGCCTCTGCTTTGTACTTGGCCAGTTGTGCTTCCTGCAGCTGCGACTCTGCTTCTGCTTGTGCCTGTTGTTTCGCCTCCACCAGTTCCAAATGCGACTTTTCCTTAGCTTCACGTAGCTCGTCATCTGCCAATGCCTTGGCACGCTGGAGAGCCAGCATCTCGGAATCCACAACTTGCCTTGCTGAAAAGAGCTCTGTCTCTGCCTGCTCCTTAGCCAGCCGGGCTGCAGCTAAGTCTTCCTCCACCTTCGCTTTGAGCTCTCTGGCAGCTGACAGTTGATCTTCAGCCTGCGTCTTTGAAAGAAGCAGCAGAGCCTCAGCTTCTTCCTTGGCCTTTTGAGCAGCAAGAAGCTCCGCATTGGCTCGAGCTTCGGCTTCTTCTTTTGCTGCGATGAGTTCTTGGTGGGCCTTTTCCTTGGCTGCCAGAAGCTCTGCCTCGGCCTCTGTCCTCACTTGCTGTACTTCTTGCAGCTGCTCTTCTGCCAGATTTTTTGCTGTCGCGAGTTCGGCCTGGGCTTGTGCCTTTGCTTGCTCCGCTGCCCGCAGGCTGGCTTCTGCTTCAGTCTGAATAGACTGCGCACTTACGAGTTGCTGTTCGGCCTTTTGTGTCTGGGCTGCAAGGAACATTTCTGCCTCTTCTTTGACTTTTTGTGCAGCTGCGAGTTCTGCTTCTGCTATAGCTTGTGCCTGAACCCGAGCCGCAAGAAGCTCCTCCTCGCTTTTCTGCTTTGAAGCCTGCAGTTCAAATTCTGTTGTAGCTTTAAGTCGCTCAATTTCCATCAACTGGGCCTCTGCAAGTTCCTTTGCAGCTAGCAGTTCCGCTTCGGCCTCGTCCTTTGTTCCTTGAGCTGCTAATAGCTGTGCCTCTGCTGCTGCCTTCAGATTCTTGGCTTCTTGTAATTGCTCTTCAGTCAGAGCTTTTGAGTATTCCAAATGTGCCTCTGCCTTGTACTTTGCGTGCTGGGCAGCTTGAAACTCTGCCTCTGCACGGGCCTGAGCTTCTTTCTTTGCGAGGAGCAGCTCCACCTCTGCCTTTTTCTTTTGAGCAGCAAGGTCTTCTAAGAGCTGGATTTTTGCTTGTTCGGCTTCCAGTGCCTGTTCTTCAGACAACTTCTTTGCAGCAGCAAGAGCATTTTTGGCTTCAGTTTTGGCGTGCAGAGCGAGTTCTAAATGCTCTTCGGCATCAGCTCTTGCCTTTTGAGCGGAATCAAGCTGCTCAGTTGTCTGAAGGTGCTTGAGCTGCAAATCAGCCTCCGCCTCTTCTCTTGCCTTTTGTGCAGCTTGCAACTCCTCTTCTGCCTTGGCTTGTGCCTCCTCCTTGGCAGCAAGAAGCTCCGCGTCCGCTTTTTCTTTGGCTGCTAAGAGTTCTGCCTCGGCTTGGGTCTTTGCGTGCTGCACCTCAAGGAGCTGCGCTTCAGCTAGCTGCTGCGCTTCTTTTTTCTCTAGCTCGGCCTCGTCTTTGGCTTGTTGCGCTTCAATCAGGTGTGCCTCGGCCTGCGCCTTGGTATTTTGTGCAGCCAAAAGCTCCTCCTCTATCTGCTTTTTCAGGGAAAGGAAGAGTGTTTCCGCTTCCTCCTTTGCTAGCTGGGCAGCCAGCAGCTCTGCCTCCGCTTGGGCTTGCACCGCCTCTCTGGCAGCGAGGAGCTCGGCATCCACCCGTTCCTTGGTGGCCGCCAGCTCTGCTTCTGCCTCCCTTCTGGCCTGTAAAACCTCCTCGAACTGGGACTCTCTGAAGCGTTTGATGTCCAGGAGCTCTGCCTCTGCCTCCGCTTTTGCTTGCTGTGCCGCCAACAGCTGAGCCTCTGCTTTCGCTTTTGCGTCTTGAGCTTCCATTCTTTCCATTTCGGCCTGTTTGCTGGAGTGGCTGAGATGCGCCTCCGCTTTGTACTTTGCGAGCTGTGCCTGTTGAAGCTGCTCATCTGCCCGGGCCTGTGCATGTTGCTTGGCGGCCAGGAGCTGCGCATCCGCTTCCCTTTTGGCTTCCAGAAGCTCCCGCCGGACCTTGGACGTTGCCTGCTGTGCCTGAAGTAGCTGGGCTTCCGCCTCTTGCTTGGCAGCCGCGAGTTCCGCTTCTGCCTCCGCTTTCTCCTTGCGTGCAAGCTGCAACTGGACCTTTGCCTCTGCTGCTGCTGTCTCTGCGCCCTTGAGACGCTCAAGAGCCTGGGCATTAGAGTACATGAGGTGTGCCTCGGCTTTGTACTTGGCCATCTGAGCGGCTTGAAGCTCAGCCTCCGCTTTCTTACGTGCCTCCTCCTTCGCAGCCACCAGCTCCAACTCGAACTGGGTCCTTGCCTCAAGCATCTCTGCTTCCGTTTGGGCTTTGAATAAATGTGCTGCTGCAACCTCCGCATCGGACTGCTTTTTTGCCTGTAGAATGCTGTTGAGTTGTTCATCAACCTGAGTTTGTGTCTTTATTCGGTACTCTTCCGCCTCTTTTTTAGCTTCTTGTGCAGCAAGAATCTCCGCTTCTGCAATTGCCTGTGCTTTTTCTTTGGCAGCAAGAAGCTCTGACTGCGCCTTTTCTTTCGTTGCCAAGAGCTCCGCTTCTGCCTCCGTCCGGACTTGCTGGACCTCCTGCAGCTGCGACTCTGCGAGTTGCTTTGCGGCAGTTAATTCAGCCTCAGCCTCTTTTTTAGCTTCTTGAGCAGCCAGCAGCTGAGCCTCGGCATCCGCTTTAGCAAGTTGAGCTGACTGCAGCTCATCATTGGCCTGTCCTTTCAATGCGAAGAAGTATGCGTCGGCTTCCTCCTTTGCATGCTGTGCAGCAGACAGAACTTGCTCGGCTATGGATTGAGCTTCTTCCTTCGCGGCAAGCAGTTCTGCATCCACTTGTTGCTTTGTTGCCTCAAGGTTTGCCTCTGTCTCTGATTTCACCTGTTGAACTTCTAACAGCTGTGCCTCAGCAGACTGCTTGGCAGCAGCAAGCTCAGACTCTGCCTCTGATTTAGCCTGTTGAGCTGCGAGAAGTTGGGTGTCGGCTTCAGCTTTGGCTTTCAGCGCAGCTTGGTGCTGTTGGCTTGCCTGTTCTTTGCAGAACTGCAAATGTTGTTCCGCTTTGTATTTAGCGTGCTGGGCAGCCTGAAGCTCTGCTTCTGCCTTTGCTTCTGCTTTCTTCCTCGCAGCTAATATTTCCGCGCTTGCACGTTGCCTAGCAGCTTTCATTTCTGCCAGAGCCTCGGCCTTTTTGTTTTCCACGTCAAGAAGCTGTGCATCTGCAGTTTTTTTGGCATTAGAAAGCTCGGCTTCTGCATCAGACTTGGCTTTAAGAGCGGCTATTAAGTTATGATCTATTTCCTCCTTTGCTTTTTCAGCTGCATGAAGCTGCTCCTCAATTTGGGCTTTGTGGGCTTTTGTAAACTGCAAATAGGTTTCTGCTTCCTCTTTTGCTTGCTGCGCAGCGCTGAGCTCCTGGAGGGCTTTGGCTTGAGCTTTGACTTTGGCAGTTTCTGCCTCAAACTTGGCCTTTCGTGCTGCCTGCAGTTGGGCCTCTGCCAGCATCTTAGCTTTTGCTAAGGATTCGTCTGCTTCAGCTTTAGCCTGCTGTGCTTGTAAAAGGTTTTCCTCGGCCTGCTTTTTGAGCGCTGCGAGCAACTCACGATGTGCACGCTCTGCGCGAAGTATTGCCACACGCTTTCTGGCCCGTAAAATCCTTGACCAGCATTGAATTCGTAGTGCTGCGTCAGTCCGCTTCTGCTGCAACAGTTCCTGCAGCCGTTCGGTTTCTTGGCTTGCTTTTATGAGGGCTAACGCACGGCGACAATGCCATCCCCGGTAGCAGGCTTGGATGGCTATCGCAGAAAAGTTTCCTTTGCGCAAACTGAGTTCTGTTTGACGTGAAATAAATCCTCGTCTCATTGCCTGTATTTTTGTTGCTGCAGCATCACGTTCATCCCGCATCTTTTGTACTCTTGACTGGGCATAGCTCTTCCGAAAGAAGCACTGGATCGTGAGAGCTGCAGCAGCATCCTGCTTTTTGACAAGGTTCCCCTGGGCCCTTTCAGAATAATTGCGGTAGGTACTTTGGATGAGAACTGCAGCTGCCACCGCCTGTTGGTGTAGATAGTTGTCCTCGGTTTTCCTTGCTAGGTATCTTTTCTCTGCAGCATAGCGCCTGAATTGGCTTTGAATCTTAACGACGTTTTTCCGCTTTGCGTTAAAACCTGGCTTTCGTGCAAAATGGCCTCTGACCGCAGTCTGGATCCTGACAGCTGCCTGTGCTCTTTGCTGCTGCAGGAAACGCACTGTGCTTTTGTCTTGATAGGCTCTGTAGGCACTCTGGACACAAACTACAGCCGAGGTCTTTTTTCCAATTTCTTTTCTCACAAGGAAGCCGCGCCCAAGAGACTGAATGATGACAGCTGCATTGTGCTGGGCTTTCAATTGTTTTCGTATCATATATCCCCGTGTTGTGGCTTGCATTTTCTCTGCGGAAATCTTCTTCAGCTCCAACTTTGCAAACCTCTTCCGTGCAAGAAAGCCGCGAGAGCAGGCTTGAAATCGGATTGCAGCGATCAGCATTAGCTTTAAAGGCTTTGAAATCTTTCTGCAAGACCAGCCACGATAAGCAGCCTGAATCTGAGTTGCAACTGCAGCTCGCTGTTGACGCAGCTCTTTGGATTTCCAATTTGCAACACGGCAACGATAAAAACACTGAATTGTCACTGCTGCTGAAGAGTCTTGGTTTTGAAGAAGCAGACTGAGAGCTCTTGACGACTGTTCCTTAAGAGTCTCTTCGATATCTTGGGCAGCTTTCTTTTGTTTTTCTTTTTCGGCAGCCAAGAATTGCTGATAGCGAGCCGTATTGGCACGTGACATACAACCCCTGAAGAATGCTTGTATTTTGATGGCCGATGCTCGCAACTTCTTGAGAGTGTGCTTTCTTGCTTTGTGTCCCCGGAAATTGCGCTGTATGCTGATCACAGCCTGTTCTCTCTGCAGCAAAGCCTGTTTCTCGCATTGTGCACGGAAGGCTTGCTCCATCAACAGAGCTGCTTCTGCTTCCACTCTTCTTCGGCTGCGGACCAAGAGACCTCGGACTTGTGCTTGGATGGTGACAGAGGCTTGGCGGTAGCGTGCCAGTGGGAACATTTTCTTGCGTGCAAGGTACCCACGTGCAAGTGCCTCGATTTTGATTGCAGCCTTTTTTTGGGATTTCATTGTGTGCACTCGAATGCGGGCTCGATGTGCCCGAAAGCAGCTTTGAATTGAGACTGCAGCCACTCGTAGGGTTGAAAAACACCCACGCGCATTTCTGTAAGCGTAGCCTCGGTAGCAAGCCTGAATAGGGGCTGCAGCTACTGCCATGGCAGCCTGGCTTTGTTTTATGCTCTTCGCTCTCCGCCGACCCCTGACACCACGCACCCAGCTTTGAATGGCCACAGCAGCTTTGCATCGAGTCTTTAAGCGTTTGCCATAAAGCATTCCTTGATGCCGACGATACTGGGCCTGAATCTTAATCGCAGAGCTCCTGGCTGTTTTGAAGTCTGGACCTCGGTTCAGCTGTACACGTATTACGGATTGGATTCTTGTAGCAGCCTGGCCTTGCTGAGCACGAATCAGTTTTGCCTCTTTGCGTCCAAGACACCCGCGGTAGAATGACTGCAGTGTAACACTTGCTTTGTTCTCCTGAGCCTGTGTGTTCCTGCTTTGGCAACCTCGAATGAAGGATTGTATGACCACAGCAGCGTGGCGCTTTGTCCACAGAGACCCGTTGAGTTTCCGGTGCAAATAGCCCCTTGCATTTGCTTGAATGTATATTGCAGAAGCTTTGTTGAGCTGGAAACGTTGATGGGCCAGAAATCCACGCACAACAGCTTGGATTTTGGTTGCTGACTTTAGCCGAAGTTGGAGGTTGTTCCATTTTGTCCGTGCAAGGAACCCTCGGATTAAAGCCTGAATGCGGCAAGCGCTGAGCTTCTGCAGTGCCTTGCTCTTCTTGGCAGCCTGTGCCGTGGAGTAGACTTGGTGTCTTCTTGCATGCGACTGAATAACGGTTGCGGACATGTGCCTCTGCTTCACAATGATATTTCTCTCTCGCCTGATCTTGCTTCCACGCATTGAGGCTTGGATCTTTACAGCAGCTTCGGCCCTTCTCAGAGCCAGGCACTGGATGTTTCTCCTGACAATGTACCCTCGGAAGTATGCTTGAATCATCACTGCAGCATTGCTTCTTGTCAGCTCTAGTGCACAGGCATCGCGCCGTTCCTTTGACAACTGATTTCTGCAATTACAACCTCTAAAGAAGGCTTGAATTTTGACAAGAGCACTCATTTTTGCTTTGAAGTCTGAAGCCAAAGAACCATGGTAGCGACGGAACTCGGTCTGGATGCTTCTTGCAGCAAGCTTCCGTTGGGTCATTACCAGACGCTGAGACCGTCGCACTCTGAAGCCTCGATAGACCCGCTGAATGGCGATTGACGCATTATACCGGCGTGCATCCAAACTGCGCTGCAAGAACCCTCGCCATCTGCACTGGATAACAATCGAAGCCAGCCTCTGAGCCTGGAATGATCCGTGACGGAAATGGCATCTGCAACTTGTTTGTATTTTGCATGCAGCGCTGTTCAGAAGATCTTCCTTCGAGCGCTGCGCCTGGACCTTGAACCTGGTAGCATAGCCACGATATAGGGATTGAATTGAAATTGCTGCACGCTTCCTCTGTTGTGCATGCCACTGGCTCAGGCGAAGCTGATAGCCACGAACCATCGCCTGAATTACAGTTGCCGCAAAATTGGTGGCAGCTTTATGCTTTTGGTCAGCAGCGAAAGCAACACGCTCTTGGTGACCACGAAAGGCAGCCTGAATAGATATGGCAGATTCTCGCTGGCTCCAGAAGTCACGGTCTGGGCTTCGTTCTCTGAAACCTCGAAATGAAGCCTGAATAACAACTGCTGCTTGACGGCTCTGCCTGAGATTTCCCCGTTTTGCACGCGAGGCAAAGCCACGTTCCACTTTCTGAATGAGAGTTGCGGCATGATGCCCTTGCAATAGGTCCAGCGCAAGTCGCGAACGCACAAAGTATCCCCTCCACATCTTCTGAATAAGCGCTGCGCTTGCCCTTTTTTTGGAAAAGGAGCTTTGCCTGGCAAAACGCCTCTCATTTCTTTGGATGAGGACTGCAGCATCAAGGCGAGCGTTTGCTTCTGACTGTTTAGCCTGAAACGTCTTCTTGGCCAAGCTGTTGCGTACCATGCACTGAATTATCGTAGCCTTTTTGTCCAAAAGTTCCAACTCAAACACGACAGCTTTGGAGGCTTCAGCAACCATAGATACCAATGCAAGCGAAACTCTTGGAAGTTTCTGAATCTTGGGATGGGTGCGACAAAAGAAGCCGCGAAACACCTTTTGAATTTTCACAGATGCTTGTGATCTGAGTGCATGATCCAGCCGTAGTTTTTGGTACTTTTTCCAGGCAAGAGAGCATCGCACCTCTGATTGAATCCTCACACAAGCGCTTCTCTGCAAGCATTTCATTGCTACAATTGATTTTGCTTGATAAGACCTGACTGCCAACTGAATCACCAGGGCAGCTTCCTTTCTGTGATACATCTGAATCCTGCAATGCAACCCTCGCACAAGCTGCTGGATGGAGAGAGCTGCGTTGAAACGTTTGGATCTCACGACAAAACCCCTAGACAATGCTTGTATGCGTTTGGCAGCAACCTTTCGCAAGTATCTCTTTCGTGCACATTTGCGTCCAGTATGGCCACGATAAACTCTCTGGATCTTGAGGGATGCAGACTGCCGGTCTTGCCGAAACTTCCACAGGTGAAAACGTCTTTGAAGATTCTTTTGAATGAATACTGCAGCCAGCAATGCTTGGTTAGCCAGCAATCTTAATGTTTTCACTCTGGTTCTGGCCAATGTTGCACGAAATACTGACTGGATCATGACTGCAGAGTGATCTCGAAGCGCCTTACTGTCGCGCTTGCCCTGCATCAAACTCCTGCAAATATGCTCTCGCACAAGTGTTTGAATGTGCAAAGCAGCTTCGTGACACACCTTCATATGAGCTCTTTTACTCTCCACTCTCGTGCATGCGTCCCATCCCCGCACCGCAAGTTGGATGCCCAAGGCTGCACTGTGAAGCGATGTGACACACATCCGGGCTTGAAAACTGCGGACAGCACTTTGGATTTTGAGGGCAGACTTGGTTTCCAGCACTCCTTTTCGCTTGGATTCTAACAATTTGTTGTATCTGCACCGAGCGTTAAACCCTCTGATGCACGCTTGAATCTTCAAAGCAGCATCAGCATCAAGGACATTCGCTTTGTACATTCTTGCCCGCACCAAAAACCTTCTAACCAGCGCCTGAATTACAATAGCAGCCTCTCTTTGTGTTTTGGCAAAAAGACCTGTTATCCCTTGTTCCATGGAAAATAATGTCTGGCCCATTTGGCTCCACTTGGGCATACTTGGACTGCGCGAGCCAAAACTTCCAGAGCTTTGAAGTGAATTATCTTTTGGAGGAGCAATACCAGCCAGTCGATCCAAGTCACAAGCAAGCTTTTCTTTTAATGCGCGAAGTTGCCGGATAGTAGCTTTAGACATGACTGATCCCGCATCATCACTGCCAGCACTACTTTCTGGAGAATAATCATCTTTTGCAGGTTTTCTGGGACGCAAGCCGATAGACCTCAGGTACGTTGCTTTTTCATCATCTTCCTCACTGCTATCACCTTTGGAACCCCTTTTGTTTTTGGAAGCGGCCTTTTTCTGACTTTTTTCTTCTTCGAAGGATTCGTCTGAATCGCCTTTCCGACGGCTTTCTCTCAAAGAGGTTCCCAAGTGCTTTTGCTTGGGAGATGCTCCTGGTTTCTGTTTTCCAGCTTCAGACCGACTTGTTCGACTTTCACTGCTTGGCACATACACTCTCCTCTCACGATCTTCCACCGATTGATAAGAGGCTCTGGAATGCACAGTGGATGCATCTGGGGTTTTGTCAATTTTGCGCACCCGCTTTTGACCTCTCATCCTCCCATCATTGGATAACGAATGGTCATCGCTCCCGATGTTGTCCGGTGTTTTCGTGAGTGGCTTTCGAGGTTTCAAGGTGTCAGGGAGCAACGATTCGACCCTGTGACTGCGAGAAGTGTTGCGAGACGATTGCTCGTTTCTTTCTTCCGCTGATGATGAGTCGCTTCTGTGAGTGTTCCGAGCGTTCTGCACGCTGTCATACAAGTTTTTGCTCAGTCTGCTGGAGCGACGCGGTTGGCCTGTGTCATTGTTCTCAGCGGTGTAAACAGAGCTAGGATTAAACGTTTCTGGCCCCGAGAGCTCTTGGTCAGTTGTGTTGCGTGTCAGGGAGTGTCTGGGCGAAGGTTTGATATCAGTGATGCTCGAGGGATATGAGCCACCAAATTTCCCGTATGTATTTCGCATCAGTCTTGGGTTTGCACTTCTGGGTCGGCCAGCTTCAGAAGAACCAAGTTCAGGATTGCTGTTTGAAACGTCCAAGCTATTTCTGTTTCGGCCAGCTGTCTGGTTGAGGGAGTGTGTACCTTCAGGATCAGAGTCTTTGTCATTTTGCTTCGTGTCCGGATGGGGTTCAGAATTAGCGCGAAAAATTCCTTCTGGTGACGCAGAGTTCTTTCGTATCGCTGGTAGCGAAAACTTTGCATCGGGCTTGGGCACACCGTACGTCAAAGAAAGAGCTTTTGGCACACTGCTCAACTGGCTCATAGGTGGAACAGCCTCCCCTGCGGCCAGAGCTTTCGCTTTTGCATCCATGTAGACAGTGTGTAACGCACGGATCAATGGCACATGGTCAGAACAGCTCTGATCGGCTGTGGAAAGGGCTTTTGCATACCATTTAAGAGACCCAGGGCGGCTAATTGCATCAAGCGACCGGGCCAGTGCCAAGTAAGAAACAGCAAGCACGATCACCTGTTCCTCTGGTACTGTCACGTTCCCACTGGTAGGGTTGTGATCACCGACGCTCGAAATTGAACCCCGCAAGTCATTGAGCCCAGAGGCCTGATAACTTGAATCAGCCCGAGCAGAAGGAGCGTTGCGGCCAGATTCAGAAGCTCGGACAATGTCTTCTTGGGCATAAAAAACGGCAGACTGTGAGTGCACAACAGCTATTTCAGGTCGCCCAGACGAGAGGTGAACTTCTGCCAGTGCTAAATGCGCGCGTGCTACATGAGGTACCCATGCAGCTTCTTGAATCGAAGCACTCATTCCGGGTTGATGAGATTCTGCCGCTTGTGTAGCCGCTTTCAATTGTTGAAGTGCAGCTTTGCGGGCAACCGCACCACCCAATCGGGAATAACAGTCGGCCATAGCAAGATTTGTGAGAACCATTAGCCCTGGAACTAATGAAGGACAGGCCTCTGAAAATGTACTGAGAAGAGCTTGCGCCCGAGCTAATATTTTTATTGCCATCTCCGACTTCCGCATCTTTGCAAACTGGGAGGAAACTGCCAGGCTGGCATCCACCAAGTCCTGAAGACACTGCTGAACGACCGAGTTCTGCATTCCGAACATGCGTTTCTTCAAATTCAGATTTTGCTCGTAAACAGCAAGAGTTTCAATCGTGGCATCCTTCTGAGGCTCCAAATGAGACAGAGCTATCTCGAGAATCTCCGTAATGGGAAGGTTTATGTCGATGGGCTTGGTTGGAAGGAGTCGCTCTGTGTCGCCTAAATTTGCCTTTTGTGGCACTTCCCCAAAACTGTCAGCATAGATAGGGTCAGGTGAATCCCAGGCGGCTGTGAGCTGGCTGCGAGGTTTTGGTGGCTTGTAATCCCTTTGAAAACCAGCATAGGGGTCTTGGTTTTCATAACTGTGAGAGTCAGGACTGCTTCTGTATTGGGAGGACCCTTTGCTCCTATTTGCTCGTTGATCCCTGATAAAGCTCCCCCCAGTGTTTTCAACTTCGAAATCCAGCGAATCTCCATCATTATCACTGATGACGTCCTCCACAGTGCTGCCACCGCTGTCACTCTCCGAAAGTGTACTTGGTGCTTGGTTGAACTTGGAACGCATACGGTTGCCTTTGGAACTTGTAGAAAACCCGTCTTTACTCCTGTCTGGTGAAGGAGGATTTTTGAATGATCCAGCGGGTTTTCTTGGATCTGGTCGATAAGCTTGTGGTTTTATAGGATCCTCAGGCCACCCCAGTGCTGGGCCTGGAGTTCGTCTTGGGTCTGGCTTTGTGATTTCATTATACGTGTATTTTTTTGTTTTAAATGCTAAGTCATCGTCCTGCAGATCATAAAGTTGGCTTGGATTTGACCAAGCCTCTTGTCTGCTTGCACCCTTTCGCATTCTCCAGCTCAATTCAAGTGCAATCCACTTTTATAGCTGTGTGATCGGGAACTGTTTTACGCCAAAAAACGACGAAAAATGCAATGAGGCAATCTTCTTTTTGACGATTGTTTTGTCCAGATTAAAAAAAAATCTTTATTCTAATTTATCTTTTTATTTTGTTGAATGCAAAAATTTTGGGTAGCTAATGCTCTAACAGATGTGGACTGCAGAAACGAAT
>Ga0157565_1020713_pt1 | contig 27712 bp, 1 predicted proteins | sample GEODES065metaT_FD_106792 | JGI IMG/M metagenome (GOLD analysis project Ga0157565, IMG submission 106792) | Dystrophic lake water microbial communities from Trout Bog Lake, Wisconsin, USA - GEODES065 metaT (Metagenome Metatranscriptome) | ecosystem: Environmental > Aquatic > Freshwater > Lake ... | reverse complement strand
TATGAATTGAGTTCTTAATAAGCAATCATATTCCTGTTTCTCTATCTTTTAAAGTTACGTTTGTCAAATCAATATCGTACAAATAGAAAAATTCCGAGTCAAAAGCAGCATTTAATTGAAACATTGAGCAGGCATTTTCAATGCGTCACAAAAAGTTTCAGCTGTGTGAAGTTGCATTAATTCGATAACCCGGGTAACATTGCGGCCCAATGAACTCACAAAAATGACTGTACCCAATCGTGGTCCTTGCAGCAATTCGTATGAAATAGTTGTATCCAACAGTAAGGTTAGTAATGGTGTATATATGTTCAGATGTGTCTCCAAAACCAGAGTCTGTCTCTAATGGAGAGAACAGCATGTCAACACTCCACTGAATTCGGTACTCATAAACAACAACCCCACCATCAGAACTTGGAAACTGTGCACCAATTGGCAATGGACATATTCCAGGTGCACTTGTGCTTCCAAAGCAAGGGTAGGAGTGAAATGGGATTAAAGGATAGCCAAAAGCAAGATCGATCTCTCCAGAATTGGCCCCAGTGGAGGCAATTACAGCTACAGGTTTTCCGGGACGGGCAAAGTTCGGTCTTGCAAACGCAGGGCTTGTAATTTGAGGAGAACCATATCCTGCTGAGTTAAATCCAGAAACTCGCACAAAGTATGGTGTATTTGTTGTCAAAAATGAAATTGTATAAGAGAAGTCGTTTTGTGAAACAATAAAATTTCCTTTATCTGGAAATGATTCTATGCTATCAAAATCTACAGTGAGATCCCACTCAATAAAATAACCATCAATGGTTGTGAATGGATCACCACAACATGATGGGAATGTCCAAGTTACTGTCAACAATGAAGGTGATGTGACACCAAGCAGAACATTTGTTGGGAGGTTTGGAACAGCCAGTGCTGACAAGAAACCTGGAGCGGTTGCTTGTGGAAAACCGTAGCCTTGGCTATTATGTGCTGCCACTTTTACATAAGTATTGACCCCAACATCAAGATTGTATATTGTGTAAGCAAATGGAGCTCCAGCAGATATATTACTCATGGCATAGCTTTTAGTGAGCGAAGGAATGAAATTTGACGAAGTTGACCAAATTATTAAATATTGATCAATTGTATCCCCACCGTTATCAATGGGTGGTTCAAAGGTGACAACTAAGGATGATGAGGAGTTGAGGGCCAACATGACATTTGTTGGCAGCCCTGGAACCACTGCTGGTTTTGCTGGGATAGGTGCGTAAGCTGCTAGACTGAATCCTACTAAGTTGTATGCAGTAACTCGTGCATAATAGTTCTCGCCTGCAACTAAACCACCTCCAGGGGGAACAACCATACTCCCAGTACAAGGTTTACTTGTTACCCCATCTTTGATTTTTGTGGCAGTTATTCCAATCGTATCATTTGAATCTGCACTGTAGAAATTGGAAGCAGGAATTTGCACACTAAAGTCATCACCATCATCCAAAAATGTGACAGTCCAAGCATAAGTCCCTTGTCCAGTATCTCTTCTTGACACATCCACCCCATTTTTCAATGTTGTCAGCTGGGTGAGTTTGCCTTGAATTGACCCTGATCTCAGAACTCTAGACGGTGGGCAACTTTGTGGATAGTATTTTGGATAAAAAATGCACAACACGCTCGAGTTCAAAATGCCATAAACTGAAGGTACTTCGTTGATGCTTAATGCAACCGCGTTAAAAGGAATCCCGTCAGTTTTTTGAACCTGACCCGATCGAGCCAGACTCAGAATAAAATAACCATCTGTAACGGTGCCATTTCCATCAATAAAAGTCTCAATAACCCACACCGCATGTATAGGAGCATCGGGGCAGTAAAATATTTCACTGATAGGTGACCCATTCAAAATTGAAAAATCTTTGTCCGGATGAATTTCAGCTAAGTACCAAGACACAACAGCACCACCATCTGAAAGAGGAGGGTTAAACGACACAATTAAGCGCTGATCATCGCCCAATCCATCCCCTTCTTCATATTTCCAAGTTTTCACTGAAATGGAAACATTTGTTGGTGGTGATGGTTCAAAAAGCGGTGGGCTGAGATTGGCCCCAGAACTGTATGTGCGCTTCCCAACCCCAACTGTATTCTTTGCGCTTACAGCAAACATGTATTGCATCCCACTACCAAGTCCTGAAATGGTTACGGCAAGGGATTTGGAGGCATTGACGGTAATACGCGTGTATCCAACAGGTGCTTCTCCGACTTGGCATTGTGGACAGATTAGATTCCCTTTTGCATCTACTAAAAGATTGTTTCCATCAAACACATTTATTTCTGCATCTCCATTGGTTGTCCAAAGAAACTGACCATCAACAACAAGTGGCCCTAAGTTCCCAACAGGTGTGATGAAAGTGACTAGCCAATCATACCCATTAAAACTATTTTCGAAGCGTGAGGTTTCCACCTGTCCAATTGTGTTGAGCCCCTGTAGAGCATTTTTTAAATCCAGAGGAGATGCTTCTGACGATATATACACACTAAGCGATGAACTTGAAAACAGCAGTCTCCACCATCCTCTCACGATAGCAGAATCTGGACCTGATCCTCTCACTCCAGTTCCAGTTCCAGATATAGAAATTTTTTGGATCTCGGGTGTCCCTCCTGGACGCTTGCCTGGCTGAAATTGACTTGAAGTTGCAGTAGCTGTTCCACCAAAGTATGCATGCACTTGCAGAAGTGGAATGGCTCCGATACATACTGTGCTATCAATGAAGGTTATTGAATAAATGTACCCTTGGTTGTTATCTTTATCTGTTCTTGATACATTGACATAACCAAACACAAATTCATTTTGGTTGTACAGGTTCATTAAATGGTCCCTCAAATTTACAGCATCAATATTGTAACCAAGGTCTTCAGTTTGTGATCCGTTGTAGTATATGCTCCAGACACTCCCTTCTGGAGCAGCACCTGAATACCAACTCAACTCAATCACTTGAATTTCATATTGCACCGACTTTTTTGCCAATATTCAACTATGTATTCGGTGACGTCAGAACCACCATCATTCACTGTAGCTGACCATACAACATTAATTTCGTGCACTGGCTCATTAGCAGCAACAGGTGCAATGGTTGCGTACACAGTCTCAGGGCCATCCGGGTGCTGTATGAGCACAACATGATTGTTTTCCATCATAGCAAGCACAGGAACAGAGACCCCAAGAATAGACACAGCACTAATTCTAAAATAAAGTGGGACCCCTTCAGTTAGCCCATTTAAATAACCGGACAAAAGACCATCTTTTTGCAAGGTAGAGAAATCTGAAGCATTGAGATAAAGCTGTATTGTGGAATCAAAAGAAGAGGTCGTGTCAACATCAAAAAAATATCCTGTAATACTAGAGCCCCCATCTTGCAGTGGTTTTCCAAACTGTACTTGTGCAGTGTTTCCGTTTACGACATAAACATGAAGCTCAGTTGGAGGAGAGGGCGGAACATCGTGAGGGACAGCACTCATTGTCGGAGACCAGTTTTGCTCTGCATGTCCTGTTGCAATCAATACTTGAGCTGAAACACTATTCTGCGCAGCAACTCTAAAAAAGAACCGAGTCCCATTGGTAAGTTGGTCAATCTCAAAGCTGAAGGGGCACTTCAGTGCTTGGTAGCGAAGCGCTAGTACAACACACGAGCCAAATCCAGCTGACTTGCAACTTGCTTTTCGAGAAACAAAATTAGAAAAATCATTGCTTGTGTCCCACTGAATATTATAATTTGTTACATCGCTGCTATCAATGCGTGGAGGACAAAATAGTACATTCACTGACTGTCCAGAGGTCACTTCAACAGATGTATTTTCTGGAGCAAAAGGAATCTGGCTAGGGATAACACTTGTGTTGACTGGAGTGCTTAAAGCACCAAAGCTGTTGTAGGCCCAGACGCGAATAAAATATTGAACCCCGATTTCAAGCTTTTCCCAATCAGTCCCTTCTGGCAGGTGGTAACATTTATTGCAGTCTTGACCTGTAATATACACCAGAGCATCCTCAGGAAAAAGGGCCGGTACTGGACTCGAAAGAAGGCTCAGAGGTAGCTCATACTTCAATAAAGTTACAGTCCAAGAGTTTCCATTACCCCAACCAAAAACAGGAACTGAATCAACACTTTCACCTCCATAAGCCACTGCAACAGAACAGTCGCTTGCTTCAGAAAGGGGAATTTGTGATTCAGACCCATCGTAATCATTTTGAATCCGAAACCAGTTCCCATTTAACTGAATAAGTGCGCACGGAACTAAGCCGTTTGCAAGAAATGCACAAGCTTCATCTGCACAAAATGCGTAAAATGATCCAAATAAAAGATCAACTTCTATTGGAAGTGGAACTTTGGACAGCTCCATTGAAACATGTACTGTTTGAATGCCTGGAAGTTTTTCTAAAGCTGCTTTTACCTCTAACGCTGAGGCACCTGCACGAATCGGAACTGTTTTTTCATTTTTGAATGCAAGTTGGAATGTTCCTGAAACTTCAAGAGTGCTACTGATGATATTAATTACCTGTACTTTGTGTAAAAAATTCTCTCCTTTGAGTTGAACTGTCTGAAATGTTCCTTTTTGAAAATCTTGTTGAGTTCCCATTTCAATGATGTAACCAGTAACTGGGCTACCGCAAATGCCATGCAATACAAGGCTATTAGAGCAAAACGATGTTGCTCGGAAAGAGAGAGCTGCTGCATACCCTGATGCTAATGAGCCTTTGGTTACTTCTTGAATTGTCCCAACAGCATTTACTCCTTTGAGACCTGTTGAATCAATGTCCAGATTCCCTTGAACACTCATTGCTGAGAATGTCACGAGCAATGAAACACTTCCATCAACATTATCCATTTCACTAACAGACACATTCTGAAATGAGCTAAGTTTCTGAAGTATATCTTGAACTGACACACCATGTGTAGCTGTTGCAGGCGTATAACAATCAATCAGCCCGGAAGACTCATTTCTAAAAGACAAAGCAAAATCCCCTGAAACCAGATTTTGTTTCACAGTTTGTTGCACTGTGATTTCTGCATTAATACCAGTCAAGCTGGAAAGTGGAACCAAGGGATAGACCCTTTTTAGCACCTCAGAGAACGTTACTGCCCACACGTAGTTGCCACGACCTCCATCAGTGGTGCGAGTCACAGTAACAAGATCGATCCCAGAAAATGCTTTGATGGCAGCTTCCATCTGTTGAGAGGAAACGTCAAATGGAAGCTCAGCAGACTCATTCAACAAAAAATATCCCCCAATCTGATTGCCATTCACAAGGGTGTTCACTTTGCAGTCACCAGTTGTGAAGTTGGCATTGCAGAGAAGCTCTGGAACATCCCCGTCGTTGCTTGAAAAAGACAGGGTCCACGTTTTCCCATTTTGATCATCCAAGTAACCTTCCATAACAAGAAGAGGACTCTTTAAATCTGGCATCAGTTCAAGAAGATGCGTGAGTGTGTCGCCCGAAGCATTGAACCCAAGGACTGTGCTTGCTTTGTTTAATACCGTTATCTGAATACTGTAGTTAACACCCAGCAAACTGAGCGGCGTCACCACATTGGAGACTGTCGAACTGAACACCGAGCAGTTCGAGAAGTTTGCACGAAGGTTTGCATGTTCGCTGGACTGGTTCAAGCCGGACCAAAGCTGCATCCCACTGCCATCGAAAATCACACTGTATCCATAGCCATACAGATTCCTTGCATTCAATGCCTGTCGAGTCACAAGCACAGAATCCACATTTGGCAAGCGCTCAAGGAAATTTGTCATTTCTGCCGCATCAGCATCCCAAGCAAGGCAATCTGTGCTCTGGTATCCTCCAGCGTTAAATACTTCCAACCTGTACGAGCCAGTCCCCGAAGTCAAAGGAATTTCTGATGCAACTTGAATGTAGTACATCTCCGTGTTGGTTCCGACAGCAGGGAATTCACTAACAGTTTGGATGGTGATGCTGCTGTTGCGGTTGCCATAGGCTTGGACACCGGCGCACATTGGGTTGAGGCCAACCTGAAGAAGTTGAACATTGCCCGAGTCCTCCAAACCAATGAACGAAACAGTATAACTGAATCCAAAATCACAAACAACAGTTCCATCGCAACTACGAACGACTGTTACGTCCTGAATGTTAGAAAGAGCTTCCAGGGCTGCCTCCATGTCTGAGGCCTCAGCATCCCATGATAAGCACGTTGTCAATTGGGAATTAGGGCTCAGAAAACCACTCCCACCATCCTGATAGTTAAGAAAACTCAGACTATAGTTTCCATCAATGGGAGATTGTCCGGAAACCAGTATGGACTGAACTTCAGGAAAGCGGAGAGTGAAGTGGCCTTGTATTGTATCACCATACTCTGCAAATGTTTGCACCATCTGGACCTCCGTGGTGTGAGTTGCAGTGGTAGTGATAGTTTGGATGATGTCTGAGTAGCTGGATGAAAGAATAACTTCCTGTACTTCATCGGCATACAAAGCGACCGACGCCACAAGGCCAGCAATGGGGCCCGGAGGACCACTTGGAATGGCCGTCACAACATTAGAATCTGGTGAGTGGCCCATACTAGTCCAAGATGAGACCTTGAAGTAATATGGAATACCAGTCATTAGATTACTTATTGTCAACTGAAGAGGTTCATAACCACGGACAAGCGGTGGCGCTTTAACTGTCACAGATGCATTTGCTCCCAAAAGGCCGTGATAACTGGCATTCAAAACAACATTTCCAAGGTTAGTGGCAAACTCCACCATGTGTAAAAGCCCATTCACTCGGAATATCTGCAGCAAAGTTGTGTTTCCGCTTGATCCCAAATATTTTGAAGGCAATTTTGCGTTGGTAGCTAACCCAAGTGGAAGGTTGACTGCAGTGAAAACACCGTCGTTCCTGTTACCGACAGCAACTCTTGTGAGCAGAACCAGCTCACGGCTTGCTGAATCAAATTTTACTTTGCAACAGCTCATGTTCAAAGAGAGCCCATCAAACGTTCCAGGAGGGCCAAATTCCGCACCTCGCAAACTATCTCCGTTGAAGTAAATGCTGTAAATGTACCCTCCCGGGGCGTGGAAACTGTCCACATGCCTTGTCACAGTCACGTTAAGTCGAAGTGCCCATAGGACTTGTTCCATGTCGGCATCCATGATATTCCAATGTATACAGGGGGTTTGGCGCCACTTATATTTTAGACAGTACCCTGGATTGGGCCCATTGTCCCATTTGGTGTTCTTTTCATCCTTCACAACAATTTTGAGGATGTCATTCTGAGGCAGGCGTATTCTGAACACCTGGTTCACTAGGTAACAATCCATAGCACCCTCAGGGTCACCAACATAGGCCTGTGACAATGTAATTTCTTTCGCTCCGTTATCCACAGCCAACACTGGCAACAAAGTCGCAGTTGCTCCAATTGGGAGTGGTGAACAGGACGAGAAGTAAAGTGTCCAAGTGTCACCATGGCTGTGCATCCCAAAACTGTTCAGTGTGACGTATATGTTATTTGACAGCAACTGGGGACTGCCGTGGCTAATGTTTAATGAAGATCCTGAAGAGCCTGTTGGGGTCTTGGCATAATAATGCAGCAGCATATTTCGTCCTGATTTTCCGATGTAAATTATTGAGAAAACAGCTGCACTGCCTCCAGAAAAATCTCCATTAAACAAAAGATCCTGCTCATTTTCAGTCCCATTGTACTGTACTCCAGAAACCTCTCCATTAGACTCCAGCCAGAAATCAGTGTTTCCACCAGCAACAAAGTCTCCGATGAAGGAAAAACTATAAGTCATCCCGTAAAGAGAACCCGAGCTTGTTAAACTTCTGGTAACTCTAACCTGATTGCTTGCTCCAATTATTCTTGCAAATTCTGCTTCGTAGTAAGCCGGATCTGCACCCCACTCCAAGCACGAACTATTCCCAAGAGCATAAACTTGTCCATTAAAGCTGTAAAATAGCTGGAAAAAATTCCCAGAAGGAATCTTCAATAATGGCCCCGACTTCAATATTAAGGCCCACTTTTCAGCACCGCCTCCTTCCTCAACAGTCAACATTGTTGCATCTCTTGACATACCTTGATACTGGTTCCACTGATCGTTCTTTTGGCACTGTGCTTGCCCATTATCAACGACAGAAAAGCTTCCCAGATTTGTAAAGAGCGGATGGACAAAGAATATCTTGTACACATACCCAGAGATTCCATTTACAACCGTCCTCATGCTGAAATATGGGGTACCACCAGCAAGAATTGTGATTTGATTTCCTTCCCCACAGCCTTGGCTGCACTGAAATGGGCTTGCGAGCTGAAATGGAGCAATTCCATTTGTCCGGTACACCACAAATGTCTCGGTTTCATACAAAGAACCGCTGATTAAAATTCTATCTCCCGGGCGCAAAACATTGGAGATGTAGTTGGAGGGAGAAATCAAAAATTTTCCATCTGCTCCAGTAGTATTTGCTGTGACTGTGAGTACTGTTGGAATTCCATACAAATCACTGCATCCATCCGTGCTACCAATCCCAACAATTTTAAATTCATTGACATCACCCAAAACCGAGCTGATACCTGGGAAAGTATATCCTGGCCTTCCAGCAAACGTGAAAGTTAGCACATAGCCAAATGCAGACATGGGTCCTCCATCACCTTCACGCGTTACATTGATATGGTCATAGTCTAGTTCACTGATAATTCCATCCCTATTGAAGTCAAACCCCATCCCATTAATAGCATCTTGGACATCGGAAGCGGTAGCATCGATAGGAAGGCACCATGTTGTGGCTTCAATTCCCTCATGTTCCCAATAAAGCTTGTAATTCCCTGTTCCTGGAAACAAGTACATTGTGTCAGTTGAAGTTATATACAACTTCTGAACCTCTGGCACACTTTCTCCATTCCCAGCACGAGAGACTCGAACAGGATTGACAAGCCACTTTGAGACAGCTTTTCCAGGACCAGCCGCACCAGCCATTGCTTTAAAAGCATCGCTTAGTGAAATAGTCTTTCCATCTTCTGCAATATATTCAATAACAAACTTCTTATCTGGGGTCTCAGATCCCTCAATAGTTATCATATCTCCAACTTCGAAGATTCCATCAGCAGAATAGCCAAGGCTTAATGGGATATTGTAGCTGCCTTGCACATCAAGTCCCGTCGTATCAAGCAGCATAAACGGGACGTCCCTTCTGGAAAGAGTTGGTAAATCATTCAAAAATGTTTCCAGTGTCTTTGAATCTATTCCCCATTTCAAGCAAGGGGTGGTGATGTTGCGGTATTCATCAAGCTCATCGCCAATCTCTGTGTAAGACAGTCTGAAGTAGTCTCCTTCAATGTAACCACTTTCAGTTGACAAAGTCAACTGTTGAATTTTGACTCGTCCCCCCTGAGAAACTTTTGACGAAATCCATGTGATGTTTTCAGTTATGTTTCGTGAAATGAGTGCATCTCCGTCGGAGGGAAATGTTTCGCTTGAGATGAGAGTTGCACCGCTGCTCAAACAGTTTGCAGGTGAATCAGTGATGTGGGAGATTAGCTTTGCATTTCCTTGTGCCGAAGGGCCCTCAAAATAGATGCTGTAAATAAAGGCATTTCCAGAAATGCCACCTCCAGATCTTGTCACAATAACGTCCCCGGGAATAAAAGCTGGCAAGCTATTCAACACAAACTCCATTTCACTTGCAGAGGCATCAAATCTTAAGCAGGAACTGGACATCAGATATGCGTTATGCCTCAGCAGTAAGCGGTAATACTGTTGGCCAAGTGACGCCGTGCTCAGTGGGTCTGTGTACACCACAATTTTCTGCACATCATTTCCGGTGCGAATTATGGAATAGGCCTTTGAAGCGACTCGGACTTGTTGACCAATGACCAACTTGCGGCAGAGTTCATTATCAGTGGTCAAGACAGGAGAACCTCTGAAAGCATAGACTTGATGCCCAATTCCTCCGGGTGGATCAACGAGCAGCTCTCCATTGCTACCCACTAAAGATCCATTCCCATCCAAGTGGGCCCCCCCTAGTCGGATGTAGTCACCAGGGCTTAAAATTCTGGTCAGATCAGCTCCATAAAGCTGCAAATCCGTTGCATCACGCTTGGCAAAAGCGAAAACTGCAGGGACAAGCTGTCCAGTCAGAAAGGACGTTGTGACAGCAACCTGCCCCACACTAGCAAGCTCCTCCAGAGCAGCTTCTACAGCGGTGTTCCCATCAGAATAGAGTATGTTTCCGGTGGCCAGACCATTAACCATGAGTCGATAATTTCCACCAAGGCTTTCGCTTCCTTGAATGTGCCGAATAACTTGAGCTTGAGCATTTGTACCTGCCAGCCCAGAGACGTCTGCCACCAAAAGAAGGGGTTGACCTGATCCAGGGGGAAACGTCTCCCCTGAAAATACACCATACATAGAAAGAAAACGAACTCTCCAAATATAGCCTCCTGCAGCACCGCTTGCTGCAAGCCCACCCCAGCCACCGCCAAAGCCAGTGGGGTAAAAGTCACGCTCAACTTCAACATGCAGTATGTGAGTCATTTCTTCTAACTTGAGTTTAAACCTCTCAGGTGTTTCCTGAAATGAAAAGCTTAGTGGCCCCAGCAAGTTAGAGTCATAGTCAATTGAAAACGATCCCGATAAACCAACAGAGCCACGCACAAGCTCAGAGACTGTCGGAGGGCTTGCTTGGAGAGGTAAGGGGTACTGTGTCACATTCAGAAGCGGAAATACACCGGCACCTGGAGGGAATTCACCAGGGTTCTGTATGAAGCGAATGGTGTATCTCATTGCCCCGTACTTTCCTATAACAAATCTGGAGACATAAACTTTCCGCTGAAATCCCGTCCAGGACTCAATTTCAGCTTCCACCTGACTGGCAGCAGCATTCCAAGGAAGGAGGCAAGCCGTGCCTTCAGGGTTGTCTTGGTTCAAATAGAAGCGTGTGAAGTTTGTGCGGAGATCAACTCCATTCAGACAGCCCGAATTGTTGCATGAGACTGGGTTCACGCTTCCTTCCACCAAAGTAAAAGCAGTCAGCCTTTGGAACCTCTCAAATGAATTGCATGCAGGCATGTAAGGAGAATGGCTTGCAGGTGATGTGCTGTTCGCAATTAAGATGATTCCAGGTGACTCTCCAGGGTTGGGAACCGATCCAGAATACCCGACAAAGTATATCGTCCAAGAGTATCCATTCGGCGCAGGTGTAGCATCAGTTCCCCAGATAAGGGCAGGCGGAGTTGGGCTACGGACAACCTGGACGTTGTGGGCATAGAGAGGAGCCAGCCTCTTCAGTTCACTTTCAATTGTTGACCCATCATCATTCCACTTAATGCAATGGCTTTTGCTTCCATTGAAGTGAATTTGAAAAGTTGCATTGTTGGCAAAATGGTCACTTGCGCGATAAGCAAGATCGTACACCCGTATTATCTGAATTTCAGTTATTCCTGGAGGTCGTCGATCACCATCATTTGCATCCAAAACTGTGACCTCACCAGTGCGAACAAAGCTCCCAGATGCGTTCATCCTTTGACCAAGCAAGTCCACAGTAGAAGCTACCGAAAGTTTTGGAACATCACCAGGAGCACTGCACAGACCAGTTGATGTTTCATGTTCTTGGCAATAAAGTACGTTGTCCCTCAGAAATGTCACAGTCCACGTAAAGCCGCCGTTGTTCCCTCCCCTGTTCACATCTTCAGAAGGCGTCCCAGGACCACGTGTGACCTTGATCTCTCCAATATTTGGAAGGTTTGTTAGATAATACTCCAAAGAATTCAAGCAGTCCCCACAATCGCTTTCACTGGCATACGCATTGTGAGGGATGGCAAGTGTTGTTGCGTATCCCTTGTACCCAATATCTCGAGCATTTCTGCTGTCTAGAGCAAGGACAAAAGCCCCTCCAAGAGGGTCTGTTCCTTGTTGAATCATTTGCACAATGCACGAGGGAGTTCCAGCATTAACAGAAAGGAGCAATCCTTGAGAATTACAGGTCATCAATGGCATGGGACCAACATTTTGTCCCCACTCCTTCGAGAAGCTCCCTCCTCCAAAATTTCCCCACGTGGAATCCCACCTTTGAGGCGGGACAAGTCCCCAGTTGCCCTCAACCATTTCTGTAACATTATGCAACGTCGGATCATGCCAGACATTTGAGTAGAAAGTTATGGACCAGGTGAATCCTCCTACTTGCCCAACATCATCCGAGAGCTCATCGGAGCGTGTGACAACAACTGCACTTGGTGAAATCAAATTCAGGGCATTGAGCTTTTGCTGAACCTCAGCAGCGTCGGCTTTGTAAGAAATATACTGAGTGGTCTGACCAAAGAAAGATAAACTCCAGATGCCGGCCAACTGTGCTCCGGGCTGCGGTGTCGCAAAAGTGATCGCAAACAACGAGGGGCCATGGATGGTGGAAAGCGAGCTATTGTACACTGTCAATTGCTCCAAAAACTTCCCCACTGTTTTATTAGTGAAAGTAATAGTCCACGTGTATCCAAATATAGCATCGGGAGCACTGCGAGTCACGTCCACTGCATCAATGCCATATGTAATTTGGTAGAAACCTGCAGGAATTGACAAGGATTCATTGATGTGCTTGCTTAGATATACCGTATCGTCATTATTGTCGACTCCTATAACAGCAAAATATTGTTCTTGAAAGCAGAGCCAATGAGAGACCGAGAGGCTCTGTCCTGTTCTGTTAACCCGCAAAAGTCGATCTGGAAGGCTTGTATTGTAATAAACATCCCCACTCCCAACAAAGAAGAAGTTGGAGTTGAAGGCGTCCTCAAACTCCGCAGCATTCAAGTAGTTCTGAAATGCTTGCCTGGTGGACTGGATGGCAGAATACCCATTTGGAAAGTTAAGCCCAAAAGTCCCTGTAATTTCATTTCCCTGTACAGCTGTTCTTACAGAAACTGTGGCAGTGTGAGTCCCGAGAAAACTCATATTTTCATAGTGCGGAGTCATCTGGGGAATGTTTCCAGTCCGAGTGAGGAATGTAATTATCCAGGCATATTCACCCGCCCATTTTGTATGATTAGCAGGGGTGGCGCTTCTGCGAACGACAGAGACATTTCCAAAGACCTGCTCATTGTTTTCATCCACAGCGCTCTCCAGAAGACGCTGCATATAGGCAGGCTGTGCGTTCCAGGGAATCACCGGCGAGGTGTACCACTTTGGAACATCCATTTTCCAGTGTGGATATGTTATGTTTAATCTGAAAGAACCTTGGAGCAGCGAGGCAGCCGCATGCTTTATGACCGAACAGTTGGTAACAGCACCCGCACGCGTCGACGAAAGAGGATCAAAAGAGCTCGGCACGCAACGCAGTGGATGGAGAGGTCCCCCGTTGCGACGAAAGGTGATGTTGAAATAATACCCAACCCACTCCTGCGTGTGTCCAGCCAGAGTAAACACCGAGCCTGCTGGGATTATCGTGCGCACAACGCGCGTGGAGTTGGCCGGAACTTGTGCCAAACGGTCCAGCACCACAGCAACGGTGGATGCAGACCAGTTTGCACGGATAGGGTCTGTGAACTCCTGGTCATTTAAAAAACAGCTGCTGCTCACTCCGTAGGTGGTGTTTGGGTTTGAATAAAATGTCCCATACTGGGCGATGTAGATGCCAGTTGCACCGGTGAAAGCCTGGTCTAAGGTAAAGTTTAAGGAAGAGGACTGGGCCTGTACAATAAAATACTCGTAGGCTCCTGCCACCGACACCCGAATTACATCGTTGATTACAACACTGGCTCCAGGGGAAAAAGCGGCCTTTGTAGATCCTTTGCTGAAAGAAACCGAGGCATTTTTCACTGAACTTTCGCAGGTGTAGACAAGCTCATAGAACCCAGTTGGCTCGCTTCCCGAGACAGGAGTGCTGACAGCAACAGTAAAATTCTGAGTGGAGAATAGTTGTGAAGATAGAGACGCGTTTGACACCTCCACTTCAGGAACATCTCCACGGAAATCATCTCCAACGAAAGTGATGTTGTAGTAAATGCGGTAAGAGCCATCCAGCCACTGATTTTTAGCTGTTGCATACGTTACCGTACTCCACGAAGCGACTCGCACAGGGGAGGAGGGTAAACTGAGGACACTCTGGAACTGTTTGGAAGCCTCATAAGCCAGAGTTCCTGAAGTGGTGCTTGAGGCGTCAAACTGTGTGATGACAACGCCCACCTTCCCTTTGTAGGTACAAAAGTTGCACTCGCTTAAATTCCAGCCCAGATTCACAGCACCAGCCCAACTGTTGATCCAGCCATGCTTGTTTGAGGTGGAAATATTTCCATTCATCTGGATAACGAGCTGCTGAACTTCATTTTTTCTGGATGAAGCTAGCGCAAGTGTCTGTGTGTCATATACTTGTGGTGTTGGAGAAACAGATGAAACGACTTGAACTTCATTCACTGGTGTGCCGCTGATCGCCACAGTTTGAATTTCATTCACATCCGGACCAGTGGTGGTGACAGTTTGGATACAGTTCAGAACACTGTCAGTTGTGGTTGTTATTATTTGAACCTCATCAACTCCATCGATGTGCGTCTGTACTTGCTGAATTTCGTTTTGCACTGTCACAGTAGCAGTAATCCATTGCTCTTCGCTCACAACAAGAGACTCCACGGCTACTGCTTGGATTTCGGATTCGTAGTTTATTTCTTTGGTGCCTTCAAAAGGAGAAGAGCCGTTGATATTTTCAAAGCTACTGCTGATGTCCCATGCCACACGTATTTTTTCTAAAGTTTCTCCTCCATCGCTCGATGGATTTTGGAGCGACAAAAGAACTGAAGTCTCACTGCTTGTTTGGGCACTCAAAATTACTGGGGCAGCAGGAAGTGCATCTTGAAGAGTTACATTACTTGGAGAGGTAACTGCGCTCAGACCGATCCCGACCGAGTTCACGGCAGAAATTCTCACAAAATACGTCTCGCCTTCTTCCAAAAGAGAGCTCATTTTGCCGGATAAAACTTCTCGGCCCCCAAGTTTGTGGGACAAAACAGGTCCACGAGTGAAAACCCTCCGAGCAGGTGTTCCGAAGACTGGCGATGTGTCCCATTCGATCATGTATGCTGTAACATCGGTTCCACCATCCCCGCCAAACACAAAGAGATTTGAAGATGGTGGCTCCCAAGTTACAATGAGACCGGTTGCTGACTCGACATAGACTTGTGGGTTTTGCACGGCTCCGGGAGACAACATTTCAGGGTAAACAGACGGAGGCTCTGGAACGGACCACGGACCAGGGCCCAGCAAATTTACAGCACGCACCCTCAAACAGTAGCTCTGAAAAGGAATAGGATTTGGAATAACAACATTCAAGAAAAAGTCGCGTTGGTCACTGCCAGATATATTCAGTATGGAAGAGTTAAAACTAGCGAACTCAGGTGATGTACTCAGCTGAGTTTCATAAAACATTATCGGTCTGCCTCCATCACTTATGGGAGCAAACCAGGCCAATTTCACCATTTTATGGCTCATAACTAGCAGCTGAGGTGATTGAACGGACGAAGGGAGCGATGCAGGAACAATTCCTTGAGGGTCCGGTTCAGCTAAACGGCTGAACCCTTCACTATTAGCCGCTTCTAGAAAAAAGGAGTAGGACTGTCCTACCTCTAGTCCAGAAACAGTGATGGAGGTAACTGTTCCAGACAGTGTGAGAGGGTTGCCAGCATTTATTCCTTCGCAGTATCCTACAGGCAAAACTCCATTTTGCACCAAGGCAACATGGGATCGAGCACTTGGCCCATTAAGGTTTCGGTCCTCAGTGTACATCAAAGGTAAGTTCCCAAAATTCGTGAGAAACGTGATAATCCAAGAGTACCCAAAGCCATTTATAACTCGGCTGATGTTCACATCTCCAACAGACTTCAAGGTTTCTAAGGCTACTTTGAGCTCCTCCGCACTTACATTATAGGCAAGCTCGCCGGATTTGTATCCGTCAAATCCGATCCGGAAGGTGCCACTGATGGGTTCAGCCCCTTTTCTATATTCCCACACATTCAACACGGGGATTGAACCTGCCCATCCAATTGACCTGAATGTAGTTAGTAGAGGCACATCGCCATTTTGCGAAAGAAATGTAATTGAATACTTGTACCCATATGCCCACCGTTGAATCACTACTGCTTGGACACTGGTTTGATTGCTAAATGAAATTGAAATCGAGCTGTCTTCTCGGGAGCCAAAGAAAAGTTGTGTGCCGGCCAAAGTTATACTTTTGACTCTTGCCACAAGGCCTGAAACAAAAATCAGGTCGTTCACCGCAAGGGCTGTTTGCTTAAATGTCTGGGTGCTCATGCCATTCAAAGTAGCGGTGTTGCTGCCAGCTTGTATGTCAACGTACACACCATACAATGTTCTTTTTGAGTAGTCTCTACTCACAGCAACATTGCCAACAAGCGGTAGCGCTTCAAGCGCCGCTTGCACCGAGCCGGCACCTACTGCAGGTGCGTTCCAGGCAATGTCCACGGTCTGCTCCCCAAATAGAACAATATAGTAAAACCCACTTAAGTTGTTTACGTCCGCACCGTTTTCCAAAACTTGAATCTCCTTCACGCCTTCTTCTGCAGATGTACTGATCATTTGTATTTCAGGCACACCTACCTCTCTAAACCACTGCAGCCTGTAATGCTGCACAGGTGCCCCGTGATCAGTTCGCGGAGGTAGCCATGAAAGTGTCACACGGCTCTTTGAAGCAACAGTAGCCCGAACAGAACGAGGCATGTCAGGTTTAGCTCTTGGGGAGTCAACTGTAACGGCAGACGGCATTCCAAATCCCATAGCATTATGCGCGGAAACCCGAGCATAATAACGCGACCCTGTGTGGAGGGGGCTAATAAGCGAGTATGTACTCCGAGTAGTGCCTTTAACCATCTCAACAACAACTATCTTAGCGGTATTTCCCTGCATAGAATTATCCGATACTTCAAGCAGCTCCAGGCTTCCAGCACCGGGAATAAAATCAGAATCTGCTTTGAATTGTGCAAAAGTGATCTCCCATGAGTAAAGCCCTTTCGAAGAATCCATCAGTTCTCGGTGAACATGGGCAGTGTATATAGTGCTCAGACGTTGAAGTTTTGACTTCAATCCATGTGCTGTCTCGTTGTAAAATATGACCTCTGTTTCTTGAGACTCAAACTTAAGTTTGAAAGTTCCACTAACTTGCGAATTGGCAGAAACTACGACTGCCTGCACTTCGTATGTGAATGCTCCTGTAAAAATGTTGGAATAACCTTGCGTAACTTCTTTCACAATCACGGTTGGGTTATTTCCAATTAACATTTGGGTGTCGGCTTGAATTAGACCAAGCTGCCCTCGCCAGTCTCTAAAGATAACAACCCAGCGATATCCGTTATTATACAGATTACATGTGACTGCAAGGGGGTTTTCAGCAACATGCTCAAGTCGCATCACAGTTTGAAGAGCACCTTCCATTTCCAGAGCAGTGGCATTCCAGGCAAGCGGGCGAGTGCTTCTCCCACCCCACGATAGGATAAAGTAACCGCCCGGAGTTTGTAAAAGAGTGTCAAAGTCCAGAATAATTTCTTGAACTTCATGTGTTATTGAAACGAGAGTGTTGCCATACCCTGCAGTCTCCTCAGAGAAAGAGCTATCTTCTGACCACTCGAGCAAGTAGGCATCGACCCGACTGCCACCATCATAGCTTGGGGGTTGGTATGAGAGGCACAAAGTATCTTGGCCACAAGTCTGCAGCGACACTGACGTAGGAGGCAAAGGAACAAGCCATCGGGTTGGAAATGTGAACACAAGTTGCTCAGAGAATGGGCTGAGTCCGTGCTCGTTTTTCGCTAGCATTCTAAAATAATAAGTCGACCCTGGCTGAAAAGAAAAGAAGTTTCTGGAAACAAGCGCCATAGCTGCACTGTCGATGACGGTGTTGACAACAATATCTGTGTTGGACATGTTTGTTTTTACTTCTACTGCATCCAAGCTGACCAAATCGTACACACCCCAAAACCTAAGCGTGTAGGTGTATCCCCAATAAAAATCCGGTGAAACACCATCTCCGCTCCGTTCAACATCGATCCCTTGCACCACCCACAACTCTTGAAGAGCATTCAACACTTCCGTAGCACTAGCTCCCCAAGAAATACTCTGTGAACTTATTCCCTGGATTGATATTTGAAATGTGCCATTTCTTGCATTTGAAAGTGAGCATGCCAAACAAGTACAGCGAAGGGCAACGGTTTGGATCTCATTTGGAGCACCAAGCAGAATTGAATTAGCTTTGACTTGAAAAGGGAGAAACGTATGCAGATGGCCGTCAAGTCCACGGAAATCTGCCTCCGGAACAGCCTGCAGATAGCTGAGCGTTGCTGTGGATAACTTAAACACCAATGTCCACTGGAACCCATTTGCACTCTGCAGGGCGGTAACACCCGGATAGTCTGAAGTGATAGTCCCTTCTACTTCTGCAGCTTTGTGGTTAACCCAAGAAACCTTTAACTCATCAAAATCTCCCTCGTCGTTTCTCACCCAAAGGTAATTCCCAACTGCCAATTTTGAGCTCATGTCGACTGTAAACTTAAGCAAGATTTTTGTTAAGTGAACTTTTAATCTTATATCAAGGTTATGAACGAAAGGTCCTTGGAAGTCAGTGTTCAGTTGTACACAGTCTGTGCCACACTTGCCAAAGCCAGTGGAGATTACCACATATTTGATGAATCCAATGGTTATGGAAGTGTTTGCGGTGATGTTGAATTTGAAAACACAGCCCTCGCACAACACAATAAATGCAGACAAGATTGTGTCGTTCGGGAAAGAGTTTATGACAGTTATGCTGCTTTCGTAAAAGATAAGCCCTGGAAGTGGTGCTTTTGATATAATGTTCCTCCCAATCCCTGCTGTAAAGTTATCTGCGACGCGTGCCCGCAGTTCATCAGAGCTTGTGATTAAAACAAAAAAGGTGGTATTTGTTTGTATGTTGTAAGTCAGTGTGTCAATCCAAAAAAACTGTGTTCCCCACTTTTCCAGCTCTACTCTGTCCCCAGGTGCAACGGTACGCGTCCAGTCTCCAGAGGCGTATGCGTTTGAATTGTTAAGAAACAGCGGAACGGCAATCCGCGAGAAACCTGATTTCGGCAAGAGTGCTATAACACGACCAATGCAGTCCAACAACTCCAGCTCCTCGATAACTTTATTGTAAGAGGCGGTGTAGGAAATTGATCCTGTAGCCACAGAGCCAATTTGTATTTTGAAGTGACCACTCAAGCCACCCTTTTGGGAGGACCCTTGAATTGTTAAACTCTCGAACACTCCAATATGACATTCTGTTCCAGTAACCCTGCTGTCAATTACCATCAATGAATCATCAGAGCTTGAAGTAAAGGTGACGAGCCAGGCACTGCCAGCAAAATCCAAGTCAAATTTTTGAACATCAATGACTTCCAATGATGTGAAGACTGACAGGGCTTCCAGAATTTCTTTGGCTGAGCAGCCCACACGTAAAAAATCTGTGCTTTCTTCTTGGTAAACAATGCTAAACGATCCTCCCAGGTTTGCAGTGCCTTCTAAGACTATACTTTGAATCTTGTTATTACCACTGGCGCAAGCAGGTTCCTTGTGTACAACGCTTACTGTTGCAGAATAGTTTTCTGCATTGCTAAAACTATCGCAAAACCCAGGGATTGCTGAAGGATTCCCAAAGTATTCTTCCGGCACTCTCAGCACCGGCCACTCTCCAGTCGGATACTCTCCAGAGAAGAAAATGGTATATGCAAGGCCACTAAACTGAGCTGTTTGAAGGTCGTACATATCCTTTACGTCAACATAAACAGGCATAGCAACATTCGGAAGGCTTTCAAGCGCTTGTTTCAGTGCATACGAGGATGAGTTGAAATGGAGGCAGGGTGTCCGATACCCATCCAGGTCAAGTTTGTAGCTTCCACTCAAAATGGACATGTTGGAGAACTGCACAACAAGCTTTTGCATGGCTGATGGGTTGCCAACTGTGTACGTATTGCAGCGCTTCTCTGTTGAAATCCACAGTGAGCCGTATTGTGGAGGAATCACACCCGCTTGCTTCTCAAAAACTTGCAACGAAATGAGGCCCCTGCGGCTAATCGAGAGCATTCCCTCGTCATTAATTGAAAGCCCACCCCGACACAAGAACTCAAGAGCGAATAACACACTGGATTTTATGGCGCAGTTTCCAGAACCAAAAATATGGGTGCTTGTCGTCCTGTTTACAGTAAACAAACAGCTGTAAGAAGAGTTCCCAATGAAGTCAAAAACACGAAGGGTTTGAGCGACGGAAACAACAGAAACAAGGCTCTGACTGACCATTGCTTGTGAGCTTTCGATAAATGTCACACAAGAAATGCAAGCAAGACCACTTTTTGGAAAAGGACCAACATTTTGAGTAAAGGAAATTGTCCAGACGAAACCATAGCCAGAAAAGGGGGAAGCTATAGTTTCTTTTTGCACCATTACATTGGGAAATGATCCAGTCTTCAACAATGCGTGTTCGATCTCCTCCGCAGAAGCACGGTATGAAAGAAGGGACGTCTTTTTCTCACCATAGCTTAACGAGAAGTACCCCATCAAATCTCCTGGCAAGCTGCTTTTAACCACTATTTCTTTCACTTCAGGAGTCCCAAAATTTGGGTCTGAGGCCCACTCCACTTTATAAAATAGGCTTGTGGTTAGGTTTGATTGTGAAGGAGGGACAAAAGAGAGTACACCCTGTGAGTTCGAGACAGGCATAATGCTTGCGATGATGGGAGAACCTGGAGGACTGCTCACAACACAAGTAAAAGGGTGAACTCCAGCTCCAAAGCTTTGAGACCCTTGCAAGAGAAGCCCGCCGGCCTCGGAGGACAAACCGTACCCCAAGGAGTTCTGAGCAGAAACTTTTCCACTGTACGCTTGGGTTTCTGTCAGTCCTTCCAGCTCCACATTTCGTGGCGGTACTTGCCCTTGTACAACTTCAGAAACGATGAATGTGCAGTTTTGCTGTTGACGAGCCAAATTGCTCAAGTTATACGAGACATACAGGAGTGGAAGATCGCCGATATTGCTAACAAATGATATACGCCAGGACACTTCGCCTTCATTGTCGAACCTTGAAACATCAACGTCTCCAATGCTGGCCATGCTTTCAAGCTTGAATTCAAGATCAGAGGATGTAGCAGTCGTATCAAAAACAACATATTCTTCAGCACCCTTGAAGGGAAACAAATAAGACTCTAAACAAATTTTGTCAGGGTTGGTTTTCATAAAGACAATCTGCTGAATTTCCTGGACGAAGCCATCGATAAGGAAATTGTAGCTCTTATTAAACTCTGGCTTAACGCCTTCAGTAATATGGGTGACAGTCAAGCTAGCATGCAAGCCTTGAAGAGAGTTATAACTCCCAAAAGAGTAGCTGACAATACAACCACTCGTCCATGAAGCGGGTTCAGGAAGTCGATATGCATCCCAGGAGGCTGAATAAGATATGATTTTGACTGGGCTCCGAAGCACCCAAGCTGCGACAGAGCTGTCATACTCAATAGTGTAGGGGCTGTTGAGCATCTGATACTGGACCGCTCCGCTGGCCATCCCAAAGGGCCAGTATAGTCCGTTTTCTGTGCTTGTCCAACAACTTTTGACGACAACAACACCTAAAACCTGGCTTGAGACTGAAAAACACGGGGGGCATGTAAGTGCGCCTGCAAGTGAGGTGAATGTGACAGTCCAGACATGTGTGTTGAAAGCAGTTGGCCCAGATCTAGCGACACTCACAGTCCCGGCTCCCTTCAATTGGCGAAGTCGACCTTCAAGTTCCGCCGCAGTTGAGTCTGCTAGCACGTTTACAAAGGCAAGACGGTACAGCGAGGCTTGTGAGGTTGAGGTACCAGAGTAATTGGCTCCCAGCATCAAAATATACCCAGCGTTGGAGAGAATGTCAAATGTCAAGTAGGCTCTGTCAACTGTGTTCCAAATTGTGACTTTTTGACCAGGGAAGTATACAGCGGTCAGGTTTTGGTCTGTTGTCACCACCTGTGAGCCATGAATGAGCTCCGCATTTCCGAGCAGGGTCTCCCAGACAAAAATGGAAACATTTTGTGCACCATAAGGATGGGCATCAATGGTTGAAAATCCACAAGGGTACAATTTGGCAACACCAGGATGATCGTCTTCGCAATAGAAGTTTCCTTCCACAACAAGCTCCACCCCAGCAACAAGAATATAGTCCCCTGAGTTTATCATATGATGCGTGTCGTGGCTAGTTTGAATTGTTTTGCTGCCTGCCCAAACACGGCACTTTGTGGCAAACCCCAGTTTTTTAGAAAAGGATCCCACAAACCCTGCGGCGATCTGAAAATATCCAGAAAGGATAGAAGATGCTTGGGTGGCAACTTCCACAACTGAAGGAGTCCCACCGGATATCCCGTCCTGCAGAGTGGTTGTTGAGAATTCTGTGGGAGTTGTTGAGCCACAGCTACGCAAAACTAGCTGAGGCTGGTTTCCATTGGACAGTGTAGTACCTGTGAATTCAACAACAAACACACCAGGAGACTCGGGGCCTACTGAGGAGACTGTTACTCCATCAATTGTGGAGAGTGTCAGAAGAGCAAGCTGAATATTAAAGCTTGAAGCAGTTTGGATACAGCTTGTCCACTCCCCTTGAAAACCAAGCAAGAAAGGAGGAGGATTGAGGCCTACACGAATTTCTTGAAGTTCATTGACTCGGGCTCCGAGCTCAGCTTTATATCCTTGCATAGAGAACCCGTTGTTCCCCGATGGCCTCATTTGAAATGGTGCTCCATAATTAAGTTGGAGAGAAGATCTGTTGTTTGCTCTCAGCGTTAAATTGGAAGGTAGATTTGGGAAGCTGCCAACTTGAACAGAAATAGGAGCAAAGGGGTAGCCATAGAAAATTGCAGGTGCTTCAATCCCAGTGTTAATTGCCTTGACACGAACAAAATATTTGTTTCCTGGAACAAGTCCAGAAAGAGTTGTGTTACAGAGATTTGAAAGGCATGCGCTAGATATGGTTTTGGAGCCCAATGGCAACCGATGGATCGATGAGCACGTGCCAGGCACACCAGCACCCTCCTGAAGCGTTGTTATCTTCAACTGCATATTCCCCGTAAAACAGCCTTCTGCTATCCACCGCATTTCCTCCCAGTTTTGGTATGGACTGGCTTGATTGGTCTGCAAAAATGTGATGGTCCATGAATATCCATATCCCCACACAGCTGTCCCGTCTCCTCCACGCGACACCCTCACAAAAGCAAGATGGGAACTCGCGCTGTGAAAATATTGTTGCACGGATGTTGCCGAGGTGTTCCAAGGAATGCAGCCACTGGATGGAACTCTGAGTGTTCCCAGTTGCAGCGCAAAACTCTCTGATGTGAGCTTCCTTGCTGAGAAAACATTAAAATTCTGAACTTCAGGCAAATTACCACAACTGCTGTCAAAGGAATCAATAAGATCCCAATCAACTTTAAATTTCTGATCGGCTGTTGACAAGGCGTTCCATTCAATTAAAAGACCTGATGGACCGTGAAGTGAAACAGCAACTTTGCTCACGCTCAGTTGGTACGTCTCCATTGGTTCAAGAAACTGTGGGTATGCATTTTTCAGAGCCCCAAACCCAATGTTATTTGCTGCGCTGACACGAACCCACCACGCACTTGTGTTTGAAACTGGAATGAAGGCTGAAAAGGGCAAGCGCCCTGTCACAGGTTGACTGGCTCCTTTCACAAGTTCCGTAAAAAGCCCATTTGCCGAGGATGACAACGGTGGTTGATCTCCATAATTTGTTTCAAAAGTAACAGTGATGTAATCTCCGTCGCACCGCAACACTGTCCCATTGCTAAAAAGTACAGACACTTCCCCAACATGAGGCAAACTTTCCAAGGCATTTTTTATCTGATAACTTGAAACAATGTGAGGAATCGGGGTTGTGCTTGTTCCTCTAAAGATCAGTGTGAAGCTGCTTGTGGTGTTGCACTGAAGCATCTGCATTTCCTGCTGCGTTCCAACAGAAATAGACACCTCTACAGCATCGTTCACACAACTTGTTCTTTGAAAATCGTTGCAGATTAACAAAAATGTTCCGTTCACATGAAGTTTGTGGGACTTTGTCGAAATGTACCTAGAGTCATACATTTGGAATTGGCTGCCTGCAAGGTCAAGAAATGTGACCATCCACGTGAACCCATTCATAGAGTTGAGGTTCCTCGAGACAGACACCGACCCAATATCACACAGTGCTTCAAGCTCTTCCTGTAATTTGATGGCAGATATATCGTAGGGCAAAATGCCAGTGACTTGGCTCTCAAAGCGAAGGAAGAAATAACCGGAAACAAATTTCCCGGGGGTTGCTGATAAGCGTATGGATTGGACATCGTGGATAGGAGACCGCGAAAAGGAATCAACGAATTTTCGTCCAAGAGCAGCACCATCTTGGTTGCTGTCAAAGGTACTTTGGGAGTCCCATTCCAACAGAAACTGGGAGACTTCTGCACCACCATTTTCCTCTGGATAGTCCCATTGTGCAAAAATTAGCCCGTTGGACACCGCTTCAACCAACAATTTGTGGGGTGCAGATGGCGGAAAGAGTTTGCTAAAAATGAATGGTGGCTCTGAAACTTTCCAAGCACTCTGGCCAATATCGTTTACTGCTGCTACTCGCACATACACTGGGCCAATGGAAGTGACTTTGAGAGCTGCTTGATTTAAAATATGGGTCGTAAGCTGAGGAATGGCACTTACACCTTTCAACAGGTCCTGGTTTGACTCAATGACAGTAAGGCTGTTTTTTGGAAACCCATCATTGAATGTGATCACCCAAGAAAAACTGTTGCTTTCATCAATTCGGGCGACGTCAACAGAGCAGACTCCAGAAAGCGACTGTAAAGCTGCCTTCACATCTTGGCTTGTGGAGTTGAAAAGAAGAGGAGCTGTTTTCTGCACCATAAACAAAGAAACAAACGATGTCTGGACAGTTTTCACTGAGAATGAGCCAGTCACAGAAGCCAGCATGTTGCATCCATTTGTTCCAAAGTCCACAACCACCAGTTGAGGTACATTTCCAACCACCAGCTTCCCAGTGAAGGTGACATCGTATGTCAAGGTGACGAGGTTTGCAGAAACTTGACTGGTGTGTGTAACAACAACTTCATCGATCGCACTCAAAGACTCCAGCTCCTTCTGGAGTTCACTTGGAGTCGAATTTAAGTTCAGACAGCCAGCATCACCACCAGCAAATGTTGTTTCTGTTGTTTCGCCCCCAAACTTTAACCGATACCCACCAGGTGCAAGGAGAGTTTGATTGAAAATGAATTGAAGTCTCTGTACTTCGTAGGTTGCCCACACAATGTCTTCTATCCCAATCGATACTTCTCGTGCTGGGTCTTCATCGCTTGCAAGTGGCACCAGGGACTGATTAAACACGCGAGAACGATTGGTACTTATCCTAAATGTGTGTCCTGCATGCGGTGAACCAATCCTGATCCTGTCCCCACGTGAAAGAATCAAGGTGAGATCATTTGGTGACTTCATATCGTCTGGCCCATAATAAGAGTGCAGATTTGTGTCCCCAACCGCCAGATCCCAAGCAGAGCCGCAAGCTGTATCCAAAAGAAACAGAGGTGCCTGTTTCAAGGCACTCCCTGTAAAGTTTGTACGTGCGTATGGCGCATCAGGACTGCAGAGGGGAATTCTTGCCGATCGAATGCTGCTGACAGACAGGTCAAGACAGACTCGGAACACGTCACGCTCAACCTTAACGAAAGCACCAGGAAACAACTGTTGCGCGAGTACTTTGCTTGTTTTATTGTTGCTTCCGCTTAGTAAAAGAGTGCTCGAGTTTGATGCTATGGATAAAAATACTCTGTTGGCAAGTGGGATGGTAAAGGAACCCCAGAAATCATTGAGTGTTAGTGAGAAGCGGTCAGAGTTGTCAAACGGCAGGTACAGAATGTGCAGCTTGATCATTTGAACTATTTTTGTGCTGGCCAGAACTACTTGTGCTGGTGCGTTGAACTGGGAGGAGTTTGCCCATTCAACAATAAAAAAAATATCTTGTGTGGATCGTATGTCTGAGGGCTCAAAGAATTCTGTTTTAATATAAGTACTGTTTAAGACTGACAAACGAAGCTCACTGACCATGTCTGGAGCACCTCTTGAAAAGAATGGAGCATTGAAAGCATTGGTAAATGGGCCCAGCTTGTTTGAAGAGACAGGAGAAACACGGCCGTAATAGCCCACTGAAGGTTTGATATTCATGATCTTCAGCATCTTGACAGATTCATTCCCTGACTGATTGGATGGAACCACAAAAGTCTGATAGTTTTCTGGTTCTAATCCCGTTTGGAACCTTTGAACAACTGCCTGTATTCCAGGCGAATCCCCAACAAGCTTCAACCCATTAATATAAAAAAGTTCTTGCTGCCCAAATCTGCAGTTGCCTTCGTAAAGTGTTGGGCCGGCAAAAGTTATGGACCAAACATACCCTCCGACACTTTGAACTCGAGTGGCGGCTATCTCCCCGATTCCAGGAAGTATTGAAACTGCATCAAGTAACTCTGTGGCCCTGACATTGTAAGGGAGTGCAGCTGTTGACGGAAATTTGTAGACACCGGCCGTTTCCCCACGTGGAATGGAAAATCCAGACCCTGATGAGAAAAGGACGCTGCTGCTGCTGTTCACACCCGTAACATGGTCATGAATAAAAGCAAGAGGAACTTGTGAGGCATTGAAGTCTCCAAATGCATGCACTAAAAATGTGAAATTCAAAACTCTGATTTTATCTCCTCGCCTTAGGTAGGGAGTCAGATCGTCAGAAGTCATGAGAAAGCTTGCTTCATTTGAGAATACAGCTACACCGGGAAGAAGTTGAAGGCTACCCCCAAATGAAAGGGTGAAACTGCCACCACTTGCACCACTGACAGATACTGTTTGTATTTCAAGGTCACCAAAGAAAGAGAAAGAATCAGAAACAACAGCGGACGAGCTGAATACTTCTACCACAAAATCGGTGTGATTCAAACTTATCCAATGAACAAGCACACTTGTTGAGTCAATATTTTCAAACCATACAGATAACGGTGGCTCCAGTTTTTTTGTCAGGGTGATGGAAAAAGGGGATGTCCCAACAAAATCACTGAATTGGAGCAAAGAGTTTCTTACAGCCAAACGGAAAAACAAGGGAACCCTGCTGTCTGGAACTGAGATTGATGAAACCCCTCCAAGAGCGTGCAAAGAAAATGGACCCTTCAAATCTGAGAAGACTATGTGAGAAGATACAACAATTATTTTGTCACGTGTCCAAGGAATCGAGGAAACACGGAAAAAAAAGGTTTCATTGACAAGTATGCCAATGCCTGGATGGATATGACCGGAGAAGTCACGATTTGAAATCAGCAGTGTCTGGTTTGACAACACAAACGCACGCACACAAGAAGCACAAAGCAGCATTCTTGCATCCACAGTCAGCAATCCCAAGGGTTCACCTTGAACAGAATTGAAAGTACTTTCAAAATCCCACTCCAACTTAAACTCTGTGACACCTTTTCCGCCATCGCAACCTGGTGCTCCAAATGAAACTTGCACTGATGTCGATCCAAGAGCCATCAGCTCAGGTTTTCCTGTGTTTGAGTAGAATGAGGCCGGTGGATCAGGCACTAGGATTGGAGCCAATATACCACCATTCTCAAGGCTGCCTTGGCCAAACGGGCTGGCAAGAATCTTTGTGCCGTAACCTAGACGATTTCTAGCCGAAAGTCGAACAAAATACCTCTGTCCTGGG
>Ga0157565_1121006_pt1 | contig 28346 bp, 1 predicted proteins | sample GEODES065metaT_FD_106792 | JGI IMG/M metagenome (GOLD analysis project Ga0157565, IMG submission 106792) | Dystrophic lake water microbial communities from Trout Bog Lake, Wisconsin, USA - GEODES065 metaT (Metagenome Metatranscriptome) | ecosystem: Environmental > Aquatic > Freshwater > Lake ... | reverse complement strand
CGGATATGTATGTACGAAACAGCTCTTGTAATATGATACATCTTCGGAGCACCTCATTAAACTGCATACAATTTAGAGCTTTCTGAAGTTGCTAATATTACATAATTGGTCCATCTTCTCATCTATAGCCACAATTTTTGACGACATATTTCGGACTTCTTTGTCAAGTTCACCAAGCTGTGACTTTAATTCATTAATTGCTGTATCCTTCTGTTCTTTGCTCGTGAGAGCCATAGCTCTTTTTAAAGGGAAGTAGGTAATGCTTTGGCTTTTCATCAGTGCTTTTAGGTATGCCTCCATCCCATTTAGCTCACACCGCTCCTTTCGGTCCAGATACATTCGGTAGAAAATGTAGCTCCACATATTGTGGTCCCGCTTTAAGTGCTGTGCGAAAACCAGTCTGTGGCGTTCAAACACCTCTCGTGGCAGACTGCAAATGAAGCACATGTTACGGGTGTTGTCGCTGATCTTGCTTTTCTGCTGCCTCATCTCAGCGAAGGTGTCGATGATGATACCCGTGATGATTGCAACCAAGATGAGTATGATCAAGATGTTGTACACAAAATCAAAGAGGTAGACGCGGGCGTCGTACTTCACTTTGTCCACATAAAACACAGGTGGGCCCCTCAGCCCAAAATCAATATTCTGGGCAAATACATCAGCGAGCCGGTGCCACTGCCCACCTCCATCCCCAAATTCGTACACATCATATCCCCAAACATTTAGCGCAATAACTCCAAATATGTACACAAAGAGAATTCCCAGGCAAAGTGTTGCACCAACTTGCGTGGCATTATTATACACTGCTTCGATGACGTATGTTAGTACAGGTACCCGCACGGCTACATCCAGCATGTGGAAGGAAAAGAAGTAAGGGTTCAAAAAAGCACCAGAGAGAGAAAACACTAAGTAGAAGGTGTAATAAATGCTCATGCCATCTCTGAGTAAAAAGAAAGGCACCCAGAATGCGTCAGGCAACAGAAGATTTGCAGTTTTGAAAGCCATTTCTGCAGAATTTCCCCCCTGTAAACTTATAAGGCCTTGCTCCACCATAGATTTCCATTTGAAACCCGTGTTTATTATGACCCTTGCAGTTCCAATGCTGTAATTTGCAAACAACAAGCACGCACATCCGAGGTGAATCAAACCATATATTTCAATTAGCTCAAGTTGAGTTGTTCCGAGATAAAAATTCTCCTCTGCATTGTCGTCCTTTGAGAACAAAAGAAGTGTGGTATTGATTAGAAGTGTCTGCACAAATGCAGCAAACACCCATATATTTTCGTTTGTCGTCAGGAAGCGAATTATGCTTCTGAAACTGCTGAGAGTCAAAATTTTATGCTGGTGCTCAATAACACTTTGAATCTGAAGACCCCTGTCAAGAAAGTTGTCCAGTTTCTCTTCTGGGTTGTCCCTGTTTACATTATCAAGAAGCTTTTGCCTCTCAGCCTTTACCAGTGGGTTTGACATTTGCTCCCTGCAATCCCAAGGAATGGGAAAATAAATTCTATGAAGTGCTTCATCCTTTCCAACCACTTCGATCCTTCCAAAGTAAATCTCACAATACCGGAACTCTGAAAAGGGTATCAGTGTTTTTGGCTTGGTTTGTTCTTGAGCACTTGGCCATAGTTCGTAAAAAAGTTCCAGGTTCTTCTGCCAAAGTTCTGAAAAATCTTCATTTTTGGGATCATAGTAATCCACAATTGTTTCCATCAAAACATAGTAGCTGAATGCGACCTCAACACTTTCATTTTGCTCACTTTGATCTTGAATTGCCGCAAGCTGAAGTGCTTCTTCCATGTTAAAGTCGTCAGTATATTGTGAAGAGCTAATCCCCGATGTGAGAGAACCATCTGATTTGCTTCGACTTGAGAAAATATTTTTCAAACGAGCTTGAAAAGACTCATCTCGTTGGCTTTGTCTATTTAGGTCATTTTGTTTAAAGAGCGCTACCTTCCAATGATACCTGAACTGGTTGGCTAATGCGTCCGGTTTGAAATGAATCAAGCACTCCTCTATCACTGCGTGGGTCTTGTTCATATCAAGCTGAGAGTGCATCATTATCATCAGCTTGTACTCAGCATTACTTATCGTTTTGTAAAGGTCGTAAATCTTTTGGCTTTTGGCGTCTTTTATTTTGCTGTTCACTCCTTTGCCAAGTGACTGCAGCAGCCATCCCAGAGCAGACCTTCCCAGTGCTGAAGATGGTGGGAGTAATGCGCATATCTTTTTGCGAACTTGGCCGGACAGACTTTTTAGAAGATCGAACCACGCCGCAGCTTCAACAACAAGGCCCACCTTCTGCAAGCGCTCTTGGTTTCCTTGGTGAGGCCCCTGAATAAAATCAGCGATTGTTGAAAACATCTGATCCGCTAACTTCAACGAGTAGATGAATTGTGTGGTATCGAAAGACCAAGTGAGCATCTGGATTAAGTCTTCTTTTACAGTTTTCATAACCTTGACCACCAACAGCATTAAGTGAGTCTCTTCCTTGCCGTCCTCATTTGGCTCAACATCATTCAGAAACGACTGTGCTGGCTCAAACTGCCCATCGCACAAACGCTGCAAAAATTCAAAAAGGATGCGCATTTCTTCGATCTTGTTCAATTTTTCAGTCCCCCTGAGTGACTGAAAGGAATAAATAAACTTCTGCAATAAGCGCTCCACAGATGCCACCAGCTGAGCAGCGCAATCAGGGTAAGTGGGATGCTGCCCTTTTAGAACAGAAATGAAAACCTTCTGCACATCAAGATTCATTCCCTCCAACATGAAATTAGCCAAACGAAAACCTTCATACTGCAGAGTTTCGTTCCCTATCACACATATCAGCTTGCAAGCCAAAACTGCACCATCTAAGGAGTGTGAAAGCACAGACTGCACCAGCTGCAAGAGCTCCTCTTCACGTTCTGTACTGAACTTAGTTAAACCATCGGCACCCTGCTCCCCTGAATTGGTGTTGTTTCTCTTCACTTCGTTCCTCTCTTTGACCACACTGGTGTCATATTTGATAAAATCCAGCCCGAGTGTTCGCAGTGTCTTGGACATAACAAGTGCAACTTCAGGAGAGAATTTGAACACTTCTTTGCTCAGCGAGGAGGCTATCATCTGCTCAAAATTCACTTCAATGGGCTCTGATGACCTTGCTTTGGAATAGGGAGCAGGAACAACTCTCGTGGGAGAAAAGGGCCTCAATTTCTCCGCAGCCTGCTCTTCACCTGCTACCAACGGATTGATCACATCTTCTTCGACTGTCACACTGTCATCTATAGCTTTGGCAGAAAAAACGGTTGGTTTTAATTTCAGATTGATGCTGGCATCCAGCTCCTTTGATTTTTTGGGCTGGAGCAGAAGCGCCCAAGGACTTCTCAAGGTGAGCACCATTTTTGCTACACACACGTCCAGCGTGTGGGCTTCCAGGGTGTGCCCTAGTTCTTCATCAGGCTTTTGCAGGAGAGGCTTGACCTCAGAAGTTCTTTTTACTTCATGCTGGATGAGCTCCACTTCAAGCTCTTCAGCCACAGTAAAATCTTCATTGCTTGGGTATGCTATTTGAAGCTGATGCAACCTGATGTTTGAAATCTCACGCAAAATCATCTCCATTGCTTGGTCATAAACGTCAAAACTCTTTAAAAAATCTTGAAACTGTCGCGAAGACTGAGTGTAAATGCCGAATGAGCTTGAAAATGTCCTTGATAAAGAGGAAGAGTCCGTTTTCTCAGTGTACACAGGATACGAGCTTAGGAGTTCTTCAATATAATGTGATTCTTCGATAAGTGCAAGAGCAAACTCTGTCAAGACATTCCGTAAAGTTTTCATGTAGTTGTTAACTTCGTAAGACCCAAGCTCCTCAAATATTTGGTGGCTAGATGTAACAGGGCTCCAAGATTTCCACAAAGCATCCCAAATTTGAACATTTCCTGTTGCACTTGTCAAGCAGGCGTCCTGCAAAGCTGGCACCTTGGCTTGTGGGGGGAGGCCGGAAAATGCACTGGTACCAAAGTTGAGAATGAACGATTGGCCGGGCATGAAAGAAATTGCAGGCATCAAAGAGCTGTTCCAGGATAGATCTTCGGCGTGAATATGATTCCATTCCCGACCATTCAGCATGTAGGTGATTCGGCGTTTTCCAACATCCAACAGAACTCCTAAAACATCTCCAGCCGAAAATTGAATGGGAGCATAATCGCTCATTTTCCCTCCGAAGTACTTGCTGCAAGCTGCAGATTCAGACCCTCCAAGACCATCGATGCCGAGAGAGTCTTTTGAGCTCCCGACACCAATGCAGTACCCTGCTGAAGAGTGGGATGGCCTGGGAAAGACTTTTATCTTTGCAGAAGGCGTGCACCACCCAATCACAACGAAACTGTCGGGAGTTGATGCAGAGCTAAATGTTACCTCATAATACGCTCTTCCAGAAAAGAGTGGCATATCAACCCGAATGGTTTGCACCTTTCCAGAGCGGTTCTCAAAAAAAGGGAAGAATTCTGACAAGGAGGCACGGCCATGAGGAATCAGGGCTCGTAACTGCTCCTCTTTGTCCTCTTGTGCTTGTAACAGTTCGCTGTCGCAGAAAATCACTTTCCACCTTGATTGATCTTTGTTATGGGAAAAAACCCACACTTCGTTGCTGCCTATAGCAATTGCTTTGCGCCCATCGACACCTGGTAGGTTGCTGTCCATGTTTGGTGTGCCGAAGTATTTCTCTAAGCCCCAGCAGTAACGGTTGGCCTTGGGGTTGTCACGCAAGTTGTTTTGATAAAACCTTACGAAATCTAAAGGACCCTTAATCGAGCTGTCAGGCGAAAATGCAGCAGAAATTCGAGTGGCATTCTCGAGGTGGACATGGTGCCATTGATCCCCTTCTGTTCCGTTGTCAATTTCCACGTACTGACCAAGGCGATAGCGTGCCAAAGGGTCAGGAGGAAGATCGATTGGCCTTGCAACAACCTTAAACCCCCAAGCGCAAGAAGACCTTGAAGAATGGTACAGTTTGCAGCTTCCCTTCCGAATAACAAGCGGTCTTTCAACAGAAGGAAACCTGTTTGGTGCATCGCTGATCCCATAAAACCCAGTGTAAGGTGGAGAGAGTCGAAGCTCCTTAGGTATGCCCGTGTCCAACAACTCAAGCGAACTTTCAGAAGAAACAAACTGGACAAAGTCCACAGTGTTTGCGAGTTGGGTGTCTGGATGAAACGCAACCTCGAGACAAACAGCATCATCAAATGCAACCTGCAGAATTTTGACTGTAGGATGGCGGAGTGCAACAAATGGGCTACCGTTGGAAGGGTCCAGTTCCTTCACCCACAATGTTTCTGTTGAAACCACAGTTCTAACGCTGCAGTCATTTGCCGCCGAGGATCCACTAAGCATAAGGGAAAAAGAGCCAGTGGATGATTCATTTCTGTGCGAATGGTCACTGACCACTCCAAAAACACCTTCCATTTGTAAATTTTGGAGGGAGCCTGTAAATTGCATTGCGTAGGAGTTTCTCTTGTTTTTATAGTGCTTACTAAAGCTGCTTACACCATTTTCTTCAATGGCTCCTGACAGGACAAACTCCCCCTCACTGTCATTGCCACTTCCAGTAATAATTCCATCCTGCGAAACCAGAAATTCGGGAATATCTATTTCGGCATTGGTGCCTCCCAAGGTCAAATAACCCTTTGCTGTGCCGGTGAATCTTTTCTCATCGTCCTTTTTTCCAAGCGATGGGCTGACAACACTCAATGTGGTCCCCTGAGGGATTTGGAGCCAACACTTTCCTTCCCAAGTTTTACGTGCAGCGACCATAAAATATTGGCCACTTTTCAGTACAACAGAAGAGAGAGAAGAAGGGTCTTCAGGATTTTTCCAGCAACTGGTTTGATCCTGAATGACTTCGTATTCCACAGAACATGGACCATCTGGAGGAAGATCAGAGAAAGAGCCCACAGTCTTCCCATCCTGTTCCATCACTTGCCATGGACTCAAGGGTGGAAAAGACTCGCGGATAAAAAAGCAAAAACCCCATTCTGCATTTGAGCAGTCTGACGAAAAAGACATCCACACTTTATTAGTATTTGGCAAAAACAATGGAGCAGTCCCTTGAACTCCGGGCCAATCAGACGCAATTCCAGATAGATTTTCAGAAAGCGGTTCTGTTCTGTTTTCATCTTTCCAAAAACGAATAACATCAAAATCTTTTTCAGTTTCGCTGCATTCATCAAATATTATTTCAAGCCCGCTGTTGGAGTCAATTTCAATGGGAATATAAATGTTTGAGCTTGTTTTGTATGGATGCGGACTTTCTATCACCTTTAAAGTTTGGTTTTTTATTCCTTGGCTGTTAACAAACATTTTAACACTAATATAGTCTGAACTTTGACTTGTAACGAGTTCAAAGTTTGCATTTAACATTTCCTGTAGCATTTGTTCGTATAAAGACAGACGAGGGCGTATATGCGGAAACTCATCATCTTTGCATTCTTGAACAGCCATTTTATAGCCCCATTCTTGGTCACCTGTATCTGTGTGGAACAACGCAAGGACCGAATCTGAACATACAATCAAGGGTTCAGTTCCATTCATCCCAGGGAACGAAGTGCCAGAGTATTTCTCGCTGCAAGCACGGAGATTCCTCCCATCTAACATTACAGGCTGCAGGCTGTGTTTTCTCCAGCTTGCGTATCCCCTAAGCTCAGGTGGATCCATAATTTCCACCCGCCAAAACCCATCCTCATTTATTTGATCGGGGTCAGGAATGTTGTTCGATGCATACCACACCTTGCTCCTGATCTTGAGAAGTGTCCCGACTGGTGCACGGCCAACTTCCTTGGAGGCAACATCCGCACTTTCTGAAATGATGGCACCATCTGTTGGACCGATCACACCCATACACTGATATCCATTTGAATCTTTTTGCCAAGCTTCAAAAAATTGAACGTAGTCACTCCCAGTTTCAGTACATGTCTCATCTGAAAAGGCAATTTTTATTCTTTTGGAACCTGGAACCGCAATTTCCCAGTACTTAGCTACTTCAGGACGGTAGCTGTGCTCAGATTCATAAACGGTGTAATTACTAGTTATGTCCAATTCACCAGGGTGCACAGCATACTGTTTAAAGTCCACACAAAGATCACTCCCAAATAAATTAAACATAGTGTCTAGACTTTTGTCTATATCCCGGTTGTACCAGGAACAAGATAGTTTATGGCTTGGTGTCATTTTTCCACTCTGAATATGGGAGAAATTTGTGCTGATGTAGAGATGATAAGTAAGGTTTAACCACGGTTCAACGTGTTTTGCCCTTGGTCTGTAACCACTGTGGTTTTTCCTTGTTGTGCGCAAATTTTCAGCCAGAAAGTCTACACCTATTGCATGTTTATTTTTTAGCTGCTCTTTTAGCACTGGGTTGTCTTGTGAGCAACAACAGAGCAAACAAATCAGGCTCGTTATCAATTCCGAACCATTTTCTGCTTCTTCTTTGGAGAATTTAATTTCAAGAATTCGCTCAAAAAGACTTGAACAAGTTGTTTTTTGTTGGCCAACCAATGCCGCTGCTATAAGATTTTTGGTCCGTAGCAACTCTTCCCCGTCAGCTATTTTTGAAAGGCTTTCATTGTTGCCAGTGCTTGTCTCTACCCCCATCAGTGAGCTATCAGTGTTTGGGATGATGCACATCAACAGGTCCAGGTACTTTTTGCATATATACAGGTTTCCAACATGCAACTTCTCCTGAACTAACCCTGCTATTGTTTCAATGAATGTTGCACCAATTTTTGAAAATGCATTACATCCTTTGAGGATTGTTTCAATGAGTGGGAGAGCCAATGCTCCATCATCAAGATGCTTTGAGAAGCAAGAGAGCAAGTATGGGGAACAGAGAGCAGTTTGGTTCTGCTTGTTTTTTATGCACATTGATTGTAATGTTGAGTACAGTAGTTGCAACAGGTTTTCCAAATCTGCATGACCAGTGACATCGCCAGAAAGAACAGTCCAAAACCGGAGAAGTGTTTCCTGCAAACCGAGCATGCGTGCTGCATACTGAGCCTCAAAATTATGCTGCTGAAAAACCAGCATTATTTCAAACTTCCCGTTTTTCCCGAAGCAGTATCCGCGCCCTTCTTTGTTGGCATGAATCCAGCGCACAGTGTAGGTACCATCCTCGTCCTGACTGACTATGTACCCCTGGCGTGGTTCATTTGTGCTGATATCAAGACCCCCGTCTTCATCCCCACTGCACCAGTCCAAACCACGAATAACCAGTGTATCTTTAGGAAGTGGCTTTGCTTGGTCTCGAACAACTTGGTTCCGAAGAACGCCGGTGATCACTTGCAAGCAGTGCTCCAAGTTTTCACGTTTAGTTGGCACAAACACGTCTTGCACCGGGAACATTTCAATGCGGCCAATGAATGTTTCAAGTGTGGACACAATGTTTCCTAAACTTGGGGAGCAAGGTATTAGTTTGGTTTTCAAGTCTCTGAATTTGAAGAGGTCTGTGTGCAACTTAACCCACAGCGCACTCACTGCATTCGCAAGAACATGTGGCCCTTTCATTAGTTCTAGGAAAATGTGGTCTGCTTTCTCAAGATAATTTTCACCGTAATCAATGTCTGCATTGGGTGTGCACCTCAGCATGCGGTTAAGCAGTGGATACCGCAATATTGATATCTCTGGGTTTCCGGGTTCGAAACTGTATACACATTCCTCCTTTGCATCTTCATTTGGGAATTTTAAAAATGTTTCTTGAGCATTCCACAAGACAGAAGCCTGCCCTTTGGCTGTAATCGAGATAATTGTCCCAATGTTGAACTTTCCTTGTGCCGTTAGACCAGCGTTTCCTTTCATACTCCTTCCCCTTATAACAAGCGCTCCTGTTTCCACGATAACTCCGTCTCTTGATTCGTTTTCATCCCACTTGAGAGCCTCTACCAACACATGAGGACTTATTTCCGAAACAGAGTTGCCCCACTTTGATAAGCCAAAATACAGCTCCACTGTTTCTGCCAATCTCATATTTGCTTGGATGTCAAGAATCATTTCCAGAATGTTCATTATTATCAGTTGTGAAGGAACTAAAAGGAGCCTTCCCTCTTCTGAAGAGCTTCCGCTCCTGCTTTGGTCCAAAGCATCTACCAAAGCGTTCGACAGGTCTTGCAACTCAAAAAAATTTCTGTAGAATCCATAACCGACCATGTGGTGAATCAGGTGTAAGCAGCTCACTGCGTACCGCACCGATTCCGGCCTTGGGCTTGTCAATGTTTTTGAAAGATCTTCTTCAACATGGTCAAATGTCTTTTTGAGGCATTGTGAGAGCATGCGCCCTTGACCGACATAGTCATTGACATAAAGCTTCAGCAGCTCGATTTGAGAGTCTTTCAAAGACGAGAACGAGTAATTATGCTCCAATGTCAGGCTATCACCAGCGTTTGAATCTTGCACAAAACTTTTTTTCAATGAAATTTGGTTACACATGAAAGATGGGTCAATGTCAATGTACAAAGCAACCATCAAATCACAGAATAACGCAGCCGTGGTAGCAAGATTTCGATTTTTGGTCAAAGTGTTTCTCCACAAAAGGACTTGCATTATCTGATCAAAAGACAACAGCTTGGAAAAATATTCGATGCACACGGAATTGTTGTTTTTGCAAAGAGATGCCCACAGACCAAACGTGGCATCCATGTAACAAATTATTTCTTCCCTCTGCTCGAAGTTGTAGAACATCTCAATGTTTCTCCAGACTTTAGAAGACTCAGAACTTGAAGAAATCTCTAAGAGTCCCTGAAAATTGACCTGAAAAGAGAACTGCCTTAAAGGTTCTGACTTGCCTTTTGATCCTGCTTTGAAAGTCCCGGCGAGCTCATGAAAGATATAGTTTTGATTCTCAGCAATAGAAACTCCAGACAATTGGCAAAAACACTTTAAAAAATCAAGCACAACACTTGTTTTACTTTCAAATGTGACATCCTTCTGAAAGATATCAAGAGCACTTTGAACAATTGACTCAAAATCGATTTTGCTCTTTGGGACCTCAATAATAAAAAGTGGGTTTTCTTCGGCATTTGACACAAGGCTCTGGAAGATTGAGTTCCCATCAGTTTTCCAACAGGCCTTTGCTATAGCTAGCAAACTCTTCACTGAGGCGACAAGAAAAGAAACTGGTCCGGTTTTCATAAAGTTCAATAAGCCTCCAATTATATCTTTTCTTGATTTTACTCGTTTCGCATCTTCACTCCCAATCTCTTTTTCCCAGTGTTTTTTTGTGACAACTGGTGTTGTTTCGTTGAAGAGATATGGCGGTGAGATCATGAGGCCAGCATTTTCAATCATGCTCAAAGTCTCCTGAAGCAATGTCCCTGTTACCAATTTTAGCACTTCTGGGTGGGCCTCTGAGACATATTGTGAAATCTTGTAAAAAGCTGACACAGCTGTGTGAATTCTTCCATCTGCGATTTCAGCATTAACCTGAATAGCCTCTTGAATGTCAAGGAAAGTTGAAGAAATTGCCGAACAAATCTTGTTGGTGAGGGAAACAGTTATCCCCAATTCAGAGTCTGTTTTAGCCGCCAGAGAGCATAGGACAGTTGCAGCTTCTTCTTGCATCTCGACCTGAGTCTGATCTTCTTGAGATGTGGCCGAGCTGTGTGCGATTTGCTTTGAAACTGCTGTGTTGACAAGAAAATCGAGCCCTCCTTCAACAAGCAAGTCGCTACGCATGTTGACATTTTTTACAAGTTCAAAAAGTGCTTTTGCAGCATTGAATCGAACAAGCCTATCCAAAGATTTTAAGCAGGAGACAAGTGGTGGCATCACCTCTTTTGATGGAAGAGCATCTTTAGCAACAGAGGCAATCTGCAGAACTACCCAAGTTGCATATCGGCACGCATCTAACTGAATTGTCGAAATGGAGTTGTAATTATTACAAATTGCAAGCAGCGGGCGCCAATAAAGGCTACTTATCACAATCGGAATTGCTTCCCGATAACGGATGAATTGTGCTATACAAATACATCCGAGCCGACTTATCACAAGATCGGAATGCTCTATCATTTTGCTTGCCAACTGAAGGCCGCCCATGTTTGAGAACAAATAGTCCCTCCCATACATGTGTTCTTTGTCCTCCTTTCGTTCGTACATGTCTTGTCGGTTGACCTTTGCCTCTTTTTGAAAGGACTGAGAATTAGGGGCATGAAGAGCAAGTTCTGTGAAAGCACGAGCAGCCCATCGCTGACAAGCAATATCTGAAGTGCTGGAACTTACAATGTTGGCTAAGAATTTTGTACCATCCACTTCAATTCTGTCCCCTTTCTGGGTTTTCAAATTCCTCCTTAACAACTGTTGTACATTTTTGTCCACAATGTGTTCTGCGAGCTCATTATTACAATCTTCAATGGCTCTAAAAATTGGACGAACTCGAAACAAAAATGTGCTCAAAGACTGTTCAGTTTTGCCCTGGTGCTTGAAGTAAAGAGTACTTCCTTCAAAAATAAATCTTTGGTCCCATCTTGTTCCACTGTATGACTTCACACATTCTGTTAACTCTTTGTTAGAGAAAAAACCCAGAGTTTCGCCGTCCTGTAGCACACAAGAAGGATCAAAGTGAACTTCAATACTTTTCGCAAAGCTGTACTCAATGATGCTAATGCTGGAATCTTCGTCTGCATGGACACCAAGAGCCGCTGGCTCCGTGCCTTTTTCGGTGACCACGATTTCTTGATCGGGATATTCAGCCACAACTTCCAAAGCGTACCCTTTCGCAGAAAAATCCCTGGCAGACGCTGCTGGTGCTGACTCTCGCCTGGCACTTGAAGGTGCAAGGGTGCAAGAGAAAGAAACATGAACTTCGTCATGATTTTCAAGAAGCAAGGGGCTCATCCTCTTTGCAATGTCCAGAGCTTCTTTTCCAGCAAAAGAAGTGACTGCATTTTTTAGTTCCGCAGTCTTGAATATTTCAAGTTTGTCCGGTTCTTCCCCGTCAGCACAGACATTTAGCTGGGATTCTGGGAGAATCTTTACACTGATGCTGCATGCTAAGTGATGATGAATGGATTGAAGAAGTCTCCCAGATTTTAGCTCATTAGTACAACGTGCATATTCCATTGCAGGGAAATCGCGCACAGGAACAAGTATGTTTGAGTTGAGGGGTGTCGGTCGATGATGGATGTACATCAGCCTGAAAAAATTATAACAGAGCCAGGTGTTAACTTCTTTGTTTCCAGAGAACTTTGAGTGCCCATTAACAAGATGAAGAACATGGAGCAAAGCCTTCATATTCGGAACAAACTCGGCAAGAGCATCAGATGCCACTTTACTTATTTCTGGAATGGGGGAATTCAATGCATCTATGAGCTCTAATAAACCTTTTCCTTCCACAATTTTATCGAGGAAGTATGAGGGCAAATATTCGCCTTGTATAGAAAGCTCTGACTGTAAAGGTTTCCCGATTTTTCCGAGTGCAGAGATGGCATATTTTCGGGTAGCGATGGCAGTGCTTGACATCAACTCAATAAGGAGCTCGAAGCCAAGAGATTGATAGTCAAAAACTGGAAATAATGTATCTTTGTCGAATTTGGGAAGAATATGCAGCTTCATTGAACTTCGCTCAACTGTAGAGAGATCGAAAGGTTCCACAAGCTGAATGAAAAAGTTATTAGATTTTATTGCAATAGGATTTTTTAGACTAGTGTCGCTCCATTTCACATTGTCTTTCAAAATGGCATCAGGATTTGCCATATTCAGTCTTTGTAGAATTCGAATTTCAAGTTTGTCATGAAGACGATTTCCAAATGTGAAGGACTTATCAACATAAACTTCTATCTCCTTTGTGACAAAAGATAGAATATCACCGATTTCATCTTGAACCAGAAGTACTTCGAGCTTTGGAGTTGCCACCCGAGGTGCAAATGCATAAGTACGTTGGGTTATTTGATTGTTCCAGATGACAGTAATCTCCATATCGTTTACTCTGGTTATTGTACCACTGTTGCCTTCTCCCCCATCTTCGTCACCTTGAGACCAGTCTGGGCCCCTTACAACCTTCATCCCAAGCTTGGGAGGTCCACGGTATATTGGAAGTGCCACATGCAGGTGGTCTGTTAGAGGTTTGAATTCGAGGGAATCTGAGTAACGAATAACAGGGCCGGAATCGGTTGGTATCAACTCCACATCCATTGCCGAGGTCGCAAGTGCCCACTCCAAAGGATCGGAAGCAATTTCTTCCAAGCACAGAGCCACAACATTGTTGCACATTTCTTCATTCAACCGTGCCAGTTGCAGAATAAGGCACATTTTTCCATGCTCTATCAGCTTTCGCCGGTTGCTTTTTTCTAAACAGAGAAAAGCAAGCAACCGAAGTGTTTCCTCAGAAATAGGAACTCGTTCCAGTGATCCCCTTTTTTCTTGTATCCAACCGGCAAGTTCAGGTGGATCAACGATTTGTAAAAAGTAATTCCCGTCGGGATGAATGTGATTAGGATCAGGATGATTTTTGTATGCCCATTCTTTTCTGTCCACAAGGATGAATGACCCAATGGGCAACTGCCCGACTGCAGCACTGTCTGTTGCTGTTCCTTGTCTTGACTTGAGACCAGCAGATTTCACTTTGAATCTTTGCATTTTTATTATTTGGAGCAAGGAATCAATCCATTGTGTTCTTTCAACAACTTTTCGAGCACGGTGATCGTAGCAAAAGTTTGTCAAAGCAGTTCTGGCAGTTTTTTTTGCATTCGTGTCCCCATGGCTACAAAAATAAAGAAGAGGTTCGATCCCCCCTTCTACGACAACTTTTTCTCGGATTAATTTGGCATTTCCTAAGACAACATATTTGGCAGCAATAAACATTCTGAAACCCCAGTCATTGTTGGAGGCATCGCTATGCCATTGCCAAGCAATTGAGCTCACCCCGTTCAATTCCAATACGGGCCAACATTCTTTGGAAGTTCCAGTCCATTTACCGTCAGAGTTCCCTGGGCAATGAATTTTGTTGATAGGATCACTGTAATTTCTATACAAATACAAATAGTCATAAATATTCTCGCAGCTTGTTTTTGGATCCCACGTTATTTTAATATTCACTGCTCCTGGAATGAAAACTTCCCCTCCATAGTCCTCGTTTTTATCATATGGATGTGTCTGTGTTTCCACAACAGCCGAAACGTCCGATTGAAGTTCACTGTCTAGCGAAAGTAGCATGTATAGATCGATGCACCATTTCGAAAGTGCCCATATATTTGCTTCGGACAAAAAGAGCGTTCCCAACTGCTCGGCCCTGGACTCGTTCCGTAAAAGCAGCTCAACATTCTGGCAGATTTGCACAAATAGATTGAGGTCATTGACCATTGGATACGAAGCAACCGGAATACTGGTGATGCTTTTTTTGAAGTCCTCGTTACTTGTGAATGGGACTTGCTTTGATTTGAAAAATATGAACTCGGAAAGCTCCTCCGCTTGTAGAGGATCAGCAACAAACAAGTTCGCTACCAGTATCTCAGACCATGCACAGTTGGTTTTGTTGGAAAGTGCAATTACGAGGCGAAGAGCATCCCTACAGATCATTTGCAAGCGGCAATTTTCGTTGCTCGAGAGCACAACAAGCACGCTGTAGAGCACTGAATAGGAACTGGTCTGGCGAACTTTTTCAAGCAGTACCGTAATAACCTCCTTTGCAAGCTCCGGCTCTATAAATTGAAGAAGCGTAGAAGCCCGATCCATTCCACACACAGTGATGATTTGTGCAGCTTCAGAAAACAACTCCTCATCTTCACTTGTAAGGCCTTTCAAAACCAGCCTAAAATTTGGTTTAACTGCTTCAAAAACCTGGTTGCTTATTTTTAAATGAACAGGATTTTGCCACGAAGCACTTTGGATGTATTGGGCAATGCTGGTGTTTGGAAACCATTTCAGGTTTTCAATCCACAATGAAGCTTGGCCACAAATATCAAAAGATAATGGAGAATGGCCGATATTGATCATGAAAGTATTATTTATCAAAGGAGGGGACAGTCTTCTAGAAACACAGCACCCATTCACAAAAAAAGAAGCGCCGCCAGTGCTTTCGAAGCTAAAAACAATATGTGCCCAGCAATAAGGCGAGATAATAGCGTTGTCTGTTGTAAAAAGCTGGGATGGTTTTGAGAGTGTTTTGTTCTCCTCCTCGTTCTCAATTGGTGAAACAAAACAAGCTCTTAGTGTTGGACTGATGTACATAAACTGGCCCATCGCTTCGTTCGGATCTTCAGCCAGCAAGCTAGGCTTTTGCTTGGGGAGTGGGGTCCATACCTGCTTTTCAATGTCATAACACAGCAACTCAACAGAGGAGCTGCCACCGCTCGCCTCATAGATCGACTTGTACCCTTCCGGGCAGTACCTCATATCTTCATTACCCAAGTTCAAGGTACACGATTGCCCGACGTTTAATGAAAGCCCTGGGTAAAAACCTTCTCGCCAATTTGGACCGCGCTTGACAGTGAAAGCAGAGGTGTTGTCCTTGGAAAAAATGGCCTTGGGGCCATGCTCGCGCTCTGTAAAAGCCACACCAATCAGCTCTCCATTCAGCGAGTACTGAATAACCCCAATTTCGAAGTCAACCATGACACCAAGCACGTCTTCAGGTGCCCAAGCGTCGGTGCCATAACTCTCCCCTCCTTCGTAGCTGCTAGGATATCCTCCCCACCATTTTTTGCGTCTGTTCAAATCCATCCCGTAGCTTTTGGCATCATTGCCCACTCCTAGATTGCCTTCGGATATCGAAAACTCATCCGATAGCCAACCAAATTGAAAAATGCCACTGGTATGGATAATCGCCTCATAGTACACCTTTCCGAGAGAAACCTTTAAACTGGCCCTCACCGTCTTGAGCTGCCCCATTTCATTGGCCAGTTTGTAATTTTGTCTTCCTTTATAAAAAACTGGAAGGCCATCGTTAGAGGGGATTCCGTCTACATAAACCCAAAAGCTGAATGAGAAATCACTAAGAACAGTCAGTTTCTTTTCCTTTTCTTCTTTGTCTGGCTCCGGTATAGTTTGGGAAATTCTTGAGGACCCTTTTCTAACTACAATGGAGCGACCGAGCAGAAGCCAGCATGGAATATCACCAAGTGAGCCATCGAATGGACTGTCAAGCCGAGGCTTCATTTCAAATTTCCGCAAGTCAGGTATTCTTTTTGTTAGCAATGCACTTATAATTGAAAGTGCCCGCTTCGTTTTCTGGTGGTCATTACTTTCGAGCAATTTCAGCAGAATTGTCGGTCCAGGATGAGTTATTTTTCTTGTCAACACTTCAGAGTGGGATGATGAAATGTCTCCTTGAAGTTCTTTCAAGCTTGTTTGCCTCCTCAACTCACCCAGCTGTTTAAAGTTCAATTGGTGTAGTATGCCACCAAACCTTGGACCCGCTGAAAGCTCTTCCTGCGGTAACACCATAAACTCCTGCACGCCATCTTCAATTAGAAGAAGGTTCTTCAAAGTTGACACCGCTTGCTCTGCTATTTCACCAGCTTCAGACAGTAAAAAACCTTTGATGGTGTCCACTGCGCCCAATTCAAGCAGCTTTAACCGTTCTTTTGTCTGAATCGCCAGCTCTGCGATCCGGTACAATGCCTGTTTCTGCACACTCAGGTTTTCAAACTCAAGGCATCTTAAAAGCACAGCTTCCAAGCCATTGTAGCTTGTGGAAATGCACTCTTCCAGTATGATAAGAGCGGTTTGCTTGACCTCAATATTTTCGTCGAGACTCAGTATCACAAATTCCTCCATAAGATCGTTTGCTGTCACAAAGTTCACCAATGCTGCCATACCTGTTTTGGCATGATCCTTTTCGGTTGCACTGTACACTGCGATAAGCGCACGAACAATGCTCAGTTTCACTTCGGGTGCACCTTTGACCAGGAGGTCTTTCAGCCACAAAACACCCATGGAAGAAAATACATCAGATTCCAGAGTGGTTGTGAATAATAAATTTGAGAGGATGAGTCCTGAGAAGACTCGCACGTCATCACCTGTCAAGTCTGTTTCAGGTTTCGTGGGGGCTAAAGCTAGTCTCAAAATGAGGGGAAACATGTCTTTCTGCATTAAATGATGGGCTGCAACCTCAAACGAAACACTTTTGATTAGTGGGTAGTCCGCTGTCACAGTAAAATCAGCACCATAGAAGCTTTTTACTGCATCGGACTGAAACCTCCAAACAAGTGAGCAAGCATTGCTGACAACAAAGTCCGGCCAGCCCGATGATTTTGTCTCTTCAGGGCCTCTTTCTTTTTCAGTTACCGAGTAAACCCCACTGAATTGGGCCCAGATTTTTGTATTTCCATGGTGCAAAGCAGTGTTTATAAGCAGGGGTTCTGTTGTTTTGGCGTCTTTATGAAACGACAGGATGTCTTCCTTGTACTCTGTGTGACATTTGAGGCCAAACTTGATGGCAAGCGATGAAGCACCAGGAAAGGTCACCGATTGCACAAATTTGGTGTTTGGTGGGTAAGTCCCACTCAAAGTTCGTGGAGTTGAATACGATGCCACTGCTTTTTTACGCAGGGTTTGAGGAACCGACATGGCAAAGATGGCCTTGGCAAGAAACAACTGGATAATTTTCTTCCTTTTTTTCAATTCAATATCTGCTACTACAGCCACAAATGGATCTTCGGGGATTGTTTCCACCGGGCGTGCAACAACACGCCACCCCCAGTCATTGTTGGAGCTATCAGACTCAAAATGCAGTACTACAGCCGAATGCGGCAGGAGTAGTGGGTTGTCGATTGTTGGAAAATTCTTCTCAGAGGCGCCTCTTCCTCCAGAATATTTTTTCATAGTTCCTTCGACTAGTGGGCCCCGTCTTTCAATGGTCCCGCTGTAAAAAGCAACAAATGCATAATCCTTTTCTGTTGAACTTTCTGAATCAAACGCCACTTCCATACCTTGACAGCCAGGAAAAGATATCTCAAAATAATCGTTAGCATTATTAGGATAAGGGTGGGAACTTTCAAGCTTCTTCCCATATTTCCCACCCCATTCTTGCAAAGGATCTGCCTCTGGTGAAGCAACCAAGCGAAACCCCCAATCAGAGGGTTCCCCTGCAGTTTTTAAGCGCAAATAGCACACATCGCTCAAAATGCGAAGTGGGGGCACTCCACACAGCCCTGGAAAATTGCTTTCACTTCCACAAAACCCTCCGAAGAAAGTTTTGCCCCACCTAGGCATTCGGACAAGTTCTTCTTCAGATTTATTGGAGGGATCTTCCTTAAATATATCAACAGCCGAAGAATCTGTGGTACTGGTGTCGTGATGAAAAAAGATTGAAAATGCAGGTGCACCAGGTATTTTGATTGTAAAAGTCAGGGATGCGTTGAGCGGGTAAGGGTGCTCAGATTCAACAACAATGGCCCCTTGTTTCGACGAAAGTTGCTCAAAAGGCAAAACAAAGCTTTGTTCCACAGGCCAAGCGACGATTCTGAAACCCCAGTCTTGAACTGAACTGCTAGTTTGAAAGGTCAAAATAAAAGAATCGTCCGGGATAATCAGAGGAGTCTCAGCGGTCAAAAACGTATGTTTGGAGTCTCTCTTACGTCCATGATACTTCGAAGCTCCCCAGAATTTACCACTGCCAAATTCCGTCTGCTTGAGAATATCCTCGTCTGATTGAAACGGTTTGCTCTTGTCCAACCTGTGCAATCGAACATAGTCAGAGTCAAATTCTGTTGAACATCTGGGGTCAAATACAATTTTAATGGCCTTTGCGCCCCAGAAGCTGACAAGCTTGAAATAAAAATAATCCCTTGAATATGGGTGTGTGGATTCTACAGTGACAGACCGGTCCATTTGTCGAAAATGTTGCAACGGGTCTTCAATTTCATAGAGAGGCCAAGCCACTAGGCGATAACCCCAAGCATTGTTAAAGGAACTGTCCGATTCAAACTTCAACGTGCAGCTATCACTTGATATAATGAGAGGTTCATTTTCTAAAGCCCCAAGTCCAGGAAAGTTTTTCTCGGAACCATTCAATCCACCTGAAAATTTCTCTGAGACGGGGCACTCATTTTCGTACTCTCTGGGATCCAGTAGATAAAAATGCAAGAAGCTATGATTTGACTCAGTGCTTGTTTTTGGATCAAAAGCAATTGCAGTGGCTTGGGCACCGGGAAAGGAAAGTGTTTCATAAAGCGTTGTGTTGGCTTCATATGGATGCTTGGACTGAAGAATAATTGCTTCGGAGTTTTTGCAGTGGTTGTCAAATAAAACAACTTTCGGGACATACTCCGCATTTTGTGCTGGTACTGCAAGTAATCTCCACCCCCAACCGGTTGCTCCTTTGCAAGTTTTGAATTCCAATGTGGCATTATCCGACGGAATGAATAAAGGCTTGCTGACACAAGGGAGGTTATCCTTGCGAAATGGTCCACCCCATAACACATTTCCGTCATCATGATTATTCTCAATAATCCTTGGATCTTGTTTCCAGAAACACAACATGTCGTTTTCTTGAATCCTGCTCGTTGTATCAAACATTATTTTCATTACCTTTGCACCAGGTAGAGACAGCGAGTAATATTCTGCTGAAAATTCATCGTACGGATGCTCCGTCTCAATCACAACTTTGTCTTCCAAGCTCTCCAGAGTTGGAGAAAGAAAATAGCGCAATGATTTCATGAAAATAGGGAGATTTTTTTCAGCACAAAATGCTTGTACTACTTCCTCAAACTGAACAGTGGGTTGCTCGCCAAGGCAAGAACTCACAACGGGCCATAGAGAGTCCTCCTGCAAAACTCGAGACGCCATCAATGGGCTCTCTCCAACAGCTTTCAAAACTGCTTTGAGCGCCCATCGTCGGGAAGGAAGATCGTCAGAGCCCGAAAGGCGAACTGCCAATTGGAATGCAGATGGATTTTTCTCAAGATCTATGGCATTAAGCCCTCGTGATACTTGCCTAAGGTTATTTACCTGCACCTGTGCAAAATTCGCCTTTATTTCCTCTTCAGAACGCTGGATGCCATCAGAAGTGAGAGGTGTTCGCCATCTGACAGCATTTCCAGTTGGTGCGTGCTCATAAATCACCCAAAACAAGGTTGTAAACGATAGAACCTCAGAAGCGGTTGCATTTTGAGATAACTGGCCCTTGCATGCAGCAAGCACTGAAACATAACCACCCGGAGGGTCGTGCACCCAGTTTTCTTGTCCGAAGTTAAAGAACGCTCCCTGCATGGCGCCAAAAGTGGCAGCAGGATGAAAACCTTCGTCCCAGCTTCCCTTTGGGAGCTCAGTGAATACAGCTCCAGGAAGAAGAGGAACGCCATTCAACTGAAACCCTATCTCTCGGCTTTCAAAGTTCAGCAGACAACTGATGACATCCCCTTCAGTCCCATTCCACACAACTTTTCGCTCATAACAACCATTCCAACCAACCTTTCCGTCAGGACTTACACAGTACGAGCTTTCACTGGAACCGAGAACACTTTGACCGGAGGAGAACACACAGCCTGCAAGGACCCACCCCACATAAACTTGACCATTAGTCTTAAGCGTGACTTCATAGGCAACTTTCTTCCCAAAGTTAAGCTTCAATGGATGGAGGAGCAAGTTTGAAGCCCTAACCGAAACTGGATTTTTGATTCTGGAACTGTTGAAAATCTCGTAACGAGCTGATGTTTCATTCAAGGAACGGTCTGCGAGACTCTGGAAAGGACCAAGGCAAGTCTGAAACATCATTTCTTGGAGATTTGTATTTATTGAAGGATGCGAGCATACAAACATCATGTTTGCGAGTGTCCGAGAAGCCATCATTTGAGTCTCCAAGTCATCAGAAGTAATCGCACTGACAATCAGCTTCAGCTTTTCTTTTGGCTCCTTCTCGAGCATTTTAAACGCAGTTTGGACTCCATTAAAGACAAGCTTTTGATCAAAAATAGGATCAAAATATATGCGATATCCCCAAGATGTGCTTGAATCTTCTGAACGATAGGACACACCTACACTACCATCAGGAATGTCTAAATTTGAAGGAAGCGCTCTGAAACTTCCAGTATATTCTTCATTCACAGATTCACTTTGAATTTTCAGGACACATTTTTCAAGATTACATTTTTGATCCCATTTTAAATTCAATGCAGAAGCAAGAGGTACAGTAATCTGTCTGATATAATTTTGTCCAGGTGTAAATCCGTGTGCTGATTCATCTGATATAAATGCATGTTCAACCCACTCTTTCTCTGAAGACAGCAATGCAAACATTGTCATAATCCATCGTTGGGTGGTATGGTTGATCTTCCCCCCTTCCATAACCTTGTTTAGCATATCATTGAACATGTCTAAATTTGATGCCATGCTGAAAAGCGCAGAATTCACCGAGCGCAGCAAGTACGGGTCCACCTTGGCAACTTTCAGCAAACGCACCAGCAACTTCAGACCTTTCGCTCCATCAGCAGTTATCAAATTTCGAATCTCGTCTTGCTTCATGCTTGCGTTTGAGCTCTTGTCATCAAAAAAGAGCTCAACGGCGGAGGAAAAAAGGACTGTAGCTTGACGCAGCACTGCAACACCTGGAAGAAGAGTTTCTGTGTCTTGCGCATCGTATTTCACAGCAATAAGTTTGAAGCCCCACTCTCCACGTGAGTCATCCGACTGAAAGTAAGCGACAAAACTTGAAGCTGGGATGATGAGTGGCGAGTAAGGAGTCGGAAAATTATCTTGGCTTCCCCCATAACCGCCGTGGTATTTTTCTTCACCCCAGAATTCTGTAAGAGTTTCATCTTTGTAAATGCGCACAAAATCACTGTTCAACTCTGTTTTGGAGCGAGGATCAAACATCACAGCAATCTGTTCGGCCCCTTTTATTTCAACAGGAAATATCAACTTGGTATTGGCTTGATAAGGGTGGGGGGACTCCTTCACAACACAGAGCCCCTCTGCTTGCTTCTCCAAAGCATCCTCCAAGGGAAAATCTGCTGGGGCCACAAAGAGCTTGTAGCCCCAATCGTTCTTCCCCCCTTCAGCGGTAAAAAAATGCAACACAAAGCTACTTGCGGGTATAATCAGTGGGTGGGCTAATGTTGGGTAGTTTGTTACAGTTCCATCTTTGCCGCCGTGGTATTTTTCCGCACCCCAAACTTCAGTACAGCTGTTGTCTTTATAAAACTTTACAAAATCAGAGTTCAATTTGGTTGAGGTCATTGGGTCAAAATAAACTTTCAAGGCCTTGGCATCCTCAAACCTCACAAGATTATGCAAATTGGTATTGTTGGGATAAGGATGCTTGGATTCAAAAACCTGCAAAGTGTTGTTGGAATCTTCAGTGTATTCTCGTTCGGTCAAGAACTGTTGAAGCTCTTCCATTGATGTCCTTATAATGTTCAGAACAATGTTCAAGTGAACCTCTGCATGTGGTTGTTGTGGGCGAGCCAAGAGTTTTTCGCAGACCTCTGTGTCTCTGCACAGAATTGTTAATGCCTCAAGTATATTCTTGGTGAGAGTACTGCACTCGGACATATTTTGCTGGTTGTTGATGTGTACAACTTCGTCGAACCTATCTTTTTCAGCAAGAGCAAGATCACATATTTTTGAGTTCAGATCACGAAGCTGCCCAGCAAGTTTTCCAACAAAGCGTTTAGAAATCGCAGCCAGTTTTTGCGTGCATTCCAACTGAACTGGCAGAGATGAACTTATTAAAAATTCAACTAAGCTGCTGGTCAGTGCATGCGAGTACAAACGGAGGTTTTCGATAAAGCAGTGGAACGGTTTTTTCTTGGAGTTTAGGCATTTTCCGATTGTTAAGTGTGCATACCGTTTTTGGGTGAAACTTCGCATGTCGACCTCATACGATTTCTTTTCGAGTTCTTTCTTTGACATTTTATCGACTTTTGTCCATACTTTTAATGGGGAGATGCACCCGTCAAAATAAATTGTTTGCTCCTGTGCCGCCACAACAAGAACGACATGACACCACTTTTTGATTGGAAATCGCTGTGCTGTCGCAACTTTCAGAATGAGCTTTCTCCCATCTGAAGAGATGCCTGGAAGGCAAAGCGTTAATGTACCATCCTTTTGCACGATGACAGTACTTTTACCATCGCTAAAATCATCTCCGAAAGTAAATAAAAGTGCGGTTTTAGTCGGGGAACTGGTTGGGAAGATCCAAAAAGAAATTGAAATTTCTGGCTGACTTAGAAAATCCGAGTGCAGATAAGTTTGAACAACCTGCATATCTTCTCGGCTAGAAATGGAGGTTTGAATAAGTTGCTGAAAAGTTAATGTGTTTGCAGGCTGCCTTTCCTCTCGGGAGCTTACACTTTTAAGGGAGGAGTTGGCACGAGAAAACCGTGGCCGCGTTGATAAGATCGGCGATGAAGTCCTCAGTGAGAAATTCGTAGAACAATTGAACGTTGCCTGTTCGCCAGTGCGAGCTTTCCTGATTGTAGCGATACTCTCAAGTTCTTTTAGCCATGAAGGTGTCTTGTCAAAGCTGGGAGCCTGTATGCTGAGTGTGGTCTGCAGTGCAAGTGACTTTCTGGGATCAACGGGAAGAAATGGGCTTTCGAAGGTATCCGTTCTTGTCCTGGGTCCCCTATTAAGTTGCTCAATGTAACGAGACCACTTGTTATACGAAGTAACAAGCTCCACTTGCTCTAAATTTGGTGCCCGTGGCTGTTGCTTTTCATGAAGAATCCGCAATACAGAAAGGGCCTGTCTTTGCGTGTTGGGGTTGTCATCCGAAAGCAATTCGAGCAACCCCACAATCCCTTCGTCCACTAGATCGTGCTGAAACAAAATCACTGTGTTTTTTTCTTCTCGAAATAGGATTGCCATAATTTGAAGAATTTGGCTCGCCAAAAACTTGTCGTCAGAACGCAATAGCATAAATAAGTTCAGAGTTTTTTTAATTGTGATTTCATCTGTTAAATTGATGGAAGGATTCTGATGAGAAAAACAAGCTAGCGCGACTGCTGCAGCATGTAACAGGTTCTTGCGACAAGCAGCTGCCTCTTGCTCATTAATGACAATGATTTCCATCAGGGAAAGAAATGGGTCCTGCGTGAACGAAAACTCCTCTGTCTGGCAAAACCGACCCAGTGCAAGTGCAATTGACTTCATGATGCTTTCTTTTTTAATGTTTGGACCAATCAGCTGGACCAGTTTTGTGAGAATTCCTTCCTCAACAAGCTTCGCCTTGGTCCAAGGGTGAACCAAGTTTGCCACCAAGCGCGTAGTCATTACTATCACCTGTTCATCCGAATCCCGTAAAAGGCAGAGGACTTGGGCGAGTAGATGCTCTGTTATGAGTGGGCCTTGCATGCTTCGGAAAGAAAGCTTGCATAACGCCCCTGCAGCAAAAGCTCTGGTCTTGGAATCTTTTGAGCCCACATGCTCAGCTATCAATGGGATCGTATCTTTGTTGATGCCAAGCCCGTCTAAGACAATGAGATCAACATCATTCAGATTTTGAATTGAGAAAAGTTCATGCTCTTCGTAAGCGACCAAACAAAAGCCAAATAGGTTTGCATTTTGTGCCATCTGACGAGCCCGAAAGACTATCCAAGCCTGGTTTCCTGGGACTTCAAAAGGTTTGTCATAAATTGTTGGAAAATTTTTGGGCTGGCCATTGAAGCCTCCAAAGAATTTGGCAAAAGGTGTTGGTGCATCTAAATTCTCTGAACCTCTGGCAGCTGTTTCTGTAAGCACAGGAGCATTCAAAAATATTTCCACAGAGTCCTGGCTGCCACTGGTAGCGCTACGCTCATCAAAAGCAACAAAAAACCTTTTGCAGTTAGGAGGCATAACAACTTGCTCAATTATTTGTTCGAGGGCGTGATAGGGATGGTAGGATTCCACAACTGCAGTGGCCTTGCTAGTTATCAACCTGCTGAATAAATCCCCACAGGGATAGCAAACCAACCGAAACCCCCACAGCTTGTTGTTTGCTCCCTGCTCCTGCTCCTGAGTTCGGAACTGAACACGAAAACGATTTCCTTTAAGGATGAGATCTGGTCGGTGGTCTGTTCCAGGAAAATTCCGTGCATTATTTTCCTCAAAAGATCCAAAGAACTGGAAATCTTCAGAAAGCAACTCAAACGTTCCATTTTCATTTTCCCGTAAAATTTCGATTTTATCTGTCAGAAATGTGCTACAGCGTGGATGAAATGAAAACGCTGTTGCTGAGGCGCCAAGAATTTCGATGTCTTTTGACAACAAAACACATCCTGAGCCAGAAAACTCGGCAACTGTTTCTGGGTTGTGGGCGTACGGATGGGTGCTTTCAACAATCACAGCGCCAGACCTATTTTGCTTTGTAATGAATGGATCTTTCGTTCCTCTCCAGCACAACTCCCAGTCATTGGTGCCAACTTCAAGTAGATCTACTTTCACAACACACTCCTTCGCGGGAATGAAAAGAGGAGGTGTGGCAACACCAGGCAGTTCATCCAGTGCGTACTGGGGTTTTCCCCAATGTTTCGTCTCCTTGACAGACTTGAAGAACGAAACAGATCGCAGAGTTGGTGTTTTGCCATCTTCTGTTTTGATGGACATCCATACAACCATCGCTTCATCCGTGACAGTAAGCTCTATTTCATTGTTCACACCCATATCAGACTGATCTGCAGTGCTAAATTCTTCTGTTTCGGCCAAAACACCATACTTCGGTTCCACCTCAAAGGTATAGCCGTACCTTCCTTTTTCGTTAATACCAGTGGAGAAAGTGAGGTAGAAATGATCGCCCGATATTTCAATATTTTCCCATGACAAGCCAGTAAACTTAGCAATGATGTCCGTTCTCTGTTTGTTGCGATAGAATGTCAGGTGGTCTGCCGAATTAGCTTTGAGCTCGCATCTGTCAGAAAAGGTTATCTTGAGTGAAGAAGCGCCTATACGACAAATGCGAGCATTTTTGAATGTGTTGTCTCGGTAAGGATGGGCACTTTCTTCAACTGTAACTGTTGTGAAAAAGTCTTCCTGGATGTCCAGTGTGTGAAGCAAGTTTGTGTAGGCCATTGCTTGTGCGTGAAGGAGCCTTGGATCTTGAAACTCCATCACCATGAGTTCAGTCACAAAATCCAAGGTTTCTGGTCTTCTAACATGTCCTGACAAGCGGTCTAGAAGGAGGAATTCGCTGAACTTTTGTGAACTGTCAAATGGCCGATCAGGCAGAGCAAATTCAAGCCCGTTATTCTTTGTTTCTGTTTGCCCGTACTCCTCCCCATCAAAACTATCAACGCTTAAACAGTGCACATCTTCAACAAGAAACACAGATGCGTTAGTGTGCTTGTTTGGAGGAGGTGAATATTTGAAAGGTTCTTGGCCAACATTTATGTCTAGAGCCTCGCCGTTGCTAACCTCAACAGTGAGAAACAAAGTAACATCGTCAGCACCAATCAATTCTATATCAGTTTGTGGAGCTGATGCGTCTTTTTTACTTTTTATGAAGGAGGCATCTGCCTGGGCCCAAAGTTGTGAGATCTTGAATTCCACAACAAGTTCACCGTTTACAAAAAACTGGGCAAGCTTGGTGTGATAATCCAAAACAATTTGCAGTACCACGCCAACCTCCAACATGATCGGACTTGGAGGGCTTTCTGTTTCATTTTTGAATAGGATGTGTAAGTCAGGGCAGCACAAACAAAAGGAGTCATCTTTCTGCCCAAGGACAGCTGAAGTGCTTGCAAAAAACTCTGGCTTAGCCCAACCAACTTTGAGAGACCCACCAGTTTTCACAGTAATTTCAGCATAAGCCTGCCCTTTCGACACACCAACCGCTGCTCTCAGAATGCAATTGCCAGTTCCCCGGTTATGAAACGAATAAGACATCAGATCTGTTTGTGGGAATCCGAAATCGGCAGAGTTGTAGTGTTCTATGAGGCGGGTATAGTCTTTTGAAAGGTTCACCAGACCCAGCAATGCTTTTCCTTTGGAATCCTTATCTGACTCCCTTTGAAAAGTGTAGTAGAAGGTTTCCAATATTCCACCTTTTCGTAGTTTAGAACGGGCATCCTCATCCTCTGGTGAAGACAATAGCTGCAGAAATTTGACTGCGAGGTAGCGGCAAAACTGGTCGTACGAACGAGTCATGTTTTTTGCAACAATCAAGGTCCTTTCAAAGTAGTCGCTCTGCAGCAGAGTGAGTTGGTTTTCTTCGTTCTCAACCAGTTCACTCAGGCAAAGGGCCGCTACTCTCTGAGATACCATATCCATGGGGAAGTCAACAAAGAACCTGAGCTCAACGTTTTGCATAATCAGCTGTTTGCAGTCCTCGCTCATGGTCAAGTTCGCGAGGGTGAAGGCAGCATACCTTTTAGTAATATCGTCATCTGAGTAGTCGATGTAGCGTTTGAGTAGCTTTAATCCGCCATTCTGCACAATTGTAACACGATTGTCTTCAGGAAGGTGGAAAGGAGGAGGAAATGTTGCGGATATGTATACTTTGTAGCCCCAACCTTCCACTGAGTCATCAGTCTTAAAGCAGAGGTAAAAGCTGTCAGTTTCATTGGTTTCGAAAACACCCTTTCCCATTTCAACTCCTGAAAACTTGTTTCCGCCTTCCCTTATATTTGTAAGAAGATCTTTTTCTACACACTCCACAGTCCGATAAAACCCAACAGCATCATTGCTATCTTCTGTGCTTGAATTGGGATCGAACTTAATAATCACACTTGCAGCACCAGGAATTGATATATGTTTCAACAAAACTGAATTTGAACTGTATGGATGGGGACTGTCATAAGTAAAAATAACATGTTGATTTGATTCGTCAAACTTGCTGGTCGTAGCCTGGAGTAACATCAATGCAACCCAACGCTCTACATCTGGGTTATGTAGATGATTGGCAATCTGTAAAAGCTCGTCGACATTTTGGGCTAACGATTGAAGAGCCTGACGAGCATATTCTTTTATTTTAATCTCCTCTGAGTAGGCACACAAAATCAGGCGTTTAAGAATTTCGTTCCCAGTTGGCTCTGTAAACAGCATTGAGCGATTCTTTACATTGGTGACAAATCTATGAAGGGCTTTAGTAAAAATTTCTTCAGTTTTTGGACTTCCCCCATATGCAAGGATCATCAGCTTGACAAGAAAATCTTCTTTGGTGATTTCTTTCTCTGGTTCTGAAATATTTGGGTTAAGTCGTAAGTGTTGATCGTATAGGATTCGCCTTTCAATTTGTGTTTCATCCTCCTCTTTTCGAAGCAACAGTTTAATTTCCTCTTTGAAGTCATCTAAGTTTTCTGTTTTCAGAACTTTCTCGATACTGAATTCTTCAATTATTTCTTTCTTCGCAGACGAAATGGAGTTCCTTCTTTTGAAAGTACTCCCTGTCCCCCTCCACTTGCTTGACATTGTTTTACTTATGTCTATAGCATTGTTTTACCTAGAGATGTGCTCCTCTACGCAAGTTCCAT
>Ga0157565_1059075_pt1 | contig 71550 bp, 1 predicted proteins | sample GEODES065metaT_FD_106792 | JGI IMG/M metagenome (GOLD analysis project Ga0157565, IMG submission 106792) | Dystrophic lake water microbial communities from Trout Bog Lake, Wisconsin, USA - GEODES065 metaT (Metagenome Metatranscriptome) | ecosystem: Environmental > Aquatic > Freshwater > Lake ... | reverse complement strand
TTGCTTGTCCTGTAGTGTACAGAATATTTGTGTAGTTTGTTTACAAACAACAAATTGGTTAAAAACAATTCAACATTCCATCCACTGGAATTTTGTTTTGTTACAACAAATAAATGGTTGTTTAAACTTTGATTTCAAACACCACTTCTTGAGTCGTTTGCAGTAACTCATCAAAATAGGATGCAGTCAAAAGGAGACAATGCGAATTCAAAACTGCGTCAGTTTGAGCTGCAACTTTTATTGAACATAGCTTCCCAAAAATGGAAGCCTCTTTCCAACTTGAAAGAACTTGTTCGAGCAGAAGTGCTGTTAATTGTTCACTTGCTTTCTGCTGTTCTTGTTTATATTCTTCAGCAGTTGGTACTTTTAAATTGATAACAAAATTTTGGACTGTCAAGTGAGAAATCTCATTCGTTGACTGTGTACATATTTGAAACTTGAGTCCGTCTGCACTATTTTTTGCAGTCACTAATCTTCGCTTTCCAGACATGAACCTAAATAAGTCAACTCGCTCTTTGAGTTTCTGTCCGAGAATGGCACACATATCTTCACAATAGAAATGAGCTGCTTTGGCCTGTTTAGCAACGGACTGTAACCAATTAGCAGTCTCATCAAGAACTTTCTTTCGTGGGTTCCAAGACTCAAAAACAGTTTTGGGAATAAAAGCGCTGATATCATACTCGAAGTCATCTTCAAAGTTATCATCAAAACCTTCCAAATCAAAGTCCATTTCAAAATCGCTGTCCCCAGCCTCAGATATTGAATATTCAAGCTTGTTAGTGCTTCCACCATCCGACACCATAACCCAGTCTGAGGGATTGGAGGTATACAGTGAATTGACACCAAAACTTTCATCAAGCTTCTTTTGGGTAGGTGGGTCGGATGCAGGCCCTTCGTCAAACTTCTTGAGAGTGGGTGGGTCGAGTGCAGGCCCTTCTTCAGGCTTTCTGTTCAAAACTGGTGCTTTGGATGGAGAAACTTGACAAAGTAACTTGTAACTTTTTAAAGTAGATCCAATAATTTTAAGTTTGGGGGACACATCCCAGTTGTGAACAAATCTCAAACCGTATGCAGCAGGATCGTGCTCCTTTGCAATTCTGATTGGTTTTGCAGCAACAACCATTGCCTTAAAAAGACCAGTGGAATGGGCTTGGAACGAGAACTGCCCATTACGTAAGGCTTTGCGAATGTCCTTTGTTCTTGGTATTTCAGCGATTGACGGACGTGGAGTCCCATCTTCTTCAAAGGCGGGTTCAGAAACAACAACTGGGCCAAGCAAATGGTCAGACAACAGCTTTCGGCAAATCTGTCGTCGCATCAACGGAGGAGCTGATGAAATACCACCGCGAAACCCAAGAAGTGCAAAATCGGCAATTGTCACTTTAAGGTGCCCTGCTTTGGGGACAATGGGATCAATCCAATCAATGAACAAGGCTTTTTCTTCATTACGTAGCTGAACCAGGTACCGCCTCTTTCTGATTTCAAAAACCGATCTTTCTACTGGGTGGGTTCTTTTGGATATGAAAAACTTGTTCAGTGCTGAACGAGCTAAGGCAACTTTATTTGCATTCGTAAGAAGGCCTGGCAGCAGCCCAAACATTTTAATGTCGTTTGCATTAACAAAAAGTGAATCATTCAACCATGCATATGAGTCTGTGAGTTTCACTTCCAGGGAGGTGCAACCGTCAAAGCTGGTAACATCGATCAAAAAACGCTGCCCAAGAACTGTAACAGCCACTCTTTGATGCGAATCAACGAAGACCGGAAGTGAAGCAAACTCTGGCAAACATACAATCGAGCTGATCTGATGTGTGTGCATTGCAATGGGTCCAACAGGAGTAGGTACTAAAGCAAGTGGACTCTCGAAGCCCATAGCCAGCGCAGGAGAAACACAGTGACACAACTCGGCACCATGGCTGAAAGAAACCTTGGGACTGACGATGGCCAAATCGACATCCAAGTTAAGGATTGGGGAAACAACAATCGCAGTCGCACTCAGTGCCACATGAGAGAGGAAAGAAGACTTCCCCATTTGAGTAAGCTCCTCTTGAAGTTTCACAGTCAAACAAGTTATCTTCTGGGGTTTTGAAACCAGATAACAACCAAATGAGATGTCTCCCGAGCATTGAGCATCCAATGCAACCATCTCCTCTTGCATAGCGCAGAACTGGTCTCCTTGCATGCATTCCTCAAGCTCAAACTCTGGCTGTGAAATTTGTGCTTGTTGTGATCGAGCAAGCAAGTGTTCAGCGAGGATTTTCTGACAAGCCTCAATTTTGATGGCAGGGGGGACATCTGACAAGTTGCCATGGAAGTCATCTCCAACGATTTCTTTACATGATATCTTAAGCTCTCCACATTCTAACTCAAGAGGTTGGAACCAACACGTGTTGATAAATTCATTGGACTGGCGGAACTGGGCTAAATGGCGTTTCCCACCAACCACAACGACCACTTTTTTGGAAGGTTTAAATTCTAAAGAAATGAGATTCTTGCGCACAGCCCAGACAGCAACTCGGCACTTCTCTTGTGCATTCAAAGCCGTGGGGTTTGAAAAACCAAGCACAATAAGATTTTCAGGGTCAACGGTGACACTTCGAGTAACCCCTCCATAAACATCAGTAAAGTTCACTTGCAGCGAGCTCTTTCCTTCCTCAGATAGAATATCAAACAAAAATCGCGAACCAAAAATCTTGGCAACATGTTTCAGGTGCAGTGATACAGCGGTGATGGGACTCAGTCCAAAGTAAGCAACGCAAGAAGTTACCTCATGCGTCTTCATCGAAATGGGACTAAAAGTTTCAACAAGTGCTTGAAGTGGTGCGAGTTCGCAGAAGCGCTGAGCTGCTGCAACGCAGTGAGCTGGAGTAGGTACGCTGAACAAAGATGGCCAATTGCATGTACTGATAACCAAAGAAGGAATAATTACTGACACTGAACAGGCACCAAGATGTGAGGTAAAGGAGCAGTTTCCGAGGCTAGCTGCAGGGAGGGTTTTAAATTCAGACTCTGAGACTGGAATTGGTCTGCGTGAGCGAGCTAAGAGGTGTTCAGTAAGGATTCTCTTGTATGCCTGTATTTTTATCAATGGTGAGGCATCCAACAACCTCCCAGAGTGACTTGCTCCAAGAATTTCTTTACAAGGCACCTTGAGTTCGCCGTTTTCGGCGGTGATAGGATCAATCCAGCAGGCCGTTACAAACTCCGTGGACTGACGGAAATGAGCCAAGTGTCGCTTTCCACGGAACTCAACCACTAGCTTGTCCGTGTGTCGTATGTCTAGAGATGAAACAATCTTATGGACTGCCCAAGAAGCCAGACTGCAAATGTTCATTGCAGTTAATGACAACGGATCAAAGCCAAGCATGCGCATACTGTCAGGTTCAACGGTCAACTCTTTTGTCACCCAAGCGTAGATAGCAGTGTATTTGACATGTAATGACCCATTTTCATTCAAAGGGTGTATGTCCAAAAGGTATCGCGTTCCTAGAATCGTTGTGATGTGTTTGATATGCTGAGTGGGCAAATCAAGTGAAGCGAACTTGACTGAAAAGGAAAGGGAAACCTGGTGTGCTAGAGCAGATAAAGGTCCGGTCGATTCCACAGCTTTCGAAACAGGTGCAAGACGCTCAAAGCGTATGGCACATGCCACTTGGTGAGTTGAAGAAAAAGCACTGCAATTTTGTGGAACACTCTCAGCAAGCTGTTGCATAACTGGAAGCAAACTGACAAATAAACTTGTGCATTTGCACATCACGTGTGAGACAAATGAGGCCTCACCGATGCATAGAGGTACGAAATGACAAATTTGTTCTTCAACCTCTGGAGATGAGCTTTGTGGCCGTTGTTGTCTGGCCAGCAGATGCTCAGCCAAAATTCTCTGACAGGCCTCAATTTTGATTGAAGAGGAAACATCTGACAAATGACCCTGAAAGTCCTCCCCAAGAATTTCTTTGCTAGAGATCTTTAGCTCTCCATGATCAGATCCAAGCGGATCAAACCAAGAGGTGTTAATAAATTCATTTGACTGGCGGAACTGGGCTAAATGGCGCCTGCGACCAACTTCAACAACCACCTTTTGGGAATGCTTGAACTCTAGCGACACGAGGGTCTTGCGCACTGCCCAAACTGCAAGCTGGCATTTGTTCTCTGCGGTAAGGTTGCTTGGATCGAGACCAAGCATCACTATGCTCTCAGTTTCAACAACAACAGTGCGAGATATAGCTGCAAAAACATCAGCAAACTTCACCAGGATGGAATTCTTCCCTTCACAAACAATGTCACAGAGAAAGCGTGAGCCAAAAATCTTTGCGACGTGTTTCAGGTGCAGAGAGGAAACGACAACAGGAACTAATCCAGTTATTGAGCTTGTACCACCAACCTGATGTGTGAGAGAAGCACAGGACCCAGTAGATTTGTACTGAATCTGCACAAAATATAAATCATCAAAAATTGCACGGGTGTTGGAAATCTGATGTGCAATGGCCCCCACAGGTCCAAGTGCTGGGAAGGGAAACAAAAGGCTGTCCTCGAAAAAGCCGTATGAATAAACGTTTGTCACACCAACAACTTGGTGAGCATTCAAACCAACAGCACCAAATAAAAATGAGAGATTGGAAATTGAATCAGATTCATCTGAGACAACTGAAACACCACAAATATGGTGTGTTGCACGGGCTGCAGCACTCCTGATTGAGTCTTCTCCGTGAAGTTCTCCATGCAAGGTTACCTCGCTAAGAGTTGTGTCCGCATCCGCATCTCCATTTGTCCGAGCAGTAAGCAGGGACATGCCCACAGCAGAACAAGTAGAAATGCAGTGCCCAGCACTTCCAACCGAACCCTGTGAACTACGGTGAATAAGTTTAAGATCTTCACAGAGGATGGATACTTCTGGCATAAAATCCCACACAGTTGACACTGGCAAAGAATTTGCTCGCTCCATGTGATGCAAAGATTCAACATCCAAATTAATTTCAATGGAAAAATCGGATGATCGCGTGGAACAGCTGGAGTGAATCGTTAAAGAACGAGAACGAGAATGATTGTAGCCGAGTGAATGGGATTTTCTGAACCGACGGTTGGTGCTTGTTGTTGTACGTTCTGAGTCAAAGAAATTATCATCGTTCCACATAGGTGAAAGGAGAAGAGAGGTTAAGTCCAGGGCACGTATTCCAGTTGTATAGTGAGAAGTGGCAGAAATTGGTCCAACATGCAAATGAAGACCATCGACTTGGAGTTGAGAGGCCTCCGAAATATGATGAGAGGGTTCAGACAAGTTGGACGTTCGACCAACCACAGAATCCGGACCAGGTACAGCTGCTTCACAAAGCTTGGGAGAGGTGTGAACAGCTCTTGGAACATCACTGCACAAACTTTGGAGCATACTTTCGTCGCCAAACAAAGCAGATTCAAGATCAAAATCGAGAAGACCTGTGCTTGTTGCATCCAAAGTTTGAGAAAGAGCTCTTGCATCAAAAACGAAATGCCCAAATTCACGAGAAACAATGTTATTACGAAGTTGCTGGGATTTCACAAGTTTCAAAATGAAGCGGTACCAAAAAGGCTTGAATGTTTCTCCCACCAATGTGAAAAAGATTGAAGAGTTATGGTGGAATCGAACAGTCACAAAAGTTAAGGAAGAGCTCTGAGTATCATAGTACTTGAGAAGCAGCATGTCAAAAATCATATAACTAGACACTAAAAACATGGTATTTGTCGTACAAAGTGGGAGAGTTAAAGTGAGAACTAACGAATTTTCCAAACTGCTACTCGAGTTGTCGGTTTCTTGCATCTGCACAAGGTGACTGCATAGAATAAAACGCAATATTTCCACTTGGCTATTTCGGTCTAGCATTCCAAATCGAGTAAAAAGTCCAAGAAATCCTACAGTTTTCTGGTCAACAAGAATATGGCCAGATGATCTTGATATAGGATCAATAAAAGATACCGAAAGCTGGTTGTGTTCAGATGAGTGCTTCATGGTTGCAAGGAGTCTGGTTTTGCCTTGTACCACAACAATTCGACCAATCGCAATCACCGGAGGTTTACGTACTGCAAACAACTCTGTGGCATTTAGACCAGAAATTCTGGAAACTTGGTTACTGGCCATAGAAATCCCATACTCAAAAGTATCTGGAACAATTGCAGAGACTGAACACAAAGAAATGTAACGAGCCATTACTGTGCTGGTTTTTGTAACTTGATGAGCAAGTGGGGACAGTCTGCAAGCAGAAGGTATTGGACCTGGGGAAGAAACCTTGAAACATGGGAGCGAAACAGACATCACTTTCGAAATTTGATGTGAGCTTCGAGAAGGAGTGTACCCAAGTGCATGTAAAATTTTGAGCTGACAGCTGGTGCTTCTTTTTGAAGATTTTATTTCAAACGAACTGCCATCGTTCAACTTTGATGAGAGAAGGATAGACGCAAATTCCAGAGCACGAACTCCGGCTGTGCAGTGCGAGGTAGCAGAAATTGGTCCCATATGTAGACACAGCTCGGGGAGTTGGAGTTGAGAGGTTCCCAAAATATGATGGGAGAGTTCAGAAAACGTACAAGAATTGGAAATCCAAACAGCATGTGGACTGGACGAAGCTGGTTCAAAAGGCTTCGAAGGGGTGTGAACAGCTCTTGGAACATCACTCAACAAACTTTGGAGCATACTTTCGTCGCCAAACAAAGCACCTTCAAGATCAAAATTAAGTACTCCTAGGCTTACTGTGTCCAAAGTTTGAGAAAGAGCTCTTGCATCAAAAACAAAGTGCCGAAATTCACGAGAAACAATGTTATTGCGAAGTTGCTGGGATTTCACAAGTTTCAAAATGAAACGGTACCAAAAAGGCTTGAATGTTTCTCCGACTAATGAAAAAAATATTGAAGAGTTATGGTGGAATCGAACAGTAACAAATGTTAAAGAAGAGCTCTGAGTATCGTAGTACTTGAGAAGCAGCATGTCAAAAATCATATAACCAGACACCAAAAACATGGAACTTGACGTGCAAAGTGGGAAAGTCAAAGTAAGAATTGATGAACTGTCCAGAGTGCAACTTGAGGTGTCAGTTTCTTGCATCTGCAAAAGATGACTGCACAGAACAAAACGCAATATTTCCACTTGGCTCTTTCGGTCAAGCATTTCAAATCCTATAAAAAGTCCAAGAAACCCTAAAGTTTCCCGATCCACAAGAATATGGCCAGACGATCTTGATATAGCATCAATAAAAGACACTGAGAGCTGGTTGTGTTCATATAAGTGCTTCAGTGTAGTAAGGAGTCTTGTTTTTCCTTGTACCACAACAATCCGACCAATCGCAATCACCGGAGGTTTGTGTACTGCAAAGATCACTTTGGCAGTTAAAGCAGAGATTCTCGAAACTTGGTTGCTTGCCAGAGAAATCCCATACTCAAAAGCATCTGGAACAATTTCAGAGGATAAGCACAAAGAAATGTAACTAGCCAATACTGTGCTGGTTTTTGTAACTTGGTGAGAGAGTGTAGAAATTTTGCAAGCAAAAGATGTGGGAATACTGGCAGAAACCTCCAAACACGGGACGCAGACAGATTTTACATTTGAAAATTGATGTGAACAGAGAGAAACTCCATTCTCGAAAGCACTTGATTTTTTTTCAGCCGAAGGCCTCATCAATATATCAGAAACCAAAAGTGTGTTCACTTTTGATATTTGATGGGGAAGTGTGGACAATTTATATGTAAAAGCTGTTGGTGAAATAATTGAAACCTTCAAAAATGGGACTGAAAAAGATGTCACTCTGAAAACTTGATGAGAAACTGCGGATAAGCCATGCTCGTGAGTGACTTGAAGTATTTCAGAAGAAGAGGCAAAGGAAATGTGAGGGACAACTATTGTACTAATTTTTGACATTTGATGGGAATGAAGGGAACTTCCATAAGTAAAAAGTGGTGGCACAATATTTGAAGACTTCAGGTGTGGGACCGAAAGAGAAAGCACTCTTGAAACTTGATGAGAAATGGTGGACACTCCATACTCAAACCAAATTGGAAGATTTATAGAAGAGCAAGTAAAAGATATGTGAGGAACCAAGACTGAGCGTCCATTTGATATTTGATGGGAAAGTGTCGACATTCCGTATGTAAAAGATGTTGGCAGGACAGTTGAAGCCTCCAAGAATGGGACTGATACACACATCACTCTCGAAACTTGATGAGAACCTGTGGATACTTCATACTCACAAACAGGTGGAAGTACTTCAAAAGAAGAGAGAACAGAGAGGCAAGGAACAGAAAATGAGGTTGATTTTGATACTTGATGGGAAAGTGTGGTCAAAGTGTACCTACAAGATGGAATAACATTTGAAGCCTCCAAGATTGGGACTGAAAAATGTATGATTCTTGAAATTTGATGAGAAACTGGAGATACTCCGTATTCAAAGGTGACTGCAAGTATTTGGGGAACCAACACTAAGCTTACTTGTGACATTTGATGTGAAAGTGTGGACAGTTCATAAGCTGAAGATCTTGCCAGGATCGTTGAAACCTCCAAGAATGGGACTGATAAAGGGACAACTCTCGAAACTTGATGAGAAATTGTAGATGATCCATACTCACAACAGAGTGGAAGCACTTCAAAAGAAGTGGAAACAGAGAGGCAAGGAACAAAAAGTGTACTAATTTTTGAAACTTGATGGGGAAAAGTTGACAATCCGTTCTTAAAACATGAAACAACATTTGAAGCCTTCAAGATTGGGGGTGAAAAACATACCACTCTTGAAATTTGATGAGAAACTGTCGACACTTCATACTCACAAGCGATTGGAAGTGCTTGAGAAGAAAGGGAACATGAGATGCAAGAAACCAAAACTGCTCTTACTTTTGATATTTGATGGGAAAGCGTAGACGGTCTGTAAGCAAAAGGTGTCTCCAGAACAGTTGAAACGTTCAAACATGTGACTGATAAAGGTATCACTCTCGAAACTTGATGAGAAACTGTAGCTACTCCATACTCAAAAGTGATTGGAAGTATTTGAGAAGAAATATAAAAAGATATATGAGGAACCAAAACAGGGCTTACTTTAGATATTTGATAGGAAAGTGTGGACAATCCGAAATTACTACCTGTGGGTACAAGAGTTAAAACATCTAAACACGGGGCTGATAAAGCACTGACTCTTGCAACTTGATGAGAAATTGTGGATACTCCATACTCAGACGAAAGTGGGAGCATTTCAAAAGAGGTAAAAGAGAAGCAAGGAACAAAAAAGGTGCTAATTGTTGATACTTGATGGGAAAGTGTGGACAATCCATACATAGAGGGTGGCCGCAGAAAAGTTATAGTGTTGAAGAATGAGGCTGACAAAGGCACAACTCTCGAAACTTCATGCGAAACTGCAGATACTCCATACTCGTAAGTGGCTGGAAGTATTTCAGAAGAAACGGCAAAAGAGATGCGAGGAACCAAAAATACGCTCACTTGACAAACTTGGTGGGAAAGTGTGGACAATCCAGCCGTAAAAGCTGTAGGACAGATATTTGCATTCTCCAAATGTGGGGCTGACAAAGACACTACTCCCGAAACTTGATGAGAATTCGTTGATACTCCACATTTGCAAGAGAGAGGAAGTATTTCCAAAGAAGAGGTACAAGAGATATGCGGAACTGAAGAGGTGCTTATTTTTGAGATTTGATGGGAAAGTGTGGACAATCCGTATGTAAAAGGTGGTGGTCCCATATTTGAAACCTCCAAGAATGGAACTGAAATGAACGTCACTCTTGAAATTTGATGGTAAACTGTAGAATATTTAAAAGCAAATGATGCAGGAAAGAGCGAAACCGAACAGATATTAGCCTTCGAGACTGTGTGACAAATTGAAGAAATTCTGTAGTCGTAAGACACAATTGAATGTTTGGAAACCGCTTGGACAAGAATGAAAGAGACCTGAGAGGAGCTCGCACTACAGCATTGATGAGAAATTGCAGAAATTACAGAAGGAACTGAAGCAGATACAAATGCACACTCAGGATAAGAAATGCAAGAGATGCTGGGAACCGAAAAAGAAGTCGACTGTGAAGATAGATGAGTTGATGCAGAAATAGTACAATCATATGGGTCTCGCATACAAACAGTTGAATCTTCGAACAGTGTTCTAATGGAGATGGTGGGTACCGAAAAGGTGCTGGCTCTTGACGAATAATGTCCAAGCATTGATACATCATAGTGAGGGGCTGCTAAAAACAAATCTGGGAAAGCATCTACGCTAGAAATTCTGTCCACACATATGAGCGAAATAACTGCAAAACAGTGTGAATTAAATGATTGCAGTGTGGCAAGTGGTTTTGTTTCAGGTTCATCGCCAACAGTGCGTGGTCTCAGCGAAGTTCTTCTGGAAACCTCCTGACCAGGTAGAACATAACTCTGGAAAGCCTCTGGCATGAAATCCCAGACGATCGACGCAGGGATCACAGATGCAGTGACCATGGAAGGATCAATGCCAAACAGATCAAGAAGATCCAAGCTCATGTCCAGACAAAAATCAGAGGATGTTCTTCTCATTGACATCCGGGGTGACAGGCGTGAAAACATCATGGAGGACTCTGGTCGAGAAGTGGTAAAGCCAGCCGAAAAAGAACGGACCAAACGGCTAGAAGCTCTCTGTTCAGGTTCAAAGCATTGCAACTTCATCAAGGTAACAGCACTTATAATGTGAGAAGTGGATGAAACAGAACCCTTACTCTCAATAGGACAGAGAAAGTTGAGAGAGTCACTCTTGGAGGTTTTCTTGCTGGCAAGATCAAGTGGCAACTCATGGTCCAGTATATTGAACATGCTTTGATCTCCAACAAGAGCACCTTCCAAATCAAAATTACCATATGAGTCTACTGAAGACAGTACATTTTGCGACAAAGCTTGGCAATCAATAACAAAGTGATGATATTTGTTCAAGATCAGATTTATGACAAGCTTTTTTGATTTCAAAAGTTTCGAAATTAAACCATTCCAAAAACTTGTTGCCAAGTGGCCCTCTAGCTTTGCAAGCACTGGGGATTCTTCCTTAAAGCGAGCAGAGATATGACTGTTCTGAGAAACGTGAGGGTTGTAATATTGAAACAGCACAAGTTCGCGCATCCGGTAGGAACAAATCAAAAATAACGAATCTGAAGCTCGAAGAGGGAATGTTGCAAATGATAAACCAAATAAATCATCTTCAGCAAACACATGGGTTTTGTTGTGTGAGTGTTTTCCCCTATTCATAGATGCAACTGTACCGCCCTGCTCCTGTTCTTCTCCAAACATCCCAAGTCGAGAAAAAAAACAGTGGACCAAGAAACGCAATATTTCTATTTTGCTTTTAAGTTCCAAGTTGTTCAGCACAGTGAAGCAGTTCAAAAAACCAAGTAACTCAGAATCAATGACAAGTTGCCAGGACACCTGAGCAATCGGATCAAATATCAAAGCTGCAAGTCCACAGCCATTGTGCATCTGCTTCATATCAACCAAAAGATGTCTTCCTCCAGATGACATCGCAATATGAGCAAATGATATTAAATCTGGTACCTTTTTTATTTTCGACATTCTAACAGAGGAAACAGTTGAAATCACATAATTTGTGGCAATTTTCCTTACAGCATCAGTGGGTAACAGTGCAAGTGGAATCTCTTCGGTGATGATCGAAGACACAGCACAAGCAATAGAAGAGATTTGTGTTGATCCTAGAGGAGAATCGACTTTGATGGCTAACAAATCATCATAAACAGGAGCGTCAGGATGCACAATTGGAACACCAACAATGGCTTGCTCTTCATTAGAAACAGATGCAGTACGATGCAAATGTTTTTCAGAAATTGGTTCGGCATGCACTGCTTCGTCAAGATTTTTGAACATAAGCAAAACAGACCCTCGAATAATCTGCACTGTTTTCCCGAACATTTCAAATCTTCCACCGTAGCGTAGCCTCTCGTCCCCATAAAGGATGCAAGAAGAATGTGCATCAAACTGAATCGAGTGAGATGAACCCTGTGAGTGCAATTGCACAAACTGATTCCCTTTAATTTGCTCTTCAAAAGTCGTGTACAAGCATTCATCCGAGTCAATAAGACAATAACTGGTGTTTCGTTTTACAAGCCTCATTCTCTGAACAACTTCTGCCCCATCGATAATGAGAGGCATTGTGAATTCATCGCCTGTGGACATAAAGTCGTGAAAATAACGCTTCAATTCGTTGAGCTTCTCCTTGGCTACTTCTGAGAAATTAAAAGCTCGTGACGCACAAGCATCATTTTCAACAACATAAGTCTGAAAAGGATCAGCAATCACATTTAATGGGAGCATTTCAACTTTTGATGTCTTGGCTTGGTAAATAGCTTCCAAGCAAGAATCCAAGCGAGCTGCAGCAACAAACTGTAACTCTGGACTCTTTGAAATCAGTATTGAAGACCTTGGGGTGTTGAGCCTTTGATCTCTCTTCTGAGCAGCTAATGCCGCTTGAAGAGCGGCCTCCAGATATGCAACACGTTGCTTTTCTTGTGAAAGTGCATCTTCAAGTTGATGCGCGTGCTCCTTTTCCTTTTCTAGAGCAATGCGAGCAGCTTCTTCAACTTCTCGCATTTTTTGGGCAGCCTCCTCACGTGCTACTCGACGTTGGGAAATCACAAACATGTGCTGGGTCAACATCAGCTTGCATACCTGCATTTTTGAAATTTTGGGGAGAAACAAAATTGGGCCTTTGTACCCGAAATTTTTGAAATCCGTGTCCGTTATTTCAAAAGCAACGGCTTCTTGCATTGCATCAGAACGTGAGGCTTGAACAGATATTGTGTGCCTTTGCAAATCCTCCTTTGTCTGTACCAGCAATCGTTTTCCTCCGATAAACATCACAGACTTCGTGTCAAACAAAATCACACTATTAACAGCAGCCACAATAACTGGAGCAGGTAAACAGATCGTGTGAGACAGGCAAGAAACAGGACCACAGGGAATTGTATGCAACGGAAGATCAAAAAGACAGGATTGCCCTTGACCAAATACCAACACAGAAGCTGAACAAAAGTGTGATTTAAATGACGCATTCCCACATGAGGGAGCTGGTATCAATTGGCTTAGCAGGTGTGACAAAAGAATACCCTGGCATGCCCTAATTTTTTCTGCAAAGTTTAAAGATCTGTTCAAACAACCAGGACCATCAACTTCGGATAAAGATATCATTAAACTGTTTGAATGACATTGGATGGGGTCAATGTATCTCAAAACAAAGCTTGCATTGTCAACTCCATCTAGCAGATCAACCAAATAGCGGTGGTTCCGGCAGCTTAAAACGAATTGATGGTGGTGGGACACAACATTTGCGACACCCAGATGTGTAAGATTGATTAGCATCGCCTGCCCCAAACAGTGAGCAGCAAATGAACCAGCCCCAACAGTTGGGGCAACAAGCAATTGTATTTCTCTCTCCGCCGCATCAAAAATTTGTGTTCGCAAGGACTCTGACTCTAACAGCTGCAGCATGAACTGGCGGCATGCCTGCAATTTGGCGCTCCATGTATTAAGCGCTGCCTCGACTAAACCTGTAGCTTCCAAGTCACCTATGCTCACGTGAACGGTTTGTGACTCTGATTCCGTTACCTCCATGTACCTGATTGAAAACACTTGTTCAGATACATTTTCAAAAACATCAACCACAAAATGTTGGCTATGCCCAGCCAGATTAATCGCAAATCTGCAGGAAACTTCAGGTGCAAGTTCATGAATGAGCAAACCACCCAAATCCAAAACAACGGCCTTCTCTAACTGATGGGTTGCAATCGAAATCGCACCAACGGAAGGAACCAAAACAAGAGAAGCAACACTAGTTTCATCAACTTGGGTCTCTGAACCTTGCAAACTCATATTTGAACATTTATGCTGGTTTTTTACATCAAGATCAGAGCTAACGTTCTTGAGTCCTTGCAAAAGAAAGTGACCTGACAGTTTTGCCACACAAACTTCCATTTTAACAGATGCAGGGACTAGAAGCATTTGGGACTGGTATTGTACAGGCTCAAAATCTGTGTCCAAAACTAGCAGCTCGCCTGCATCACAAGCCACAGGATCGAACCATGTCACTGAGATGGAAGATGCACCTTCGATAAGCTCTGATGATTCAGCAAAACGAACAAGCAAACGGTGCCCACCAGCTGCAATAACGCCTTGCCAAAAGAACATCAACTCAGAAATACGTGATTTTATTAAAAACATGTTTATGTACTCTTTCACTTTAGCTTGGGTTTCATCAGAAAGGTCAGCTGGGGCAAAAATATTCATGTCCACAAAAGTAGGCTCCACAAATCCTACACAGCATTGCAGAGAATCCATGTACTTCACCATAATTGAGAAAGAACTCAAGCAAACATCCACAAAATAGCGACGATCAACTGCTTTGAAAATATACTTCAGTCTTATTTGTTGGTCCAAATACTCTTGAAGAATAACTTTGCAGGCCGTAACTTTTAATGCAGGATCAGCAGTGTTCAGATCAATAATGCCAGCAACTTTCAACTGATTTGCAAAAATCTCTAGTCTTCCAGAGACAAGCACAAGTGCATCTAGGTACCTCAGCACAATATTGCCTGTGCCTGGGTTTTCAAGAATATCAACAACAAAATGTGATGAAGAAGTTTTTATCACAAATTGAAGATGTGAAGAAACCAGATTCGCTTGTTTCAGAGGTGAAACATATATACCTGACACTCCAACACATAAATGTGTAAGCGATGATACGTCACCTTGTGTGCCTGCGCAAACTAACTGTTCATCAGAATTGGAAAGCGTTGTTTCACTAGCTTTATCCAAACCAAGGTGTGTTGCTAACACTTTTTGACAAGAAGCAATGAGAACTTGTGCATTGTTCGCTACAAAATCACTGTCGACTAAATTGAGATCCGCAACAGCAACCGTTAAGCTTTTCGAATGAGGTTGGTTAACCTCAGCATATCGAATCTCCAACATCCCTTCCTCTGCCTGTTCAAAAATGTCAACAACAAAACGCTGATGACCAACGCTCATCACATTTCTCTTGTGGAACTTTTTTAACAATTCCACAGGAGGCATGGGTTCAAAACTCAAAGCCAATGCTCGTTCACAGCGATGGGGAATCATTGAAACCATTCCCGCTACTGCAACTAATACAACAGAGACATCACATCCATCAACAGTTATTTGACTTGCACTGTCATAGACAGAGTGACTTTCTGAACGAGGCAAACTCAAATTTGAAATTTTGCGATGGCTCTTCTCATCAAGATCAGAGCTCAGGTCCTCAAGCCCTTGCAAAAGAAAGTGACTCGTCAATTTTGCTACACAAACTTCCATCTTAACCGATGCAGGTACCAAAAGCATTTGGGAATGATATCCTACAAATTCAAAATCTGTGTCTAACACGAGGAATTCGCCTGAGTCACAACTTACAGGATCATACCATTTCACTGAAATAAAATATAAACCTCCGACAGGCTCTAATGCTTCAACAAAACGAACAAGCAAACGGTGTCCACCAGCTGCAATAACACCTTGCCAAAAGAACTTCAACTCAGAAATACGTGATTTTATAAGACACACATTTGCGTACTCCTTCACTTTATTCAGCAACTCAGTAGAACAGGCAATTGGGGTCATAATTTGCATTTCTGCGTAAGAAGGCTCCATACACCCCAAACAGCATTCAAGAGGATCAATATACTTTACTAGGGCTGTGAAAGAACTCAAACAAATGTCCACAAAATAGCGCCGATCGAGTGCTTTGAAAATATACTTCAGTTTTGTTTGATGGTCCAAATACTTTTTTAGGATGTCTTTGCAAGCCATAACTTTTAATGCAGGAGCAGTACTGTTCAGATCATTAATGCCAGCAACATTCAACTCCTTCAAAGAAATCTCCAATCTTCCATGCACAAGCACGAGAGGATCAAAATACCGGAGCACCACATCACCTGTGCCAGGGTTTTCGAGAATATCAACAACAAAGTGGGTTGAGAAAGTTTTTAGAACAAATTGAAGGTGTGAAAATACCACAGTTGCTGTGCCCAAAGGAGGAACAAGGATGCTCGATACTCCTGTCCATGAATGTGTGAGCGCCGATAGGTGACCTTGTGCACATTCGCAAACTAAGTGCTGATCAGAATGCAAAAGCGTTGTTTCTCCAGCCCCATCCAAACCAAGGTGTGTTGCTAACATTTTTTGACAAGAAGCTAAGAGGGTTTTTTCATTGTTTAGATTGTACTCGCTGCTTTCTAAATTGACATCCTCAGAAGCAAATATGAGGCTTTTCACATTCGGTTGGTTTACCTCAGCATATCGCATCTCTAGCACCCCTTCCGCTGCACCTTGCAAAATGTCAACAACAAAACGCTTATGAGTAGCACTGTGCAGCACAAATCTCTTATGGAACTTTTTGAACACTTCCAAAGGAGGCATGGATCGGAAATTTAAAGCCACTGATCGTTCACAGTGATGGGGAATCATCGAAACCATTCCCGCTACTGCAACTAATACAACAGAGACATCACATCCATCAACAGTTATTTGACTTGCACTGTCAAAAGCAGAGTGACTTTCTGAACAAGGCAAACTCAAATTTGAAATTTTGCGATGACTCTTCTCATCAAGATCAGAGTTCAGGTCCTCAAGCCCTTGCAAAAGAAAGTGACTTGTCAATTTTGCTACACAAACTTCCATCTTAACCGATGCAGGTGCCAAAAGCATTTGCGAATGATATCTTACAGATTTGAAATCTGAGTCTAACACAAGCAGTTCGCCTGAGTCGCAACTTACAGGATCATACCATTTCACCAAGACAGAAGCGTAACCTCCGACAGGCTCTAATGCTTCAATAAAACGAACAAGCAAACGGTGTCCACCAGCTGCAATAACACCTTGCCAAGAGAACTTCAACTCAGAAATGCGTGATTTTATTAAGCACACATTTGCATACTCCTTCACTTTATTCATAATTTCAGTAGAATAGTCAACTGGGGTCATTAATTGCATTTCTGCGTAAGAAGGCTCCATAAACCCCAAACAGCATTCAAGAGGATCAATATACTTTACTATGGCTGTGAAAGAACCCAAACAAATGTCCACAAAATAGCGCCGATCTAGTGCTTTGAAAATATACTTCAGTTTTGTTTGATGGTCCAAATACTTTTGAAGGATGTCTTTGCAAGCCATAACTTTGAATGCAGGATCAGTACTGTTCAGATCATTAATGCCAGCAACACTCAACTCCTTTGAAGAAATCTCTAAGCTTCTAGGCTTAACAACGAGAGCATCAAAATACCGGAGCACCACATCACTTGTGCCAGGGTTTTCGAGAATATCAACAACAAAGTGGGTTGAGAAAGTTTTTAGAACAAATTGAAGGTGTGAAAATACCACAGTTGCTGTGTCCAAAGGAGGAACAAGGATGCTCGACACTCCTGTGCATGAATGTGTGAGCACCGATAGGTTACCTTGTGCACATTTGCAAACCACCTGCTGGTCAGAATGCAAAAGCGTTGTTTCTCCATCCTCATCCAAACCAAGGTGTGTTGCTAACACTTTTTGACAAGAAGCTAAGAAGTTTTTTTCATTGCTTAGATCAAAATCGCTGCTTTCTAAATTGAGATCCTTAGCAGCAAACACGAGGCTTTTCACATTCGGTTGGTTTACCTCAGTATATCGCATCTCTAGCAGCCCTTCCTCTGCACCTTGGAAAATGTCTACAACAAAACGCTGATGAGTAGCGCTGTGCAGCACAATTCTCTTGTGGAACTTTTTCAACACTTGCAAAGGAGGTACAGGTCCAAAACTCAAAGCCACTGTTCTCTGAAAGTGATGAGGAATCATTGAAACCATTCCCGCTACTGCAACTAATACAACAGAGACATCACATCCATCAACAGTTATTTGACTTGCGCTGTCAAAGGCAGAGTGACTTTCTGAACGAGGCAAACTCAAATTTGAAATTTTCCGAAGGCTCTTCTCATCAAGATCAGAGCTCAGTTCCTCAAGCCCTTGCAAAAGAAAGTGACTTGTCAATTTTGCTACACAAACTTCCATCTTAACCGATGCAGGTGCCAAAAGCATTTGGGAATGATATCCTACAGATTCAAAATCTGTGTCTAACACGAGGAGTTCGCCTAAGTCACAACTTACAGGATCATACCATTTCACTGAGATAGAAGCGTAACCTCCGACAGGCTCTAATGCTTCAATAAAACGAACGAGCAAACGGTGTCCACCAGCTGCAATAACACCTTGCCAAAAGAACTTCAACTCAGAAATACGTGATTTTATTAGACACACGTTTACATACTTTTTCACTTTATTCATAATTTCAGTAGAATAGTCAATTGGGGTCATAATTTGCATTTCTGCGTAAGAAGGCTCTATAAGCCCCATACAGCATTCAAGAGGATCGATATACTTTATCATGGCTGTGAAAGAACCCAAACAAATGTCCACAAAATAGCGCCGATCAAGTGCTTTGAAAATGTACTTCAGTTTTGTTTGATGGTCCAAATACATTTTTAGGATGTCTTTGCAAGCCATGACTTTTAATGCAGGAGCAGTACTGTTCAGATCATTAATGCCAGCAACATTCAACTCCTTTGAAGAAATCTCTAATCTTCTAGCCTTAACAACGAGAGCATCAAAATACCGGAGCACCACATCACCTGTGCCAGGGTTTTCGAGAATATCAACAACAAAGTGGGTTGAGAAAGTTTTTAGAACAAATTGAAGGTGTGAAAATACCACAGTTGCTATGTCCAAAGGAGGAACAAGGATGCTCGACACTCCTGTCCATGAATGTGTGAGCGCCGATAGGTGACCTTGTGCACATTCGCAAACCAACTGCTGATCAGAATGCAAAAGCGTTGTTTCTCCAGCCCCATCCAAACCAAGGTGTGTTGCTAAAACTTTTTGACAAGAAGCTAAGAGGGTTTTTTCATTGTTTTGATCGTACTCGCTGCTTTCTAAATTGACATCCTCAGAAGCAAATATGAGGCTTTTCACATTCGGTTGGTTTACCTCAGCATATCGCATCTCCAACATCCCTTCCTCTGCACCTTGGAAAATGTCAACAACAAAACGCTGATGAGTAGCACTGTGCAGCACAAATCTCTTATGGAACTTTTTTAACAATTCAAGAGGAGGCACGGCTCCGAAATTCAAAGCTACTGATCGTTCACAGTGATGGGGAATCATTGAAACCATTCCCGCTACTGCAACTAATACAACAGAGACATCACATCCATCAACAGTTATTTGACTTGCACTGTCAAAGACTAAGTGACTTTCTGAAGAAGGTGAACTCAAATTTGAAATTTTGCGATGGCTCTTCTCATCAAGATCAGAGCTCAGGTCCTCAAGCCCTTGCAAAAGAAAGTGACTTGTCAATTTTGCTACACAAACTTCCATCTTAACCGATGCAGGTGCCAAAAGCATTTGGGAATGATATCCTACACATTCAAAATCTGTGTCTAACACGAGGAGTTCGCCTGAGTCACAACTTACAGGATCATACCATTTCACTGAGATAGAAGCGTAACCTCCGACAGGCTCTAATGCTTCAACAAAACGAACAAGCAAACGGTATCCACCAGCTGCAATAACACCTTGCCAAAAGAACTTCAACTCAGAAATGCGTGATTTTATTAAGCACACATTTGCATACTCCTTCACTTTGTTCATAATTTCAGTAGAACAGTCAACTGGGGTCATTAATTGCATTTCTGCATAAGAAGGCTCCATACACCCCAAACAGCATTCAAGAGGATCAATATACTTTACTAGGGCTGTGAAAGAACCCAAACAAATGTCCACAAAATAGCGTCGATCGAGTGCTTTGAAAATATACTTCAGTTTTGTTTGATGGTCCAAATACTTTTTAAGGATGTCTTTGCAAGCCATAACTTTGAATGCAGGATCAGTACTGTTCAGATCATTAATGCCAGCAACACTCAACTCCTTTGAAGAAATCTCTAATCTTCCATGCACAAGCACGAGAGGATCAAAATACCGGAGCACCACATCACCTGTTCCAGGGTTTTCGAGAATATCAACAACAAAGTGGGTTGAGAAAGCTTTAAGAACAAATTGAAGGTGTGAAAATACCAGAGTTGCTGTGTCCAAAGGAGGAACAAGGATGCTCGACACTCCTATGCATGAATGTGTGAGCGCCGCTAGGTTACCTTGTGCGCATTCGCAAACCAACTGCTGATCAGAATGCAAAAGCGTTGTTTCTCCAGCCTCACCCAAACCAAGGTGTGTTGCTAACACTTTTTGACAAGAAGCTAAGAGGGTTTTTTCATTGTTTGGATCGAAATTGCTGCTTTCTAAATTGAGATCCTCAGCAGCAAACACGAGGCTTTTCACATTCGGTTGGTTTACCTCAGTATATCGCATCTCTAGCAGCCCTTCCTCTGCACGTTGGAAAATGTCAACAACAAAACGCTGATGAGTAGCGCTGTGCAGCACAATTCTCTTGTGGAACTTTTTCAACACTTCCAAAGGAGGTATGGGTCCAAAACTCAAAGCCACTGTTCTCTGAAAATGATGGGGAATCATTGAAACCATTCCCACGACTGCAACTAATACAACAGAGACATCACATCCATCAACAATTATTTGACTTGCACTGTCAAAGACAGACTGACTTTCTGAACGAGGCAAACTCAAATTTGAAATTTTGCGATGGCTCTTCTCATCAAGATCAGAGCTCAGGTCCTCAAGCCCTTGCAAAAGAAAGTGACTTGTCAATTTTGCGACACAAACTTCCATCTTAACCGATGCAGCTACCAAAAGCATTTGAGAATGATATCCTACACATTCAAAATCTGTGTCTAACACGAGGAGTTCACCTGAGTCACAACTTACAGGATCATACCATTTCACTGAGATAGAAGCATAACCTCCGACAGGGTCTAATGCTTCAACAAAACGAACAAGCAAACGGTGTCCACCAGCTGCAATAACGCCTTGCCAAAAGAACATTAACTCAGAAATGCGTGATTTTATTAGACACACATTTGCATACTCTTTTATTTTATTCGTAATTTCAGTAGAAAAGTCAATTGGGGTCATAATTTGCATTTCTGCGTAAGAAGGCTCTATTAGCCCCATACAGCATTCAAGAGGATCGATATACTTTATCATGGCTGTGAAAGAACCCAAACAAATGTCCACAAAATAGCGCCGATCAAGTGCTTTGAAAATGTACTTTACTTTTGTTTGATGGTCCAAATACTTTTTAAGGATGTCCTTGCAAGCCATTACTTTGAATGCAGGATCAGTGCTGTTCAGATCATTAATGCCAGCAACACTCAACTCCTTTGAAGAAATCTCTAATCTTCCATGCACAAGCACGAGAGGATCAAAATACCGGAGCACCACATCACCTGTGCCAGGGTTTTCGAGAATATCAACAACAAAGTGGGTTGAGAAAGCTTTTAGAACAAATTGAAGGTGTGAAAATACCACAGTTGCTGTGTCCAAAGGAGGAACAAGGATGCTCGACACTCCTGTCCATGAATGTGTGAGCAATGAAAGCTCACCTTGAGCGCAAGTGCAAAGCAACTGTTGATCAGAATGCAAAAGCATTGTTTCTCCAGCCTCATCCAAACCAAGGTGTGTTGCTAACATTTTTTGGCAAAAAGCTATGAGCATTTGTTCATTGTGTAATACCAAACTGGTGCTTTCTAAATTAAGATGCTCAGCAGCAACCGTGAAGCTTTTCACTTTTGGTTGGTTAACTTCAGCATATCGCATCTCCAACACCCCTTCCTCTGCCCCTTCAAAAATGTCAACTACAAAACGTTGATGAGTAGCGCTGTGTAACACAAATCTTTTGTGGAACTTTTTTAACACTTCCAAAGGAGGTACAGGTCCAAAACTCAAAGCCACTGTTCTCTGAAAGTGATGGGGAATCATTGAAACCATTCCTGCTACTGCAACTAATACAATAGAGACATCACATCCATCAACAGTTACTTGACTTGCACTGTCAAAGACAGAGTGACTTTTTGAACGAGGCAAACTCAAATTTGAAATTTTGCATAAGCTATCCTCATCAAGATGAGAGCAAATATCCTCTTGGTCATGCAAAAGAAAGTGACTTGTCAATTTTGCTACACAAACTTCCATCTTAACCGATGCAGGTACAAGAAGCATTTGGGACTGGTATCCTATAGATCCAAACTCCGTCTCCAATACAAGCAATTCGCCTGATGCGCAACTTACAGGATTACACCATTTCACTGAGATAGAAGGTGAGCATCCTACAGGCTCTAAGGCTTCAACAAAACGAACAAGCAAACGGTGTCCACCAGCTGCAATAACACCTTGCCAAAAGAACTTCAACTCAGAAATGCGTGATTTTATTAGGCACACATTTGCATACTCCTTCACTTTATTCAGCAACTCAGTAGAACAGGCAATTGGGGTCATAATTTGCATTTCTGCGTAAGAAGGCTCCATACACCCCAAACAGCATTCAAGAGCATCAATATACTTTACCATGGCTGTGAAAGAACCCAGACAAATGTCCACAAAATAGCGCCGATCTAGTGCTTTGAAAATATACTTCAGTTTTGTTTGATGGTCCAAATACTTTTTAAGGATATCTTTGCAAGCCATAACTTTGAATGCAGGAGCAGTACTACTCAGATCATTAATGCCAGCAAAAATCAACTCCTTCGAAGAAATCTCTAACTTTCCATGCACTAGCACAAGAGGATCAAAATACCGGAGCACCACAGTACCTGTGCCAGGGTTTTCAAGAATATCAACAACAAAATGGGTTGACAAAGTTTTTAGAACAAATTGAAGGTGTGAAAATACCAGAGTTGCTGTGTCCAAGGGAGGAACAAGGATACTTGACACTCCTCCATATGAATGTGTGAGCGATGACAACCTTCCTTGTCCGCATGAGCAAACCAACTGTTGATCAGAATGCAAAAGCATTGTTTCTCCAGCCTCTTCCAAACGAAGGTGTGATGCCAACATTTTTTGACAAGAAGCTATTAGCACTTTTTCATCGCTTAGTACGACATCACTGCCTTCTAAATGGAGAACTTCAGGAGCAACCGATAGGCTGTTAAAACATGGTTGGTTAACCTCAGCATATCGCATCTCCAGCATCCCTTCCTCTGTCCCTTCAAAAATGTCAACAACAAAACGGCGATGACTGCCAGTGCGCATCACAAATCTTTTATGGAACGTTTTCAACAATTTAAGAGGAGGCACAGGTCCGAAATTTAAAGCCACTGTTTTTTCACAGCGATGGGTAATCATTGAAACCATACCGGCTACTGTTACAAATACAATAGAGACATCACACCCAGTAATTTGACTTGAACTATCTGAGGCCAAGGAAACATCATAGTTGGCATCATAAATATATGAGCAATAAGCATTCATATACTCATTTAAACGAGCAGTGCACAAGTTTAGCTTGACAGAGAAAGGAATAAGAGGCATGACACATTCATAACCCAGTTCTTTAAAATCATTATGGGAGATTTTGAACTGCCCTGAAGACCTTCTCAAAGGCTCATACCAGCTCACTTTTATGCACAACAAAGGTTCGTTGTTCAACGTACAACCTGGCTCCTCCAGTTCTACAAAATGTACAAGCATTCTGTGACTATTTAGCACCATCACACCGCGCCAATAAAATAACAGCTGGGCCATTCGGTGTTTCATTAAAAGAGTATACGCTGCGTCTTGCACAACACCGACGATGGAAGGCGAAAGCTCATCAATATTAACAAGATTTAGGTCCAACATATTAATCTGAAGGTACCCAACAGAAAGTGCAAAAACATCAGAAAATTTTAGGATGCCTTTTAAGGGAAACAAAGAAGCATCAACCAAATAGCGTCTGTCCAATGCTTTACAAACAAATTTCAACTTTAATGAAAATTGAGTTTGAGTTCGATTACGCGCATCAACAAACGTGTCTGCATAAATAGCAGCTGACTGGTGAGCACTCTGTGATTGAGAGAAAGTTAAGCTAGAACATTCCATTTCTTTGTCGTCCAAAAACTTAAGCAGAATCTCACGACAAGCTTCCACTTTAGAAACAGTATCAGAGGAATGAACGTTAAATATTCCGAAGTCAACAAGCTGGCAAGAATAAACAGTCAAAGTGTTTGAACGGAAACCTTTCGTGTTTGTATATCTTAATACAAGATCGTTAGAGTCTGAACCTTCAAGCATATCAACCACAAAATGGTCGCGCGCGGTTTTCAAAACAAACCTGTGATGATGAGAAACCACATTCGCAATGCCAAGACTTGGGATACGAATGTCAATAACCCCAGTAGTTGAGTGAGTTAAAAATGAAAGTGAACCGACAGACATTTCTGATTTCATCAATTCTATTTTTTTGGGATCACTTTCCTCCATACGCTCTGTCAAAATTCTCTTACAGGTACTCAAAAGCACGCTGGAATCGTGTACAACAGGAGAGGAAGGAAAGCCTTCTTGGCAGATATCAGCAGCTTGCATTTCAAAACTATCAACAAATGATAGCATAGCATTTGAACATCGAACCTGATAGCTTCCTTCAGATAAGCCCGCAGATATGTCCACAACGTACCGGTGGCGATTAGGAGCGCCAAAAACAAACCGATGGTGAAGTGGTTTAACTTCAAAAATTGTCTTTTGGTAAAAATTGGCAATAACACAGGGTGCGCACTGATGCGTGGTCATAGAAACAGACCCTATTGATGCAATCAGAATGATCTCGATACCAGTTTCTTTTTCCGAAACAATGCTTAAATTTCCAACCCCAGATTTTAAGGAGCCTTCTTCACTCTGAACAGCTACGGATTCTTCCGTACAATTCCCGTCGAGCTGAATATCGCACATCTGACTGCTATGACGAGTTGATAAACCCACTACTCGGCCCTCCAAATACTGCAGAAGAATCTGGCGACAGGATTCAATCTTTAACAGAGTATCAGAAGTGTGAATATCCGGAAGGCCTGCCGCATTAAGCTGAGATGAAGATATTGTAAGGCTATTTGAGCGCAAACCTTGGGGAGTGGTGTAACGTAACACAACTTCTTCAGTGTCCGGACTTTCCAATACATCAACAATAAAAAAATCCGTTGTGGTTTTCAAAACAAATCGATTGTGGTGAGATACCACGTTGGCAGTGTCAAGGTGCGAAACAAAGGAACATCTTACCCCAGAGACACAATGGCTGAGAAATGAATGTATGCCTTCAGAAAATATCGCTGTTTTCTCAGTCAATGAACTACACGAGTCAGGTTTTCCGGGCTGAAAGAAATCTAAACGTGCAGATATAATTTTTCTACACGCTTGAAGCAACATGCCTGTGTTGCTATCATCAGAACAATAGCCCGCCTGACGAAGATGAGCGCTGCTGATCTCAAAAGTTTCCGAAAAAGAGAACAAAGCATTTGAACACCGTACCTGCAAACTGCCCTCTGGTATGCTTTCTTTTACCTCCACTATGTATCGATGGTTACTTGAATTTTTCAAAATAAATCTTTGGGAGAATATTTTCGAATCAAAGAGTGTTGCTTGCCCTAAACCCAAAGCAACACAATTTGTAACACGATGGGCAAGCATTGTCACGCAACCTACCGACACAACCAAAACAACTTCAACTTCCACAGGGCCATCTGGAAATGAAACGACAGATGCAAGCTCTTCGGGTACAGCAGAGTTGGCCTTTTCAGTCTCAGCACTCATCAGGCGCAAACGCTCCAATACGAGCATTTGGAAGGCTGCAAATTTGTGTTTACTGTCTGAAATACCATCCGATAACAAATGCCGCTGCACATCCTCTTCACATACCGTGAAGTGCTCAGGGCATAAATTCAACACATCTGTGTACTCAATGCAATAGGTACTGGAAAATGTGTCTTTAGATACAGTTACAACAAAACGCGAGTTGCTCGGTCCTGACATGATGAATTTGTGGTAAAAGGGTTTGATAATAACAGGAACGGACTGAATTCCAAGATCCAAAGCAGCTACTCCTACTGAATGATGGCTGGCAAATGAAATAGGGCCAGTGGATGCAACAAAAGTAACAGCACAATCACCGAGAGGTTCCAAATCACTCAAAGAACATAACAAAGAGGCTTGTTTGCTGTGCGTACAGCCAGCAGCTAAATCACCTACCGTAGGCTTGGGAGGTGTTTTGATAAGAGAATTTTCAATTGGAGCTTTTGGTTCAAGCAGGTTCGCAGGATCACCTGGCATCAAAACAGTTGAAGTAAACAAGAGGATGATAGAACCAGCAAGAATGAGTCCCTGACAGTTAAACAAAACAAAATTATCACCAACAGTGTAAGAACAATCATTAAAACTGACAGTACTTTCTTGGCTGTTGTAAGATATCTTGGTCATCTCACCGTCAATTGAAACCAAGACTACAAATTGATCAGAAGTGCCAGACTCAAAAGGAAGGTAAATACACTTGTCAGATCGAGTAAGTTGGAATGTGCCTGAGCAATTCACTAGCGACATCCACAATTCGTGAGTTCCATTGTTTTCAACAGGAAGACACATTCGGTCCCCAGTTTGAAGCAGAGAAGGAAGCTTGGTTTTAAGTGCTTGCAAAGTAGCCTTGTCTAATGACGTAAGATTATATCCAGTTACACCAGCAGGATCAGGAGTTTGAAGAGAAAGCAAGAGCGCTTTGAAGTCTACTCCAACAAGTGATTTTGGGTATTGTTTGGATGGAGTTTGCAAATCAGCTGCAGATGTTTCAAAAATGCTTCGGTCACCAGAAAGTGCTCCTTCTACATCAAAATTCTGCATTTGTCCTGTCCTGTCCAAAACTTGTGATAAATGGAGAGTATCAACAAGTAGATGAGTGAGTTTTTTTGAACTAAAATTATCAACCAGCTTTTTTGACTTCAGCAGATTTTTAATGAAACAAAACCAAAAAGCTCGAAAACCTTCACTGTTGTACTCAGAAAATAATGGAGTTTGATGGAGAAATTGGACAGTGATAAAGCGTTTGTGGGAAGTTTCTGGAGTATAGTAATTCAACAACAGCATATTATTAGTTCGGAAAGTACAAACCAAAACGAGTTGCCCATTGTGTCGAAAAGGTACTGGAATAGAAGCGACTTTGTAGAAATCAGATAGAGAAACAACGTGTACTTGAGAAGCAGAATTGCTGTGTTTATGACTCACTTGGGTAACTGTTTCAGTATCTATATTTGTGGCAAGTGAAAAATAACAGTTGGCACAAAATCGAAGAATCTCTTTTTTACTGTTTGAATCAAGGGCATCAGGAGAAGAAGAAACCCCAAAGAAAGACAACAACTCCTTGGGAAGTATTATTGTCTTGCGCGTGTGAGTGACGGGATTAAAGCAAACGGCAATAAGTTGTGTTTTCAGAACAGTTTGTTGAAAATGAACAAGGATACGCCTGCCAAAAGAAACAACAATACCTTGACCTAGAAAGGTACAATTTGAGATGTGCTTTACTTTGTTCATCATAATATTGGCGACACCAGTAATGAAAACACTTGTACAAGGGATAGCATTGAAACTAGGTGATAGATCCAACGAACTTTTTGCTCTGAGCCCTGAAGAACGCACAAGCAGATTCTGACAAAGCATAATTTCCGAAAGCTTAGCTGAACACGTGACAATTTTAACGGATTTGGGAACAAACAGCAAGTCACAAAAGTATCCAAGCCTCTTAAAAACTTCATCAGATAGCTTAAAATTGCCAGACAACCCAGCCAGTGCATCATACCATTTTAATTGAATGTAAAAAGAACCTATGAGGTCTGTTGGGTCAAATCCTTCAATCAACTGAACAAGCAATCTTCGGGTGCCAACAAGCATCACACCTCGCCAGTTTAGTATCAACTCTGCTATTCGAGAATTGATCAATAGCGACAAACATGCGCCTTTGACTGTGTTCATGCTTGGATTGTAAGAATCTTCAAGACCAAGCACAATCATTTCCTCGGCACTCACTTCCAAAACTTCCGAAAAAACATACATTGCATCGGTGTACCTCAAAGTGAATCCACCTGAAGTAGGCTTGCCACACACATCAACCAAGTATCGTCGGTCCAAGACTTTCAAAATGAACTTAAAATGAAAGGAAGCAAGAAGCAGGTAGGACAACAGAATTTGTTTACAAGTTTTAACTTTTTGTTCAGAGTCAGCAGAGGCAAAATCAAAAATTCCGGCATCAATCATCTCTGCAGGTGATATTTCATAACTGTTTACTCGAGCCCGTATCGGATCCATATAACGCAACAAAACAACATTTTCATTCAAGTTCTCGAGAATGTCAACAATGTAGCGCTGAGAATAAACTTTCAGAGCAAAACGATGATGTTGGGATATTACATTAGCAGCAGCAAGAGATGGCACTTTCATTAAAGCAACAGAGTGCACATTATGACTGAAAGCAGAAACAGGACCTGCAGAGGGGGCAATTAAAGCGTTTTCTTCTATGGAATTCGCTGCCAAATAATTTTGATCCAACCCCAACTTGCTCAGGATCATTCTGTGGCAAGCAGACACTCGAGATGGAGCATCGTCACAACGAATACCAGTTATTTGCTGAAGTTCCACAACAGAAATTTCAAAGCTACTGCCAAAAGACTGCACCACATCCATGTACTTGATCTTTAAATTCTCCTCAAAACTTTCTTGAGAAATATCGACAACATAGTGGCAATGACCGGCCAGTCGAAGAACAAAGCGTTGATGAAAACCCTTTACAAGGCCAGGGAAGGGTTTTAAATCCAAACTAACAACAGAGGCAGCATGGTGACTCGTCAGAGAAATCATTCCAACAGATGCAACCAAAACAATCGAAAAATTACTCTCTTTTTTAAGACCTCCTTGTGGTGTGACAAGAACAGAATCAGTGATACCTTGTGGACTCGCTTCTTGAAGATTGGAGTGGCATTGGTGCAGGTTTTGCCAGAGTGCTTTCTCTGAAAGCTTTGCAGCACAGGTCTCTATTTTAACAAAATCAGGAACCAGTAGCAACTCGCAAGAATAACCGAGCATTTTAAAATCAATGTCATATACTTTCAATGCTCCAAAGCCTTGAGATAATGGATCGTACCACTTGACAGAAATATAAAAAGCTCCTTGGGTGTCGACTTCTTGGGATGGTTCGTCGGTTTCAAGAAGCTGTACAAGCATGCGACGGGTGCCAACAAGCATTACACCACGCCATACTAACAATAACTGTGAAAGTCTAGCATTCATCAGCAACATGTAACACACATCCTTCAGAGAATCAATTTCGGTAGCAGAAGAAAATGCTTCAACACCATACAGTGTCATTTCTTCGGCGGAGAGCACAAGAGATTCAACTGAAGAATACAGTGGATCAATGTACTTGACAGAAAATCCCCCAACAGATGGAATGACAACAAGATCAACCAAATAACGCGTGTCAATTGCTTTTACCACAAATTTAAACCTGTATTGAACTTTTGAAGAAGTATCTTTCTTTAAGAATGCCAAAAGAATCTTCTTACATGCTTCTACTTTTGCTGCTGTGTCTGCAGAGTTTGCATTGGCGATCCCTGCCTCATTCATCTGGTTTGAACATACTTCATAACCATTTATCCGAGAATGAAATGGATCCATGTATCGCAACAATAGGGTCCCTTTATTCCAATCTTCAAGCATGTTCACAATATAAAGGTGTGAATTTGTGTTCAAATCAAACCGATGATGTTGAGAGATGACATTCGCCTTATTTAAAGGTGTAACTTTAATGCATCTTGCTTCTTCTGTGAGATGGGTACGGGAAGAAATAGGGCCGACAGAATCAACTGAAAGCAGCACTTCTTCAAGACTGCACAAGAGTTGCAAATCCTTTTCTGACAAGTTAGAATGCAGCTTCTCAAGGACAATACCACGACAAGCATCAATGACAGCTGACATGTCTTTGTCACTAGAGTATCCGAATCGAACAAGTTCCTTATGATTTACATCAAGACTATGCAACTGTGATTGACTCGCATCCATCCAGCTGACTTGTACAAGACCATCAACCAAGCCAATAGAGACATCAAGAACATAATGGTGATTGTCTTTAGATTTCAAAGCACACTTTTGGTGGAACCCTATTACACATGGAAGAGGAATCAACAACCCAAAGTCCATCACAGCGATTCCTGCGACTTGGTGATTTATTACAGATACATTCCCGACCGACGCAACCAGTACAACGGAGAAATCTTGATTTTTAAGAGTTGGTTGATGTTGCACTGAAGCCACATCAAACTGAGAGGCTCTGCTGGCATCATTTAATCCAACACGGCACTCTTGCAGAGTCAACCAAAGTGCTTGAGCTGAAAGCTTTGCAACACAAGTGTTAATCTTTACTAATGAAGGTACCAGCAATAAATCGCATTCAAAACCTAATAGCTTGAAGTCTGTATCAAAAATTTTCAACTCTCCAGAACCCCGGCGTACTGGATCATACCACTTTGCTGAAATAAAGGAACAACCTTCCATTCCTACATCCTGGCAGGGTTCTGCAGACTCAGTAAGCTGCAAAAGCAGGCGATGGTGAGCTATCAGCACAACACCTCGCCACAGCAACAATAACTGTGACATTCTTACGTTCATCAAAAGCAAATGACATAGTTCAAGAACATTTCTTCTGTTTGGGGAAGTAATAATTTCTGTGCTAATATCCTTTATTTCCACTGCGTTGAGTTTGATATGTTCAATAGAAGAGTGCACAGGATCGATGAGGGTGATCATCAACCCATGTGAAGGATCCAGGCATGCATTAATCAAATAGCGAGTGTCAATCGCCTTCAAAATGAACTTTAATCTTTGAGACGTTTTTTCTGCATTCAGAGGATAGAGCGGCCCAAAATTCACTGCAACTGTGCAATGTGCATGGTGGCTTGCCATAGAAACCGGCCCGACAAATGAATTAAGAACAAGGGTGAAGTCTTCAGAGAAAGGAACATTTTCTTGAATCTCCAAATCAGCAGCTGTTCCATCCAACGAACCACGCCTGCCACTTTTTTCAGAATTGAGGTGGAACTCTTGAAGGTGTTGCAAGAGTGCTTGCTCGGCAAGCTTGGAAATACATTTTTCTTTTTTCACCAATGTAGGAACTAGCAGTAGATCGCACACGTAACCCAGTTCCATAAAATCTGTGTCAAATACTTTCATTTCACCAGAACTTCGGGACAATGGATCATACCATTTTGCGGTGATATAAAATGCACCGAGGCTATCCACTTCTTGATTGGGTTCTGCCGATTCAGTAAGCTGAACAAAAAGCCTGCGTCCACCAATTGAAACAATACCTCGCCAAAGTACTATTAACTCTGACATTCTAACATTCATCAACATCACATGACAGGCATCTTCTAGTGACTCTCTTTTGACAGACAAGAAATCAACTCCTAAAAGCTCCATTTCCTCTATGGGGACAATCATCTTTCTGAAACAAGAGTTTAATGGATCTGTGTATTTAATAGAAAAAACGCCAGCAGCAATCTCACAAGCACTAACAAGGTAGCGTCTGTCAATTGCTTTCAAAATACATTTCAATTGATATGGAGAACCAAGCAAGAAGGTTAAGAGAATCTGTTTGCAAGCTTCAACTTTCTGAGTAGCATCAGCAGAGCCTATGTCATGTATCCCAGCCTCGCTCATTTGTGATGCAGTAACTTCATAAGCCCGTAATCGAGAAGAAACTGGTTCTATGTATCGGAGCAGGATCTTGTCCTCTTTCCACTCTTCAAGCATGTCAACAATGTAATGATGCCGAAAAGCCTTCAAGGCAAAGCGACGGTGTTGAGAAATCACATTTGCTGGAGGAAGGTGTGCAACAAAAAAACTTGCGGAGGGAGAAATATGATGGCTGAGAGAAGAAATCGTACCTGAACTACAAGTAACTGCCAGCTGCTCCTCAAAGTCATCACCGGATAATAAAGGTTCTGCGAAAACGTCTTTCGTCAATAATTTTAGAACATGCTCACGGCATGCAGCTACTTTTGATGCTGTGTCATCACAAACAAACCTTCCATTCTGTTGCAGCTCCTCGAGAGATAACTCAATACTTTCCCATTGACATTGAGTTGCATTGAGGAAACTGATCTTTAAATTATCTTGAGCAACTCCATTGGAAATGTCTAGCAAATAATGGCGATTGTTAGGGACTTTCAATGCGAGCCTGTGATGAAATTCTCTTGCTTTTGCAAATTGACAAATGTTCACCGCAACCACACTGCTTACTTGGTGACTAAGCCTGGAAACTATTCCCACAGAGGCAATAAGAACAACAGAGAAATCCTCAGAGAGTGAAATACTTTCTTTGCTTACCAACTCAGAATCTGTACCAGCAACAGAACCATGTGTGCTGACTCCTTCCAGATCTAAGTGCCACTCTTGGAGTTGTTGCCACAGTGCTTTTTCGGCAAGCTTGGAAATACAAGTATCTATTTTAACAAAAGAAGGAATCAGCAGTAAATCACATTTGTAACCCAGGTCTTTAAAATCTTTGTCAAAGATCTGAAGTTCACCAAAGCTTCGGGACAACGGATCATGCCATTTTGATGTAATATAAAATGCACCTTGGCTCGTCTCATTTTCACTTGGCTCTAATGATTCAATAAGCTGAACAAGAAACCTGTGGCCTCCAACTGGAACCACACCTCGCCAAACCAACATCAACTCTGACATTCTAATATTCATCAATACGACATGGCAAGCCTCTCTGATACAATCACTGTTGCAAGAAACCCAGCCATCAACTCCAAGCAGACTCAATTCCTCACCTTGCACAAAACAGTCTTTTGAACAAGAGGTCAGCGGATCAAGGTATTTTATAGAAAAACCACCGCCAGGTGTCCCTAAAGCATGTACGAGAAAACGTCTGTCAATTACTTTCAAAATGAATTTAAACTGACGAGAACCATTTCGAGAGCTTCCCTCACCATCGGTAACACTCTGTAAGTAGGCTAAAAGAATCTGTTTGCAAGCGTCAACTTTCTGGGCAGCATCAGCAGAGCAGACATCGTGAATCCCAGCCTCAGCCATTTGTGATAAAGAGACTTCATAACCACTGAGCCGCGAAGAAATTGGATCCAGGTATCGTAAAAGTAGCTTGTCCTCTTTCCAATCTTCCAGCATGTCGACAATGTAGTAGTGCAGTGGTGCTTTCAAAGCAAAACGAGCGTGATGTGAAATCACATTTGCAACAGAAACGACTGACAGTGGAATTATTGTTGCGAAGTGGGTGCAATGCTGCTGAACAGAGACAGCACCCAAAGCCGGAACCACTATCAAAGCTTCCTCACGCTCAACCTCTGACATTGATACATCTGTTTGAGACTCCTTTTCATTAAGTATTTTGAGAACATACTCACGGCACGCAGAAATTTTTGATGCTGCGTCATTCCAAACAAATGTTCTGCTCTGCTGAAGCTCTTCAATGGACACTTCTGTGCTTTCCCAGAGAACTTGGGTTACGTGCATTAAAGTTAACTTTAAACAGTCCTGTGCCATCCCTTCAGAAATATGTACGGCATAAAGCTTGTGCGAGGAGGATTTTACTGTAAACTTATGAAGAAACCCTTGTACTCTTTCAAGTGGACGTAATTGACCAAAGTTTACGGCAGAAGCAGTGCTTGTATAGTAGTTACACATAGAAACATTTCCAACAGAAGCAATAAGAACCACAGAAAAATCTTCGGCAACTGAAAAGCTTTCGTCTATTGCCATTTTACAGGACTGAGCATCCTGAGAACCCTGCGGACTAACTTCTGCCAAATCAGAGTGGCACACTTGCAGTTGTCGGAAAAGTGCTTGTTCGGTAAGCCTGGAAATGCAGGTTTCTCTCTTAATCAGAAAAGGAACAAACAGTAAATCACACATATAACCCAGCTCCCTAAATTCGGTGTCAAATATCTGCAGTTCACCAGAATCCCGAGACAGTGGATCATACCACTTGGTGGTAATATAAAATGTACCTTGCTTATCTTGACTGGGTTCTGCTGATTCCATCAGCTGAACAAGAAGCCTACGACCACCAATAGGAGCCACACCTCGCCAGACTAGCATCAGCTCTGACATTCTAAAGTTCATCAACGTGACATGGCAGGCATCCTTTATGGAATCCCTTTTGCTAACAATCCAGTCATTCACCCCAAGAAGCTGTGCTTCCTCAGCACGAACCATCACCTCATTCAAACAGGAGTTGAGTGGATCGGTGTATTTTATACAAAAACCACCCTCGGATGCCGCACAAGCGTTTACAAGGTAGCGTTTGTCGATCACTTTTAAAATGCACTTTAACTGAAATGCGTGCGCTACCGAACTCTGACGATCTGTCAGATAAGCTAACAGAATATGTTTGCAAGCTTCAACTTTCTGGGAAGAATCAGCAGAGCAGACATCAATCCCGGTGCCACTAATTTGTGATGACGAGACTTTATAACTGCTGAGTCGAGAGGAAATTGAATCCATGTATCGGAGGAGTATGTCGCCCACTTCTAAATTTTCGAGCATGTCAACAATGTAATGGTGAGGAGGTGCCTTCAAAGCAAAGCGATGGTGCAGTGCGATTACATTCGCAACAGAAAGACAAGGCAATGATATAACTCTTGCTGAGTCAGTAAAATGGTTCATTGACGAAACAGGGCCCAAACAACGGGAACTAAACAATTCTGCTTCCATATTACTGTCAGTTTGTAATGCTTCTACCTTCGCATATTTTGCCAAAAGCTTCATAACATAGTCCCGGCATGCAGCTATTTTTGATGCTGTATCATCACAAACAAAGTTTTCACTCTTTCGAAGCTCGTCAATGGACAATTCCACACTTTCCAATTGAGATTGGGTGGTGCCCATGAAACTTATCTTAAAACTATCTTCCTTTATTCCTCCGAAAATGTCTACCACATAAAGAACATTGTTTGGAGCTTTAACTGCCAACCTGTGATGAAACCCTCTTGTTATTTCTAAAGGAGATGATTGGCCAAAATCAATTACAGTTGCAGCGCCTGGCTGGTGATTTACCATAGAAACTACTCCCACAGAGGCAATAAGAACCACAGAAAATTCCTCTGAGTTCAAACTGCTGTCCTCAATCCTCAAATAAGTCGTCTCACTAATCAAAGAACCAAAAACACTTACTTCTTCCAAGAATAAGTGGCGTCGTTGGAGTTGTCTCCAAAGTTCTTGTTCAACAAGTTTGGAAATGCACGTCTCTATTTTCACCGAAGAAGGAATAAGCAATAAATCACACATGTAACCCAGCTCCCGGAATTCTGTGTCAAATACCTGCAGTTCGCCAGAGCCTCGAGACAGTGGATCATACCACTTTGAAGTAATATAAAATGTTCCTTGCACACCTTGACTGGGCTCTGCTGATTCAATCAGTTGAACCAGAAGCCTGCGACCAACAACAGAAACCACGCCTCGCCACACCAACATCAGCTCTAACATTCTGGTATTTATCAGAATTGCATGGCAGGCTTCTTGTATTGAATCCCTTTTGCTTGCAGACCAGCCATGAACCCCAAGGAGCTTCTTCTGCTCAGCATGTACCGTTATCTGTTTCAAATCAGAGCTCAGTGGATCGGTGTATTTTAGAGAGAAGCCGCCATCAGATGCCTCACAAGCACTCACAAGATAACGCTTGTCAACTACTTTTAAAATGCATTTTAACTGAAACGCACTTACTCCAAGACGATGTTCATCCTTCAAAAAGGCCAACAGAATTTGTTTGCAAGCTTCAACTTTCTGGGAAGCATCAGCAGATAAGACATCATCAATCCCAGCACACCTCAACTGTAATGAAGAGACTTGATAGTTGCTCAGTCGAGAAGAAATGGGGTCCATGTATCGGAGCAGTATGTTGGCCTCGTTCCAATTGTCTAACAAGTCAACAATATAGTAGTGTAAAGAGGCCTTCAAAGCAAAACGGTGGTGCTGTGAGATTACATTAGCAACGGAAAAATGTGGAAGTGAGACGAATCTGGCAAGGTTACCATGATGGTTCAGAGACGAAACAGGACCAATACAAGCAGCAGCAAACAATTCAGCTTCTGAATCACTGTCAGCCAGAGATGCATCTTGTGTGTTCTGAGATCTTGCCAATAACTTCAGAACGTGCACACGACATGCAGCTATTTTTGATGCTGTGTCGTCACAAACCAAGTTTCCACTCTCTCGAAGCTGATCAATTGATAGCTCCATGCTTTCCAAATGGGATTGGGTTGTGCCCATAAAACTGATCTTTAAAATGTTCTTCCTTATTCCTTCCGAAATGTCAATTACATAATGGTGATTGTCTGAAGCTTTTACTGCTAACCTGTGATGAAATGCGCTTGTCATTTCGAGGGGGGATAATTCTCCAAAATCCAGAATGGTTGCAGTGCTTGTTTGGTGATTTAACATAGAAACTACTCCCACAGAGGCAATAAGCACCACAGAAAAATCGTCGGAGAAAGGACCACTTATATCAATGCCCGATTCAGCTACTGTGCCACTTGAAGAACCATGAACACTGGCTACTTCCAAATCTGAGTGCCACTCTTGAAGTTGTTGCCACATCCCTTGTTCCACAAGCTTGGAAATGCACGTCTCTATTTTAACTGGAGAGGGAACCAGCAGTAAGTCACACGCAAATCCCAGCTTCTTAAATTCGGTGTCAAATACCTGCAGTTGACCATAATCTCGGGATAGTGGATCATACCACTTCGTTGTGATACAAAATGCTCCTTGCACATCTTGACTGGGCTCTGCTGATTCAATCAGCTGAACCAGCAGCCTGCGACCACCAACAAAAACCACGCCTCGCCAAACCAACATTAGCTCTGACATTCTGATATTCATCAACATTACATGGCAGGCTTCTTTGATAGAGTCCCTTTCGCTTGCAGACCAGTCCTCAACTCCAAGGAGCTTCTTTTCCTCAGCATGCACTAGAATGTGTTTCAAAGAAGCGCTCAGTGGATCAGTATAGTTTAAACAAAACCCACCATCAGAAGCTTCACAAGCGCTCACAAGGTAACGCTTGTCAATAACTTTTAAAATGCATTTTAACTGAAATTCGCTTGCTCCAAAACAATCATCACCTTTCAAGAAGGCCAACAGAATTTGTTTGCAAGCTTCAACTTTCTGGCCATCATCAGCAGAGCGAACATCATCAATCCCAGCGCCACTCATCTGTAATGAAGAAACTTCGTAACTGCTGAGTCGAGAAGAAATTGGATGGATGTATCGGAGCAGTATGACGCCCTCTTTCCAATTCTCGAGCATATCAACAATATAGTAGTGACGAGGGGCCTTCAACACAAAACGGTTGTGTTGTGACATTACATTAGCAACAGAAAGATGAGGGAGTGATAGAACGCTGGCTGGGCGAGCGTTATGGCACAATGATGAAACAGGACCAACACATAAAGCAACAAACAACTCTACTTCACTGTCAGACAGTGATGGTTCTGGTGTGTTCAGAGTATTTGTCAATAGCTTGAGCACGTGCTCACGGCACGCAGATATTTTTGATAATGTGTCAACGCAGACCGCGCTTCCACTCTCTCGAAGCTCTTCCAAGGACAACTCCGCACTTTCCAAATGAGAGTGGGTTGTGCCCATGAAAGTGATCTTTAAACTGTCTTCCCTTATTCCTTCAGAAATGTCTACCACGTAATGGAGATTGTTCGGAGCCTTTAATGCGAACCGATGGTGAAACCCACTTGCCTTTTTCAGCGGCCATGATTGTTGAAAATCCAAAACAGCTGCAGTGCTTACTTGGTGGCTTCCCATAGAAACTTCTCCCACAGAGGCAATAAGAACCACAGAAAAATCCTCAGAGGGATGACTACTTCCTACAATCCCCAGTTCTGCAAGCTCACCACACAAAGAACCATGAACACTGACTTCATCCAAATCTGAGTGGACCACTTGAAGTTGTTGCCAAAGTTGTTGTTCAACAAGTTTGGAAGTGCATGTCTCTATTTTAACAGGAATGGGAACTAGCAGTAAATCACACAAATAACCCAGCTCCCTGAAATCTTGGTCAAATACCTGGAGTTCACCAGATCCACAAGACAATGGATCGTACCACTTTAATGTAATATAAAATGTACCTTGCATACCTTGAATGGGTTCTGAGGATTCAATCAGCTGAACCAGAAGCCTGCGACCACCAACAGGAACCACCCCTCGCCACATCAACATCAGTTCTGACATTCTGGCATTCATCAATATTACAAGGCAGGCTTCTTTGATACAATCCCCTTCACATGCAGACCAGGCATCAACCCCAAGAAGCTTCTTCTGCTCAGCACATACCGAAATGTGTTTTATACAAGAGCTCAGTGGATCAGTGTATTTTATGGAAAAGCCACCAGCAGATGCCTCATAAGCACTCACAAGATAACGCTTGTCGATTACTTTTAAAATACATTTTACCTGAAATGCACGTGCTCCAAAACGGTGATCACCCTTCAAGTAGGCCAAGAGAATCTGTTTGCAAGCGTCAACTTTCTGGACAGCATCAGCAGAGCAGATATCATTAATCCCAGCGGCACTCAGCTGTAATGAAGAGACTTCATAACTGCTGAGTCGAGAAGAAATTGGATCCATGTAACGGAGCAGTATTTCGCCCTCTTCCTGATTCTCTAGCATGTCAACAATATAGTAGTGAAGAGGAGCCTTCAAGGCAAAACGGTGGTGTCGTGAGATTACATTAGCAACAGCAAGAGAAGGAAGAGGGACAGATCTAGCGAGGTTTATGTAATAATTCAGAAATGAAAGTGCACCAAACGAAGGTGCAGCAAACAAGGTTGCTTCTGAATCGCTGTCAGGCAGTGATGGTTTTTCAATGTGCTGATTTCTTGCCAACAGTTTTAGAACATACTCACGACAAGCACAAACTTTTGATGCTGTGTCATCACAAACAAAGTTTTCACTCTCTCGAAGCTCGTCAATGGACAGCTCCATGCTTTCCAATTGAGATTGGGTTGTGCCCATGAAGCTGATTTTTAAACAATCTTTCCTTGTTCCTTCAGAAATGTCTACTATGTAATGTTGATTGTCTGGAGCTTTAACTGCGAAGCGATGATGAAATTCTCTAGCTATTTCAAGAAGAGATAATTCTCCAAAGTCCATAATGGTTGTAGTGCTTGCGAGGTGATTTACCATAGAAATTGCTCCAACAGAAGCAATAAGAACCACATGAAAATCCTCAGCGAGAGGAAGCCGTTCTTCAGTATACAATTCAGCAGACTCACCATCCAAAGAACTCTGAAGACTGGCTTCTTCCAAATCTGAGCGGCACCCTTGTAGTTGTTTCCACAGTTCTTGTTCGACAAGTTTAGAAACACAAGCTTCTATTTTGACCTGTGAGGGAACCAACAGCAAGTCACACAAATAACCCAGCACTCTAAATTCTTTGTCAAATACCTGCAGTTCGCCAGAGCCTCGAGACAGTGGATCGTACCACTTTGTTGTGATATAAAATGTCCCTTGTGCATCTTGACTGGGTTGTGCTGATTCATTCAGCTGAACCAGAAGCCTGCGACCACCAACAAGAACCACGCCTCGCCACACCAACATCAGCTCCGACATTCTGGCATTCATCAACACTACGTGGCAGGCTTCTTTTATAGAATCCATTTCGCATGCAGACCAGCCATCAACCCCAAGGAACTTCTTTTCCTCAGCATGTACAAAGATCTGTTTCAAACAAGAGGTCAGTGCATCAGTGTATTTTATGGAAAAGCCACCATCAGATGCCTCACAAGCGCTCACCAGAAAACGCTTGTCAATTACTTTTAAAACACATTTTAACTGAAATGCGCTTCCTCCAAAACAATTAAAACCCTTCAAATAGGCCAACAGAATTTGTTTACAAGCTTCAACTTTCTGGGACGCATTAGCAGAGGAGACATCATCAATCCCAGCCTCAGTCATTTGTGAGAAAGAGACCTCATAACCACTGAGCCGCGAAGAAATCGGATCGGTGTACCGGAGCAGTATTTCACCCTCCTTCCAATTTTCGAGCATGTCAACAATGTAGTAGTGACGAGGGGCCTTCAAGGCAAAACGGTGGTGTTGTGAGATTACATTAGCAACAGAAAGATGAAAAAATGATATAACTCTTGCTGGGTTCATGAAATGGTTCAGCAATGAAACAGGGCCCAAACAAGGCGCAACAAACACTTCTGCTTCCGAATCACTGTCACAAAGTGATGCTTTATCTATGGGCTCATTTCTTGCCAATAACTTCCGAACGTGCTCACAGCATGCAGCGATTTTTGATGCTGTGTCATGACAGCTAAAGTTTCCACTCTCTTGAAGCTCTTTGATGGACAGCTCCGTGCTTTCCAATTCAGATTTGGTTGCACCCATGTAACTGATCTTTAAACTAGCTTCACTTTCCCCTTCAGAAATATCTACTACGTAATATTGATTATTTTGAGCTTTTAAAGCCAAACGATGATGAAACCCTCTTGCCATTTCAAGTGAAAGTAATTGTCCAAAATCCACAACAGTCGCAGTGTTTGTCTGGTGATTTACCATAGAAACTACTCCCACAGATGCAATAAGAACGACAGAAAAATCCTCCGCAAATACACTGCTCTCTTCAATCTCCAATGCAGCAGACTCACCACCCAAAGATCCATGCACACTGGCTTCTTCCAAATCTGAGTGGCACTCTTGAAGCTGCTGCCACAACGCTTGTTCATTAAGCTTGGAAATGCAGGTCTCTATTTTTCCCGGAGAGGGAACCAGTAGTAAATCGCACAAATACCCCAGCTCCCTAAATTCTTTGTCAAATACCTGCAGTTGACCAGAACCTCGAGATAGTGGATCGTACCACTTTGTGGTGATATAAAATGCTCCTTGCACATCTTGACTGGGTTCTGAGGATTCAATCAGCTGAACCAACAGCCTGCGACCACCAACAGGAACCACGCCTCGCCACACTAACATCAGCTCTGACATTCTAATATTCATCAACAATACATGGCAGGCTTCTTTTATAGAATCCCTTTCACTTGCAGACCAGCCACTAATACCAAGAACTTGCTTCTCCTCAGCATGTACCAGATGTTGTTTCAAACAAGTGCGAAGTGGATCAGTGTATTTTATAAAAAAGCCACCATCAGAAGCTTCACAAGCGCTCACAAGGTAACGCTTGTCAATTACTTTTAAAATGCATTTTAACTGAAATGCACTTGCTCCAAAACAACGTTCGTTCTTCAAGTAGGCCAAGAGAATTTGTTTGCAAGCATCCACTTTCTGAGCAGTATTGACAGTGCTGATATCAGAAATTCCAGCCTCACGCATTTCTAATGACGAGACTTCATAACTCTTAAGTCGAGATGAAATTGGATCAATGTATCGAAGCATTATGTTGGCCTCTTTCCAATTTTCGAGCATATCAACAATGTAGTAGTTCAAAGGGGCCTTTAAAGCAAAGCGATGGTGCTGTGAGACTATATTAGCAACAGATACACGTGCAAGTGAGAAAACTCTAGCTGGGCAAATGAAATGATTCAAGTAAGAAATAGGACCCAAACAAGGTGTAACGTTTTTTCCCCCATCCAAGTTATCGTAAGTAAGTTCAGGTTCTTCTTTATTACTTCTAGCCAAATGCCAGAGAACGTACTCACGGCATGCAGCTACTTTTGATGCTGTATCATCACAAAGAAAGTGTACAAAGTCTTGAAGCTCATCAGTGGACAATTCTACACTTTCCATTTGAGATTGGGTTGTCTCTGTGAAATTTATCTGTAAACTATCCACCCTTGTTCCTTCAGAAATGTCTACCACGTAATGGTGATTGTTTGAAGCTTTTAATGCTATCCTGCGATGAAACGCTCGGGCGATTTCAAGCGGAGATAAGTCTCCAAAATCCACAGTAGTTGCAGTGCTTGGTTGGTTATTTACCATAGAAACAACTCCCACAGAGGCAATAAGAACCACAGAAAAATCTTCAGTGATAAGACTGCTTTCTTCGTTCTCCAATTCAGCAGCCTCACCAGCCATAAAACCATGCACACTGGCTTCTTCCAAATCTGAATGCTCATTACACTTCAAGTAGGCCAAGAGAATCTGTTTGCAAGCATCCACTTTCTGGGCAGTACTGACAGCGCTGACATCAGGAATTCCAGCCTCGTGCATTTCTAAGGATGAGACTTCATAACTGCTGAGTCGAGAAGAAATGGGATCAATGTATCGAAGCAGTATGTTGGTCTCTTTCCAATGTTCAAGCATATCAACAATGTAGTAGTGCAAAGGGGCATTTAATGCAAAACGATGGTGATATGAGATTACATTAGCAACAGATACATTTGAAAGTGAGAGAACTCTAGTCGGGTGAATGAAATGATTCACCGATGAAATGGGACCCAAAGAAGACGCAACGAACACTTCTATGTCTAAGCCAGAGTCAGACAGAGGTGGGTCTTCTTTGTGCTCTTTTCTAGCCAACAGGCAAAGAACGTACTCACGGCACGCAGCTACTTTTGATGCTGTGTCATCACAAAGAAAGCGTCCACTCTCTCGAAGCTCATCAATGGACAACACCACACTTTCCACTTGAGATTGCGCTGTTCTCATGAAACAGATGTGTAAACTATTTTCCTTTGTTCCTTCAGAAATGTCTACCACATAATGGTGATTGTTTGGAGCTTTTAATGCTATCCTTCGATGAAAGCCTCGAGCGATTTCAAGAGGAGATAATTCTCCAAAATCCATAATAGTTGCAGTGCTTGCTTGGTGATTTATCATAGAAACAACTCCCACAGAGGAAATAAGAACCACGGAAAAATCATCCGAGATAAGACTGTTTTCTTCGTTCTCTAATTCAGCAACCTCCCCACCCAGAGAACCATGCACACTGGCTTCCTCCAAATCTGAACGCTGGTTACCCTTCAAGTAGGCCAAGAGAATCTGTTTGCAGGCGCCTACTTTCTGGGCAGTATTGGCAGTGCTGACATCATGAATTCCAGCCTCGAGCATTTCTAATGACGATATTTCATAACTGCTGAGTCGAGAAGAAATGGGATCAATGTATCGAAGCAGTATGTTGGCCTCTTTCCAATTTTCGAGCATATCAACTACGTAGTAGTTCAAAGGGGCCTTTAAAGCAAAACGATGGTGGTATGAGACTAAATTAGCAACAGGTATGTGTGCAAGTGAGAGAACTCTAGATGCGTGAATGAAATGATTCGCAAATGAAATAGGGCCCAAACAAGGTGCTACACACATTTCTGTTCGTAAGTCAGAGTCATACAGAGGAGATGCTTCGGTGTTCTCATTTCTAGCCAACACCCAAAGAACGTACTTACGGCATGCAGCTACTTTTGATGCTGTGTCATCACAATTAATGTTTACGATGTCTTTAAGCTCTTCAATTGTCAAGTCTATGCTTTCGCAATGACAATGAGTTGCGTCCATAAAACTGATCTTTATACTATTTTCTCTGCTTCCTTCAGAGATGTCTACCACATAGTGATCATTGTTGGGAGCTTTTAATGCAATCCTTTGATGAAACCCTCTTGCAATTTCGAGTGGACACGTTCCTCCAAAATCCATAGGAGTTGCAGCACTTATATGGTGATTTACCATGGAAATTGTTCCCACAGAGGCAACAAGGACCACGGAAAAATCTACAGGAACGAAACGGCCTTTGTCAACCACCAAATCAGGAGCGTCCTTAAACAAAGATCCACGTTCACTCGCCGATTCCGTATCAGACTGGTGCATGTGGATTTGCTCCCACAATGCATGTTCTGCAAGTTTTGAAATGCAAGTGTCTATTTTAACCATTGAAGGAACCAGCAGTAAATCACACAAATACCCTTGCTCTCTAAAATCTATGTCAAAGACTTTCAGTTCACCAGAGCGCCCGGACAATGGATCAAACCACTTAGTTGTAATATAAAAAGTACCATAAGCCTCCGCATCTTGACTGGCTTCTGCTGATTCAATCAGCTGAACAAGTAGCCTGCAACTGCCTACAGGAACTACACCTCGCCACATCAACATCAACTCTGACATTCTGACATTCATCAACATTATATGGCAGGCTTCTTTGATACTTTCCCTGTTACAAGATGACCAGTCCTCAACCCCAAGAAACTGCCTTTCCTCAGCAGTTACGAGAATATTTTTAACGCAGGAGCTCAGTGGTTCTGTGTATGTCATAAAAAAACAACCAGCAGGTGCCTCGCAAGCAGTGACAAGATAACGCTTGTCGATTACTTTCAAAATGCATTCGAGCTGAAATCCACTTTTATCCATGGTTAAATAGGCAAGAAGAATCTGCTTGCAAGCTTCGATTTTCTGGGCAGGAGTTGCAGAGCTTGCATCCTGAATACCTGCGACCCGCAGTTGAGACGACGAGACTTCATAACTGCTTGCCCGAGAAGAAATCGGATCCATGTAACGTAGCAGTAACTTGTCCTCTCTCCAATCTTCGAGCATGTCGACAATGTAATGGTGCAGTGGGGTCTTTACTACAAAACGATGGTGTTGTGAGATCACATTTGCAACTGGAAGGAAGGCAACTGGACAAACACTTGATGTGTTAACAAGATGAAACAGTGAAGAAACAGGGCCCAAACAAGAAACAATAACCAGCTCTTTCTCAAAACTAGGCTCTGACAATAACAGCTCCTCTTTCGCATCACTTTCAGATAACAGTTTTAAAACGTGCTCGCGGCATGCAGCTACTTTTGATGCTGTGTCATCACAAACAAACCATACACTCTGCTGAAGCTCTTCAATGGACAATTCCGTGCTTCTTTTCAGAGATTCAGTTAGATCCATGAAACTTATCTTTAAACTATCCTGTGGCGTACCCTGAAAAATGTCGACTACATAATGGTGATTGTTGGGTAATTTCAGTGCAAACCTATGATGAAACCCTCTTGGCATTTCAAGTGGACAAAAAATTCCGAACTCCAATGCAATTGCGCTGCTTGCAACATGACTTACCATGGAAACCGGTCCCACAGATGCTATAAGAACTACAGAAAAATCATCAGAGCAAGATTGGGTTTTGATAGTCGACAAGTCATCAACCTCGCAAACCAAAGAATTATGCAAAGTGGCTTCTTCTAAGACAAGTTGGGACTCTTGGAGTTGCAAGTAGGCCAATAGAATTTGTTTGCAAGCTTCAATTTTTTTAGGAGCATTAGCAGTGTGAACATTATCTATCCCAGCTTCACTCATTTGAGATGAAGAAATTTCATAATTACTAACATGGGCAGCAATGGGATTCATGTACCGCAGGAGTAACTTGTCCTCCTTCCAATCTTCAAGGATGTCAACAATGTAGTGATGCAGAGGTGCCTTCAAAGCAAATCTATGGTGTTGTGAGACCACATTTGCAATACAGACACTTCGGATTGGACAAGCTGTGGCAGGCACAATAAAGTGGTGTAGAAAAGAAACAATACCGAAACATGGTGAAACAATGAGCTCGTCCTCCAATGAAGTCTCAGGCAATGAAATTTCGTGTGAACAAAAATTTTCAGTTAGCAGTTTAATAACAAAATTGCGACACGCTGCTAATTTTGATGCAGTATCATCACAAATGAAGCTTCCCTCCTGTCGAAGCTGCGCAACAGACACCTCAATACTTTCTGGCTTAGAGTGGCTTGCTTCCACGTATGAGATCTTCAGATTATCTTCGTGCACCCCTGGAGAAACGTCAATCAAATAATGATGGTTATTAGGCCCCTTTAATGCAAACCGATGATGAAACCCTTTTGCTGCTTCAAGAGAAAAGAGCACACCAAAATCCATTGAAATTACATTGTTGGGTTGGTGACTTGTCATGGAAACCATTCCCACAGAGGCAACAAGAACCACAGCGAAATTTTCTGAGAAAGAAAAACTGTCTTCAATCGCGAATTCAGCAGGTGCGTCTCCCAAAGCACCATGCGCACTGGCTTCTTCCATATCTGAGTGGCACTCTAGTAGGTGTTGCCACAGGGCTTGCTCGGCAAGCTTGGAAGCACACGTCTCTATTTTGACATCAGAAGGAACCAGGAGCATGTCACATGTAAAGCCCAAAACCTTGAAATCTTTTTCGAATACTTTCAATTCACCAAAATCTCCGAATACTATGTCATACCACTTTACTGTGATGTAAAATTCACCTTCTGTTTCTGCATCTGAACTGGGCTCCAATGATTCAATCAGGTGAAGAAGAAGCCTTCGACCACCAATCAGCATTACACCCCGCCAAAGAAGAATCAACTCTGAAACTCGAGCATTTATAAGCTTCGTAAGGCAAGCGTCTTTGAGGCAATGTTTGTTGGATGCAGACCATTTGTGAATACCCAAGAGCTTTTGTCCTCCAGCAGGCACGGCAAGCACTTTCATACCAGAGCTCAAAGGGTCCATATAATTGATAGAAAATCCACCATTCGGTGTCTCAAAAGCTTTGACTACGTAACGTTTATCAATTACCTTCAAAATGCAGCGCAGCTGGAATGATTCTTCAGGAGCAGTATCAATACCCTGAAGGTATCTCAGTAAAATCTTTTTGCAAGCTTCGACTTTTTGTTTAACATCCGCTGAATTGATGTCAACGACCCCAATCCCTTGCATCTGAGAGAAGGACACTTCATAAGTGCGTAAATGAGAAGAAATAGGATCAATGTATCGTAACAGCACCGTATTCTTCTTCCAACCTTCAAGCATATCAACAACATAGTGATGTAAAGGTCCTTTGATAGCAAAACGATGGTGTAAGGATAATATATTTGCAACAGGCACCGGGGTAAGTCTAATTGAACAGGTAGAAGTTACTGAATGGTGAATGAAAGAAGCTAAATCATGACAGGGAAAGGACAACAATTCATTTTCTGCTTCTTCTACAGAAAACCCAGTGTGGGCATCTGCATCCTTCGTAGCAAATTTTCTCCGTACAAGCTCACGATATGCAGCTATTCTAGGTGCAGTATCGTCAAAAAAGCAACTTTCCACACTTTGAAGCTCTGAGCCAGAAACCTCGAAGCTTTGGGAATCTTCCATAATCGCACCCATGAAACTTATACACAAACTGTTTTCATTTGAACCCTGACATACATCAACAACCAAATACCGGTTTCCTGGAGCTTTCATTGCAAACTTTTGATGGAATGCTCGGGACGGCTCTGGAGCATGTTTTCTTTCAAAATCCAACAAAGCTCTCCCAGATACTTGGTGGCTGGTCATGGAAACTACCCCAACAGTAGCAACAAGCACAACCGAAATATTGTCGCTTAATAAATCGTTGTCTGGAGAAATTTGAAGGTCAGCAGTCTTCTGTAACAGATCACAAGACTTACATTCTTCAACTAAATATTCATCGTTTTGCGGCTGTTCCTCTTTCTTACTTTCAGCGGCCAAAAGCTTCAACAAATATTCGCGACAAACGTGAACCTTCTCACGAACAGTGGCTTTGTTAACATTCGGGATTCCGGCATTTGATAGCAGGTCTGAAGACAAAATTACACTGTTGGAGCGTGAGTCGAGTGGTCGCATGTACCTGATCAACAAACTAGCATCATCTCTTCCGTCCATCATGTCAACCACAAAAGAGCAAAAAGGCTGCCTCACAACAAAACGGTGGTGGCGTGAAAGGATGTTTGCAGTTTCAAGAGGAAGCAAGTTTAAAGACAAACTTTTAGTGATGTTGTGAGCATGAGAAGAAACAGAACCAGCAGAAGACCCAGGAACAAGTGTAATCCCTTCAATGTCTTCGTTCCTTTCAATCACAAGAATTGCCTCCAAATAATCAAGACAAATCTTCCGGCAAGCCAAAACTTCAAACTTTGGGTTGCAATATGGAATATTTTCAGAAGCCTCAAGTGCACTTCTTGCAATCTCAAAACTGTCCGACACGCCATTCAAGATTTCAGTGTATTTAAAAACAACTGTGCCTCGTGCAAAATCCTCTGAAACATTAACTAAGTAGTAAACATTCCTGGATGTTTTCAACGAAAACTGGAGGTGAATGTTTTTCATTATCTCAGAAATAACCTTTGACCCCAGATCAATTGAAGCACTGCCTGCACTGATGTGTGTAGTCATCGCAACCATTCCGATACAAGGAACTAAGACAACAATTATTTCTTCAGGACTTTCAGTATTCTGTTCCCTTTCAACTGAACAGTCGGGGTGTGGCAAACAGACAGAAGAATCACCAAAGCTGTCACTGGTCAATGGCTTTGCCTCAAACTGATGCGCTTCATCTGATGGCTTGATAGACTCAAGTGGGCTAAAGTCTTTCAACAAAGGACGATCGAAATGCAACACAATAGAACCAGGCAAAATCGTCCCAGACTTTTGGAATAACAAAAATTTGTCACCTATGGAATAAACTTTGCCCTCAAAGCTTACAGTGTTGTGTTTTTCATCAAACAGAATGTCAACCAGTTGGTCATTATGAGATATTAATTGAACTGTTTGGCCAGCCATACCCAAAGGATCAAAAGGAAGGTAGATGCACATGTCGTTTTCCTCCAGCTTTAGAGAAGAAAAACAATTAGCGACACGCATCCACAGCGCTAAATTTTGATTTTGGAAACAAAGCTCACAGAAAATATAATCACCAGTTTCTGCTACCAACGGGAGAAACGGTTTCAAAGCATTTAGTTTTGAAGGTTCAAGTTCCAACAGAAAGTGACCCAAACCCACCGCAGTTTCTTTTTTAATGACTGAATCATACAATTGCTTCATAGATTCAATATCCACTTTATTTGCCTGCAGTCGAGATTGTATCTCGTCAAAATATTGATGGCTTTTCAACTTTATTTTATTTGTTTCTGTGGACACAAAGTTTGTAAGATCCCAAAATAAATCGTAACCTGATGAACCCTTTTTGTCCAAACCAAGAAACTCCACCAAGACCGCACAAACACCTTTCTTCAGTGCAACATCCATGGTACCAAGTGGGTCACAACCTGTGAGTTTCTGGCACTGGTCTCCAATGATTTGCATAGTTGCAAGTGGAACGCCCTTCGAGACAAAAGCCTGCACAAGCAAACTGTCTCCTTCATCAAAAAACGAAACTTGAGCTTCACAGTGTGGGGGGAAGTTCATGTTTCTGAAAAGCAATAGCTGCCGCTGTTTTCTCATTGCCAAGACGCGTTTCCTTGCAAGGTATCCTCGACCAATGCGCTGCACTTGCAAGCCAGAAAACTCCCTGAGTCTTACCCGAAACATTGCTGAGAGCTTGAGAAGGCAAAGCTCCATTTTCGTTTCTTCAGCTAACGCATGAATATCATCACCATATCCCAAGTCAACAGCATCGGAAGCAACTACCTTTGTCTCAAAGTTCATTTGTAGAGAGGCACAAAATGCTGTGATTAAGATACATCCTTCTTCCTCTCGAACATTCACAAAAAAGCGATAGCCCTCAGAGCAAAAAATGAAACGTTTGTGAACCATTCGTGCATACCGATCGCGTAGGAATACCGTCCTACACAAAACAACCTTCTCTGCCAATTCCAGGTCAACCCACCTCTTTCTAGCAAAAAGTTTGATGGTCTCTTTGAAAATAGGTAGACACCCTGATCGACCTGAAACAGGGTCGATAAAAGTTGCCAACAAGGCACGTTTATCAATGTCATCCTGCATCTGAAACAAAAATCGCTTCCCAGCTGATTTAATAACAGTGTGTTGGTCCAGAGTCCTCAACATTCGGTAAGAATGTCGTGCTTCAAATGCTAATTTTGCTTGCCGAAGGCGAATTGCCTGTTGGAGGACGAGAGATGCATCAGATTGAGTTTTAAGAGCTTTTCTCACCAGGCAGCTTCGGCTTGCGGACTGAATTTGTATAGCAGCACGCTTCTTGATCACTGACTCGAACAAAACTGCGAGCTTGGCGCGACAAAGGTCCACTTTTTGTTCTTCCTGCAGCCCCAAAATATCATCGCCAAGGCCAGCATTCAGAACATCACTTCTAATGACTTTTGTTTCAAGAATTTCTTGAAAAAGTATGTGAAATGCGGTAACATGGATTGAAGTTGCTTCTTCCCGAATATGTGCCAGCAATCGATGCCTGGAAAAAGAAAACACACAACGTCGATGAATCATTCGTGTGAGTCTGTCGTGAAGAAATGCAACATGACACAAAGAGAGCTTTTCTTTCCTCTCTAGGTCCACCCAACGTTTGGAATGACCTTGTTTGATGTCCTGCTGGGTGATGAAAAAATTTAAGGGACGGCAAGAGAGCGGGTCAACAGCTCTTATTTGCAAACCTCTTTCTTCAACATCATCAAACGCATGCAACACAAAACGTTTTCCAATCATCTTCAACACAAAGCGTTTATTTAAAGACCGACTCTTTCGTTCAGCTAGATGTGCTAAGAAATTAGCCCTGCTTTGACATCCTCTAATCATCTGTTCAATATCCTGAGCAGCTGAATGGAAGCTTTGCACCTTTTCCCTTGCAAGGAAGCCTCGCACCATAACCTGAATTTGAGTGGCAGCTGCATTTTCATTTAAATAAGCAAGGTAAAGATTTTCAAGCTTTGCTTGGCACAGTTCATCTTTTTCACTGTCTGAAAGGCCTAAAATATCATCACCAAGGCCAACTACAAGAATGTCTGAATTGACAATCTTCACCTCAAATATAGTATGCAGAACAGGGTCCATGGCTGTGAGAAGCAGACAGCCCTCTTCTTCTCGCATATGACAAAGAAAGCGCTGGCCTTGAACGCAAAAAATACGACGCTTATGGACCACTCTCGAAAGGCGTGCATGAAAAAATGCTTTCTTGCATAGCTGTAGCTTTTCGTCCCGTTCCAAATCCACCCATCTCTTGCCGAGACGTGAAATATCTTGCTTGTTGATGAATAAAGATCCAGATCTGCAGTAAATTGGATCCCCAAATTTGATAGAAAGTGCCCTGTGCTCTAAATCATCAGAGAAGTTTAGGACAAAGCGCTTTCCAAATGACTTTAATATGCATCGTTTGTTCAACGATTTGCTGTACCTTTCTGCTCTTCTTACCAAAAATTCTGTGTGAGCCATATGGAATCGAATCAATTGTTTGATTGCACTTGCAGAATCTGCTTGTCTTTTGATATATTTTCTTGACAAGCAACCCCGGATGGCACTCTGAATACAAGTGGCAGCTACTTTTTGTGTTTCTTTTTCCACAAGTTTTTTCTTCACCTCTTGTTTTGCTAAGAAGGCTCGTGCCTCTTTCTGAATATTCACAGCAGCTTTGTTTTGCACTGCTGGACGTTGATGCATTGGTTTGATGGGTTCGTCAAAAAGAAGCACGATGGACCCAGCACGAACTTCCACTCGTTCTCCAAACAACTCAAAGCTCTGACCAATTGCAACTCGTGCATTGTTAACAACAATAGAATTCTTTGCTGCATCGTACTCAATACAAGTTGTCTCGGAAAACGGAGTGGTGAGGGTGATAGCTTGACCAGGACCTAAGTCAGAGTCAAATGGAACAAACAAACAAGTATCAGAACAGGTCAATTTGCATCCCTCCTGGTTTTTCACTAGGCGCATTTCTTTGGGTTCGTTACTGCTGCCATTCTGCCCAGGTAATGTCAGAAGCATCCTATCTCCAGAATCTAACACCTCTGAAAGATGCTTCTTTAAAACGGAAAGCGAGGATTCATCAAAAATTGTCAGATCATACAAAGGAAGGCGACTCTCGTCAGCAAAAGATTTAACTCCCTTAAGCGCACTGCAAAAAGCTGAACGAGATGGTGTTTTTGTGGCAAAATTTGTTTTGCGGTACAAACAGATGTGTCCGTTGTTTTCAACTTTTAAATGCGCTTCGAAACGAGTATTTGGGGAAAGTCCTGAAATAAAATGCACGTTTTGAGAAAGCAAATCAGCGCTTGCAATGACCACCCATGTTGAGCTGCCAAGAGCTCGGAACCGAAGTTCACAGACCGCGAGAGGACTATCTGGGGGTTTCCATCTCAGAAGGACGCTCAGAGGACTCTCAAAGAAGGGTCGCATGTGGGAAGCGTGCCTTGCTAAGTAACGACGACCAATAGACTGCAAACGCACGGCAGCATGCTCTCTTACTCGTGCTTGATACAGTTTCTCAATAGACGAGCGACAGATCTCGATTTTTTCATCTTTGCTTAGACCCAGAATGTCATCACCAAGACCAAGAGAAATAATATCACTCCGCCCAACTTTCACTTCGAAGTTATTTTCCCATGATGGGCTGAAAGCAACTGCAACAAGGGAATCCTCATCTTCTTTGATGTGACCCAAAAAGCGATTTCCGTTAAAACAATAAACAATTCGTGTGTGAATCATCCGAGATAAACGATCGCGCAAAAATGCCCTTTCACACAAATTCTTTTTCTCCTTTCTGTTCAAATCAACCCATCTTTTACCAAGCAGTTGTTTTATGTCTTGCTTGCTCATCATTATATACCCAGAGCGAGAAGAAAGAGGATCCAAAAAACTCACCAGTAAAGCTCTTTGATCAATATCATCGCACATTTGTAAAACAAAACGCTTCCCAACAGCTTTAAGCACACACTGGCAATTTAATGATTTTTTCTCTCTGTCTGCTGTTTTCAATGAGAGCACTTTCAAACTTTGATAGGTTCTGATACTTTGTTGAATTTCAAGCATGCAAATATGTTTGTCTTGAAGACTTTTTCTTGTGAGAAAACCACGCACATTACTCTCGATACAAATTGCTGCAAGTTTTTGAGCTTTGTTCAAAGCAGCGATTTCCCTTACAATCCGTCTTGCCAAGAAACCACGAATAACTGATTGAATCTGCACTGCTGCTCGTGTCCTGATTATTGACATAAATATATTTGCAAGCTTAGACCGGCAAAGAGTCACCTTCTCATCTTCGCTGAGACCCAAAATATCATCCCCAAGACCAACTTCAATACTATCCTGGCGCGAAAGTTTAGTTTCAATGCAGTCTAAGAATACAGGATCCAAAGCACTAAGCAGAATAGCTCCTTCTTCCTCTCTCGTGTTAACTAATAAACGATGGTGGAAAATGTCAAAGACAAATCGTTTGTGGAGCATTTGAGACAGACGATTTCGAAGAAACAACAGCTTGCACAAGCCGATTTTCTCCTCTCTTTCCAAATCCACCCATCTTTTGTTTTGAGATTGTTTGATATTGACTTTGCTGATTGTCAAACTAATAAAACGACCAGAAAGAGGATCCACAGACTGAATAACAAGTGATCTGTTTTCGACATCATCTGACATGTGCAACACAAATCGCTTCCCAACAGACTTTAAAATGCACCTTTGGTTCAAATATCGACTTTCTCTCTCTAATTTTTTTACCTTGCTTTGAGCAGCCGCTAGTTGCCATCGAACCATCTGTTTCAACTCCAGGGATGCTGCTTTCTGATGCTGCAATTTACTCCGTGCAATGAAACCTCTTGCCAAACACTGGATGCGAGTTGCTGCGATCCTGCATGATGTTTTGTGGTTGACAACTGTGCTTGCCAAGAAATTACGAACAGCCGACTGGATGTCAACAGCTGCCATCCTTCTTCTGATTTCTTTCACTCGTGCTCTTCCCAAGTACCCGCGACCCAGAGCCTGAATTATCACTGCTGCTCGCCTTCTTTTTCGCTCCACATACAAAGATTCGAGCTTAGCACGGCAAAGTTCCATTTTTTCATCATCCCTAAGCCCCAGAATATCATCACCAAGACCAGCGGAAAGCATGTCTTCTCGTACAAATTTAGTTTCATAACAATCTTGAAGAACTGGGTCCAAAGCAGTCGCCAAAATGGAACCTTGTTCTTCCCGGATGTGCACTAACAACCGATGACCAGAGAAATGGAACACGCATCGCTTGTTGATCATGTGCAACAAACGGTCTCGATTCAATGCCTTTGTCCCAAGTTTAATTTTCGCGTCCCGTTCCAAATCAACCCATCTTTTCCCAATGGATTTTTTTATTTCCTTTTGAGTGACAAACAAAGTACAGGATCGACAAGAAAGTGGATCCACAGAAAAAATCTTGATTGATCTTTGCTCCACATCGTCTGACATTTGCAGCACAAATCGCTTCCCAAAGGACTTTAAAACAAATCGGCAGTCCAAAGATTTTCTGTCTCTATCTGTTTTCTTCGTATTTTTTTGAATAAGTGCTTGGTGCTGCCTGATCATGAGTGTCAGCTGAACAGCAGCTTGGATTTGCGACCAATGTTTATTTCTGGAAATTAAACCCCTTGCCACCTTCTGGATTTCCGTGGCTGCAGCTGCCCTTTTTAATTTTTCAAGCAAAGCATATGCCGCATGTGCTCGAATGGCTAATTGAAGCTCAACGGCTGCCAAACATTTTATTTGCCTGTCTTCTTTGTTTTTATTGAGCTGAAAGAGCGCTTGTTGACTTCTGATCATCTGTATGATTTCAACAGATGCTCCAATGCGGGCTTTCGTCTCATTTCTCGCCAAACAACTGCGTATGCAGCTCTGAATGATAGTTGCTGCGCTCCTTAATTCCTTCTTTTGTTGACTCAAGTTATGAGCAAAATATCCCCGAATCAGTAACTCAATCTCAAGTCCTGCTTTGTGTCTTTTCAAAAGTTTGACCTTCTCTCTTCCCAGATAACCACGACCGACTGACTGTATTTTTACCGAAGAGCGCTGTCTGAGTCTTTCAAAAAAGAGCACTTCAAGTTTAGACCGAGAAATCTCCATTTTCTCATCCTCCCTCAAACCTAAAACATCATCGCCAAGGGAAAGCGTAAGAATATCCTCACGGCCAACTTTTGTTTCATACGTGTCTTGAAAAACAGGGTCCAAAGCTGAAACTAGAATCACATTTTGTTCTTCACGTAAATGAGCCAACAATCGACGTTCTTTTATACAAAACACAAAGCGCTTGTGGATCACTCGTGACATCCGGTCACGAAGAAATGCTAGTTGGCACATAGTGATTTTTTCTGGTCTTTCAAGATCTGCCCAGCGCTTGCCTCGTGATAGAATATGCTGTTTACTAATTACTAAGCTTGAAGAGCGAACAGAGAGAGGATCAATGGATCGAACTTGTAATGCACGATTGTCCACATCGTCAGACATTTGCAAGACAAATCGTTTTCCAACGGATTTGAACACACATCGCTGGTCCAAAGATTTTATTTCTCTGTCTTCTTTTTTATTACTGAGCTCAAGAACTGCACCGTATCTTCTAGTTATCTGTACTATTTCAAGGGATGCTTCAATTTGGGTTTGAGTCCGTTTCCTTGATAAAAAGGCCCGTATGCAGCTCTGAATGATAGTTGATGCGCTTCTCATTGCTTTTTTATGTATGCACAAATTACCAGCAAAATAGCCACGAATAAGTACTTCAATCTCCACTGCTGCTATGTGCCTTATCAACTCTTTGACCTTCATCCTTCCCATATGACCACGACCAACGGATTGTATTTTCACCGAAGAGCGCTGTCTAAGTCTTTCCAAATAGAGCACTTCAAGTTTAGACCGAGAAATCTCCAGTTTCTCTTCTTCTCGCAAACCTAGAACATCATCACCAAGGGAAAGTGTAAGAATATCCTCACGACTGACTTTTGTTTCATAAGTGTCTTGAAAAACAGGGTCAAAAGCTGAAATTAGAATCACATTTTGTTCTTCGCGTAAATAAGAAAGCAAGCGATAGTTTCTGATACAAATCACACAGCGCTTGTGGATCAGTCGAGACAGCCTATCACGAAGACATGCCATTTGACACATGGTGATCTTCTCTGATCTTTCAAGATCTGTCCAGCGCTTGCCCTGTGACCGAATATTATGCTTACTTATTCCTATGCTTGAAGAACGACACGAGAGGGGATCAATGGATCGAACTTGTAAAGCACGGTTATCCACATCATCAGACATTTGCAAGACAAATCGTTTTCCAAATGATTTGAACACACATCGCTGGTCCAAAGATTTCATTTCCCTGTCATTTTTTTTGTACCTGAGGTCAAGAAGTGAACGGAATCTTCTCACCATCTGTACTATTTCCAGGGATGCTACAATATGGGCTTGTGTCCATTTCCTTGACAAAAAGCCCCGAATGGAGCTCTGAATGATAGCTGCTGCGCTTCTGTTTGTTTTCTTGTGTTTGCACAAATTACCAGCAAAATACCCACGAATCAGTAATTCAATCTCCAGTGCAGCTTTGTGCTTTCTCAACTCTTTGACATTTTCCCTTCCAATATGACCACGACCAACTGATTGTATTTTCACTGAAGAGCGCTGTCTGAGTCTTTCTAAATAGAGCACTTGAAGCTTTGCCCGTGAAATCTCCTGTTTCTCATCTTCCCCGAGACCTCGAACATCATCTCCAAGAGAAAGCATAAGCACATCCTCACGATCAACTTTTGTTTCATACGTGTCTTGAAAAACAGGGTCCAAAGCTGCAACTAAAATCACATTTTGTTCTTCACGTAGATGAGCCAACAAGCGATGGTTTTTAATACAAAACACACAGCGCTTGTGAATCACTTGAGACAGCCGATTACGAAGAAATGCCATTTGACACATGGTGACTTTTTCTGATATTTGCAAATCTGCCCAGCGCTTTGCCTGTGACTGAATATCCTGGGTACTGACGATCATGCTCGATGAACGACAGGAGAGGGGATCAACAGATCGAACATTCAACGCACGTTTGTCAACATCATCAAACATTTGCAAGACAAAACGTTTTCCAACAGACTTAAAAACACATCGCTGGTCCAAATATTTCATTTGCCTGTCCACTTTTTTGAAATTCAGCTCCTGTCGTCCAAGATGCCTTCTGGCCACTTGTACTATTTCAAGAGACGCTGCAATGCGAGTTTGGGTGTGTTTCCTTGCTAGAAATCCGCGTATGTAGCTCTGAATAATAGTTGCTGCAGTCTTGTTAGTTTTTTTAATCATGCGAGAGATGCCAGAAAAATAGCCACGGATCAGTAATTCTATCTCCAGTGCTGCTTTGTGCCTTCTCAACTCTTTGACCTTTAGCCTTGCGATATGACCACGACCAACTGATTGTATTTTTACCGAAGAGCGCTGACTGAGTCTCTCTAAATAGAGCACTTCGATCTTTGCCCGACAAATTTCCTGTTTCTCGTCTTCCTCCAGACCTCGAACATCATCTCCAATTGAAAGCACAAGCACATCCTTGCGTCCAACTTTTGTTTCATACGTATCTTGAAAAACAGGGTCAAGTGCCGTCACCAAAATTGTGTTCTGTTCTTCGCGGAGATGAGCCAACAAGCGATGGTCTCTATAACAGAACACACAGCGCTTGTGAATGACTCGAGATAATCGATCTCGAAGAAATGCCATTTGACACATGGTGATCTTTTCTGATATTTGCAAATCTACCCAGCGTTTGAACTGGGATTGAATATCCTGGTTGCTGATAATCATCCTCGCAGAACGACAGGAGAGAGGATCAACAGATCGAACTTGCAATGCACGTTTATCAACGTCATCAGACATTTGCAAGACAAATCGTTTTCCAACAGATTTGAAAACGCATCGCTGGTTCAAATATTTCATTTCCCTGTCTGCTTTTTTGTACCTGAGCTCAAGAAGGGATCGATATCTTCTAGCCATCTGTACTATTTCCAGGGACGCTGTAACACGCGCTTGAGTCCGGTTCCTTGACAAAAAGCCCCGTATGAAGGCTTGAATAACAATAGCTGCGCTTCGCATTGTTTTCTTGTGTGTGCACAAAGTACCAGCAAAATAGCCACGGATCAGTAATTCAATCTCCTGTGCTGCGTTGTGCCTTCTCATCTCCTTGACCTTTACCCTTCCCATGTAACCACGACCAACTGATTGTATTTTCACCGAAGAGCGCTGACTGAGCCTCTGCAAATAGAGCACTTCAAGCTTTGCCCGAGAAATATCTTGTTTCTCGTCTTCCTCTAGACCTCGAACATCATCTCCAAGGGAAAGAAGAAGCACATCTTCGCGCCCAACTTTTGTTTCATAAATGTCTTGAACAACAGGGTCTAGTGCCGTCACTAAAATTGTGTTCTGTTCTTCACGGAGATGCGCCAACAAGCGATGATCTCGAATGCAAAACACACAGCGCTTGTGAATGACTCGAGACAGCCGATCACGAAGAAACGCCATTTGACACATAGTGATCTTTTCTGATCGTTGGAAATCTGCCCAGCGCTTTCCTTGTGACTGAATATCTTGATTACTAACGATCATGCTTGAAGAACGACAGGAGAGGGGATCAACCGATCGAACTTCCAGTTCGCGTTTATCGACGACATCAGACATTTGCAAGACGAATCGTTTTCCTACACACTTAAATACACATCGCTGGTCCAAAGATTTGTTTTGCCTATCTTCTTTTTTAAAATCAAGATGGGCCGCAGCTTGTTGTCTTCTGACCACCTGGACAATTTCAAGGGATGCTGCCATGCGGGTTTGAGTTTGTTTCCTTGCCAAGAAGCCTCGTATGCAGCACTGAATGACAACTGCTGCTTTTTTTAATGTTTTCTTGCGTTGCATCAAATTGCTAGCAAAGTAACCACGGATAAGCAAGACAAATTCTAGTGCTGCTCTACGTTTTCTCAACTCTTTGGCCTTAACTCTTCCGATGTGACCACGACCAACACTTTGTATTTTGACAGAAGAACGCTGTCTGAGTCTTTTTAAATAAAGCAATTCAAGCTTAGACCGAACGATATCCAGTTTTTCAGTTTCCCCCAGACCTCGAACATCATCTCCAAGGTTCAGCAAAAGAATATCCTCGCGTCCAATTTTTATTTCAAAAGTTTCTTGAAAAACAGGCTCCAGTGCAGAAACTATAATGAAGTTTTGTGCTTCACGAACATGAGCCAACAAGCGATGGTGTCTAAAACAAAAAACACAGCGCTTGTGAATCATTTGAGATAGCCGATCACGAAGAAATGCCATTTGACACATTGTGATCTTTTCTGATCTTTGCAAATCTGTCCAGCGCTTTGCCTGTTCCTGAATATCTTGCTTACTTATAACCAAGCTTGAGGACCGACAGGAGAGGGGATCAACAGAGCGAACTTGCAATGCACGTTTGTCTACATCATCAGACATCTGTAATACAAACCGCTTCCCTATAGACTTGAACACACATCGTTGGTCCAAAGATTTCATTTGTCTGTCTTTTTTTTTGTGATCAAGCTGGACAAATGCGTCGTGTCTTCTCACTAGCTGTAATATTTCAAGCGAAGCAAAAATGCGAGTTCTATTCTGGTTCCTTACCAAGACGCCTCGTATGCACTTCTGAATGATAGTTGCCGCTTTTCTCTGTTCTTTCTTCTGTTGACACAATTTACCAGAGAAAAAGCCACGAATCAGTAACTCAAGCTCCAGTGCTCCTTTGTGTCTCCTTAACTCTTTGACTTTCTTCCTTCCATTATGACCACGAGCAACTGCTTGTATTTTTATAGAAGAACGATATCTCAGTCTTTCCAAGAACAGCAGTTCAAGCTTTTTACGAGAAATCTCCACTTTCTCGTCTTCCCTCAGACCTCGAACATCATCGCCAAGTGAATGAGTGAGGACATCTTCACGCCCAATTTTTGTTTCAAATGTGTCCTGAAAAATAGGGTCCAAAGCTGTTACCAAAATCATGTTTTCTTCTTCGCGTAGATGAGCTAACAAGCGATGATCTCTGTAACAAAACACACATCGCTTATGGATCACTCGAGACAACCGATCACGATAAAATGCCAGTTGACACATTATGATCTTTTCTTCTCTTTCCAAATCCGCCCAACGTTTGGCCTGTGCCTGAATATCTTTGTTACTTATAACCAAGCTTGAAGAACGGCAGGAGAGGGGATCAACAGATTGAATTTGCAATGCGCGTTGGTCTGCATCATCCGACATTTGCAACACAAAACGTTTCCCAACAGACTTTAATATGCAGCGATGGTCTAACGATTTCATTTGCCTGTCATGTTTTCTGCGATTGAGCTCGAGAAGTGCTTGCTGTCTTCTTGCTAACTGTGCTATTTCAAGGGATGCTGCTTTGCAGATTTTAGTGTGTTTTATCACCAGAAAGCCTCGCATGCAGCTCTGAATGATAGTTGCTGCGCTTCTCATTGCTTTCTTATTGTTGCATAATATGTCAGCAAAATAGCCACGGATCAGTAATTCTATCTCCAGCGCTGCTTTTTGCCTTCGTAACTGTTTAACTTTGTCCCTTCCCATGTAACCACGACCAACCGATTGAATTTTCACCGAGGAACGATGTCTGAGTCTTTCCAAAAACAACTGTAAAAGCTTAGCTCTAGAAATGTCCATTTTCTCCTCGTCCCCTAAGCCTCGAAGGTCATCTCCAAGCGAAAGTGCAAGAACATCCTCACGGCCAATTTTTGTTTCATAAATGTCTTTAAAAACAGGGTCCAAAGCTGAAACAAGAATCGTGTTTTGTTCTTCACGAAGGTGGGCCAACAACCGATGGTCTCTAATAGAAAAAACACAGCGCTTGTGGAGTACTCGAGACAACCTATCACGAATAAAAGCCATTTGACACACGGTGATCTTTTCTGATTTTTTCAAATCTGCCCAGCGCTTGCCCTGTGACTGAATATCCTGCTTGCTTATAATAAAGCTCAAAGAACGACAGGAAAGTGGATCAACAGATCGAATTTGCAAGGCGCGCTTGTCCACATCATCAGACATTTGCAAGACAAAGCGTTTTCCAACAGACTTGAACACACACCGCTGGTCCAATGAGTTCATTTGTCTGTCTATTTTTTTGCCGGTGAGCTGGCGAAGTGCAAGGTGTTTTCGAAGCATCTGTACTATTTCAAGGGAAGCTGCAATGTGTGTTTGAGTTTGTTTCCTAGACAGAAATCCCCGTATGCAGCTCTGAATGGCAATTGCTGATTTTCTTTCTTTTTTCTGTTGGTATAAATTGACGGCAAAGTAGCCACGAAGCAGTAATTCAATCTGCAGTGCTGCTTTGTGTCTTCTCAACTCTTTCACCTTTTCCCTTCCAACATAACCACGACCAACTGATTGTATTTTCACCGAAGAGCGCTGTCTGCGCCTTTCGATATAGATAACTTCAAGCTTTGCCCGGGAAATTTCCAGTTTTTCATCTTCCCTAAGCCCTAAAACATCATCTCCAAGGGAATGCAGAAGAACATCTTCGCGTCCAATTCTTGTTTCAAAAGTTTCTTGACAAACAGGGTCCAAAGCTGAAACCAGAATAGTATTTTCGCTTTCTTGAAGATGAGCCAACAAGCGATGCGCTTTGATACAAAACACACAGCGCTTGTGAAGCATGAGAGACAACCTTTGACGTAGAAATGCCATTTGACACATGGTGATCTTTTCAACTCGTTCCAAATCTGCCCAACGCTTGGCCTGTGACTGGATTTCCTTCTTACTGATCACCAAGTTCCAAGTACGACAGGAGAGGGGGTCCACAGATCGAACTTGCAAAGCGCGTTCATCGACAATATCCGATATATGCAACACAAAACGTTTCCCAACAGACTTCAACACACATCTCTGGTCCACAGTTTTCATCTTCCTATCCTCATTTTTGTGATTAAGCTGAGCAAGTGCGTGATGCCTCCTGACAATCTGTACAATTTCAACAGATGCAGCAACAAGCGTTTGTGTTTGTTTCCTTGCATAGACGCCTCGTATCATGCTTTGAATGACAGTTGCAGCTTTTTTTTGTTGCTGCTTCTGATGACACAGCTGTACAGCAAAATATCCTCGAATCATGGATTCAAACTCCAGTGCTGCTCTGTGCCTTCTCAACTCTTTGACCTTCTTCCTTCCAACATAACCACGCCCAACAGATTGTATTTTCACTGAAGATCGCTCTCTGAGTCTTTCTAAATAAAGCACTTCAAGTTTCGACCTAGAAATTTCCAGTTTCTCATCTTCACCCAATCCAAGAACATCATCTCCAAGAGAGAGCGAAAGCACATCCTCACGTGTAATTTTAGTTACAAACGTATCTTGAAAAAATGGGTCCAGTGCCGAAACAAAAATAATGCTTTCTTCTTCACGGAGGTGAGACAATAAGCGATGACCCCGTATACAAAAAACACATCGTTTGTGAAGCATTCGAGACAACCGTTCCCGAAGAAAGGTGATTTGACATAAAGTTATCTTTTCAGATCGTTTTAAGTCTGCCCATCGCTTGGCCTGTGCTTGTATTATGCTTTGCTGACTGATTACTAGGCTACCAGAACGGCAAGAAAGGGGGTCAACAGATCGAACGCGCAATGCACGTTTATCAACGTCATCAGACATTTTCAGCACAAACCGTTTTCCAACAGACTTAAAAACAAAGCGTTGATCCAAGGAATTGATTTGCCTGACTTCTTGTTTCTGATTGAGCTGGAAGAGCGCTCTGTGATTTCTTATTGCCTGCACAATTTCAAGGGATGCTTCAATTTGAGCTTGAATTTGTTTCCTTGCCAAGAAGCCTCGTACATATCTCTGTATAGTTATTGAAGCATCTCTTCTGTTCAACTTTTGTTCGTACTCTTTCAAAGCAACGTAACTACGGATTGCTGATTCAATCTCAATGGCCCCTCTTTGCTTTTTCATCTCTTTAACCATCTCTCTCACAATATAACCGCGCCCGACAGATTGTATTTTTACTGAAGATTGGAGTCTAACCCTTTCCCAATATAAAAGTTCAAGCTTTGACCGGCTAAGCTCCACTTTTTCATCCTCTCCAATGCTTACTATATCGTCACCAAGACCAACTAAAAGAATATCATTTCTCGCTACTTTTGTCTTAAACGTGTCACGTGTCACAGAGTTAAGTGCAGACACAATGATGCAACCTTCTTGTTCTTGAAGGCTCACTAAGAAGCGATCTTTCCTGAAATGAAAAACACATTGCTTCTGGATCATTTTGGAGAATCGATCATGAAGAAATGCCATTTGACTCATAGTTATTTTCTCAGCTCTATCTAAATCGACCCAGCGTTTTCCTTGTGACTGTTTGATTCTTTGTTTATTTATCATCAAACATCCAGATTGACAAGAAAGTGGATCATTAAACTGAATATTTATTGCTCTTTTTGCAACATCATCTGAAATGTGCAGTACAAACCGTTTGCCGACAGACTTGAGAACAAGTTTCTTGTCTACTGATCTGCTCTGTCTGTCTTCCTTTCTCTCACTTTTTTGATAACGTGCTTGGTAGTTCCGGATCATTTGCTCAATTTCTTGTGAAGCTTCAAGCTGGTTTTGTAGCATCTTTTGGACAATAAACCTTCGGACATAACTTTGAATGCATGTCGCAGCAGCACATTGTCGAACTCGTATCATCTCTTTTACCTTTTTTCTGGCGGCATAACCACGTCCAACAGATTGAATGTTCACTGTTGCTCGCTCCTGGGTCCTTTCAATGAGAAGCACTTCAAGTTTTGAACGACAAAGCTCGAGTTTTTCATTTTCTTCAAGCCCTAAAATATCATCCCCAAAATTCAGGGAAAGGGCATCTGTTCTGCTTACTTTGGTCTTATATGTGTCTTGAAGTACAATGTCCAGTGCTGTCATGAAGATGGAATTTTCATCTTCCTTTAGATGAACCAATAAATGATGATTACTAAAGCGAAAGCAGCATCTTTTATGAAACATCTGGGACAACCGATCACGAAAAAAGGCCATTTTGCTCATTGCAAGCTTTTCAGTCCTTTCCAAATCAACCCACCTTTTATTTTCCAAGCGCTGAATATCATGTTGAGAGATTACCAAAATTCTAGAACGACAAGTAAGCGGATCAGCTGACCAGACTTGCAAAGATCTTTGTCCCACATCATCTGTCATGTGCAATACAAAACGCTTTCCAAATGACTTGAATACGCATCGTTGGTCCAACGATTTCTTTTCTCGATCCAAATTTCTTGCAAGTTTGTGAGAGAAGGCTTGGCGGCTCCTCACCATCTGCTCAATTTCAAGTGAGGCCTTCTGCTGTTTTTGGATCCTTGCCCTTGCTAAGAAACTCCGCATGCAACTCATGATGCAAGAGGCAGCAGCATTCTGTTTCTGAGCTTTCTTTACTGCCCTTTCCAAAGTGAAAAGTCTCCTGGCCAAGAAGCCACGCATAACTGCCTGAAGCTGAATGGTTGCTGTGTCTCTTCTATCTTGTTCCATTTTTAAAGCTGCAACCTGGAACAGACAAAGCGTTTGGTAGCATCTGACCATCTGCTGTATTTCCAAAGATGCTTTGTTTTTAATCTCAAGTTCTTTCCGTGCCAAGAAACCTCGAAACAAACTTTGAATGCATATCGATGCATCTCTTTTTTTGTAATTTTCTTGAACAGCAATCTCATGTTTCACTAGCTTTCGTCCCAAATAGCCACGTGCAACAGACTGAATTTTAACAGCAGCTACGAACCTTTTGATTTGTTTGACCCTCTTCCTGGCACTATGACCACGAACTAAAGCTTCAATTTGTACAGCTGAAATTTCTCTCAACCTTTCCAAGTATAAAATCTGGATTTTAGATCGACAAATATCAACTTTTTCGTTCAGTGATAGTCCAAGAATATCGTCTCCAAGACCAGCCAATAAAACATCCTGCTTCAGAACTTTCGTTTCAAAAATCTCTTGTGCCACAGGATCTATTGCTGTCACTAAAATCTCGCGTTCTTTTTCTTGCATGTTCACTAACAAACGACGATGACCAAAGCAGAATACAGCACTTTTATGGATCATTCGAGACAATCGATCTTTAAAAAACGCCATTTTGCACAAACCAAATTTTTCTTCTGTTTCCAAATCTGCCCATCTTTTGCCCATCAAGTCAGGTTGAGTAATTACCAAGCTCGTGGACCGACAAGAAAGTGGATCTTCATACCTAATATTTAATGTCCGCTGTTCAACATCATCAGCTAGAAATAACACAAAACGCTTCCCAACTGACTTAAGTACACATTGCCGATTCAAAGATTTCTGCTCTCGTTGGACTTTTCGGGCCAGGAGTTTGATCACAGCAATGAAACCGCGTGCTACCTGTTCAACTTCAAGTGCGGACCTATTCCATTTTTGAAACCTTTTCCTTGCCAAGAAACCTCGCACGACTTTTTGGATACAAGTCGCTGCATCTCGTTCCGTGACTTTCTGCTGGAGCTCCTTTTTGGCTAAGAAAACTCTTGCTTTATTTTGAATGTTCAAAGCAGCATTGTTCTGAACAGCCGGACGTTCGTTAATAGGCTTGATGGGTTCATCAAAAAGAAGAATGATGGAACCCCCTAAAACTGCAACAGACTGCCCAAACATGCTAAAACTTTGGCCGATACTCAAGAGCTGATCATCAACCACAATGGCATTTTTTTCCTCATCAAAACCAATTTGTTTTGTTTCAGCAAAAGGTGAAAAAAAGGCAACAAACTGTCCCGATCCAGAGTCAACATTGAATGGAATATAAAAACAGACATCCAAAGAGCGTAACTTGTAATCTTCATGAGTTTTGACAACACGCATCTCTTTTCTCCCATTAACATTCAGGAATATTTTGTCGCCAGAATTTAGGCAACCCAGAAGTTGCTGCTTCAAAACAGCAGCGCTCTGATCGTCAAAAAGCGTCAAATCATAAGCAGGCTCTTTTTTGCGATCATAGCTGTCAATATTTTCAATGTCAACTGACTTGAAAGCATTCTTATAGGCAGTTGGTGAAGGTGGTTTTGTTGTGAATTGAATGTTGCGATAAATATTCATTTTACCATTGTGATAAAATCGCAGCTGTGCTTCAAAGTTTTTCTGCTGAGGTAACCAGGTCAGAAGTACCCTTGGCGTGGTGAGCGAACCGATGTTTCCAAGAACAACCCAATCAACGCTTCCAACAGTTCGATATGCAAGCTCAGATAAGGTGATTGGCAAACATGGGGGTTTCCATTTTATTAAAACGCTTAGTGGACTCTCAAAGAAAGGGCGCATAAGTGATGCCTTTCGTGCCAAACACCTGCGAGCAGCTGATTGAATTTTAACAGCAAAAGAATCAAAGCAGCATTTTCCTGCAGATAGCACACCAGCTTTGCCTCCATGGAAAACAGGATCAAAAAGATCCAGCCAAGTGGTGGCAGCTCCTGGCATCATGCTTTGGTCTCCGAGAGCAGTTCCTTCTAAATCAAAATTCAAGTTTGAATTATCTAAGCTAGGCATGAGTTCTTTGTATTCCATGATAAGGTGTGCAGTTAAGAAAGAAAATTTGGTCTCACATGAGATATTGCGTACTAACTTCTCAGACGTGATAAGTCTCTTGACATAGCTGAAGGACAATTTAAGTTTTTCCATGTGATGTACTGAGATTCCAATCGAAGGATTTTCGCGGAATCGGACTGTAAGGAATCTTTCAGATGATGAAAGTGTGTCATAGTATTTCACCAGCATCATTTCATGTTGTTGATAAATTGTAAGAAGGAAGAGCACTGTGCCATTTCTAAATGAAATCTGGGTACTTGACTGAGACTGCGGCTTTTCAAAATGATGCATGCCAGAAAGACTCTCTGCCCATTTCTTTTCTTTAGATCGTAGCAAACAAACATGACTGTGCAAACAAAAACGTGCTATCTCAAATTTGCTTCGCGAGTCTAGAGTTGCAAATTCCGAAACAAGATTCAGAAACGCAAGTTTTTCTCTTGTGAGTACCAACTCACCCGAAACAAATGAAACTGTATCAAAGTACTTAATATGAACATCAAGGTTATTATTTCGTTCCCACAACTCAGTTACAAACCTCTTGCCACCTGCAAAAAACACGATTTGGAAGGAGTCCCGCCTTTGACAAATAGGAGAAAGAGAAAGTGTTGTTGCATTGCAGGAAGCGTGCGAGAGAAAAGAATCACAGCCCATCAGCAAACCTTTATCTTTCATTGAAGACTTGAAAGCATTAACCGGTTCCACGGCTTTTCGTAAATGATCAAACAGCATCATTGCCATGCTCTGATCTCCCAAAGAGGTCCCTTCTAACTCAAAATCACCAGCCGATTGAGAAATATCAAATTGTGGCATGAATTCATTGAACTGCAACAGCAAGTGGGTTGAAAAAAAGGAAAGCTTTGGTGACTTTGAGCGACCTTGAATGGTATTGTTCATGAGTTTCTGAGACCGGAAAAGTTTACGGAGAAAAGGAGTTGAAATATCTATGTTATCCATGATAGAAGTCTTTAATCCAAATATTCCTTCGTGAAGACGAGCACTCAAAAGACAATTGCGAGAATTAAAAGGATCATAGTACTTAAAGAGCAGCATCCCGCGTAGCTGATAACTCGTAATGAAAAAAAGCGAGCCGCGAAAACGTAGAGTAAGGACAGAATGTGACAGTTGTTTGAGGCTCAGATCATCTGCTTCAAAAGTTTGAGGACCAGAAAGGTCGGAGTTTGGGTCAAAGCGTTTGAACAAGGTCGAGGAGCTAGCTTTCGTTGACTTCATAGTTTGCATCTTTTTCACAACATGCCAGTGCAGACAAAATCGCAAGAGTTCTTTTTTACTTTCTGGTTCCAAATCATTCACTTCACTTGACAGAGTAAAAACACCCAAACTTTCTTCAGGAATTGTGAAAATGCCGCTGCTTCTGCAGGTCACTGTATTCAGGAACGAAGCTTGAAGCCCATTTCCAGCACCTATTTCACGCATGACCACAAGAAAGCGTATGCCACCAGCAGCCATAACTGTTTTGGCTTCGGCCTTCGCATGACTGATCTTTCGTTGCGCAAACTCATCTAATAAGTGCTCTGTCAATATAAGTTGAGAAATCTGGAGTTTTGTCTTTGTTTGCAATTGTGGAAGATCCTCGGTAAAACCAAGACCTGAAAGTTCAGTTTCCATTATAGCCAACATGCCATTGTCCATCGTACGAGGATCAAGCCACTTCACATCAATGCGATCTTTTTTCTCTTGCAAACGAATAAACAAGCGAGCCCCACAAAGCTCTAACACCTCCCGGTGATCAAATAAAACATTTTGGGTGCGATGTTGTGACAATGCAAGCAGACAAATTGCTTCTTTGTGATGTTTTGGCATTGTAGCAAGCTGTCCAAAGCCATATTTCATAACTTCATCCTCGAGAATAAAAAACTTCTCCCCCTGAGACTTGAATGGATCGATATAACGAACAAGAAGAGCCTTCATCGACCTTCCAACAGTGACATCAGCCATATGCACAAAAAGACGATGAGGCCCGATTTTTAGGACACACTTCCTGCTGAAAGATAATGAGTCTAAGAATTCTTTCCTGGCGGCGGCTTTGGCTCTTCCCTGGCACCCTCTGACGTGTCTTTGAATTTTGACAGAAGATCTGTGTTTTACTCTTCGCAGCCAACTTTCGTGCCACACAAGCTGTATCTTTTTGGCGGCATTTTTTACTCTCATTTCACATGCAGCCATGACGCAATCTGCCAGTGAATACAAAATTTTGTGAATGTACCGCTCCATATCCAGCTTCTTGCAACGAGTCCTTGCAATTTTGGAACGCACAATCTTTTGAATCTCTGTGGCTGCGTGGTTTTCCTCTTTTCTCTTTTTCTGAACAGCTACTCGGGCCTGGTGTCCTCGTTCAATAGCCTGCAGCTTTGTTGCAGCTTTTTTTTGTCTCTTCTTTTCTTTAACAACGTTACAAGCATCATAGCAGCGAACAAGACACTGAATTTCAATTGCAGAATCTCTCTCTTTCCGCTTTTTGCAGGCAACTCCACGAGCTCGATGTGAGCGCTCGCAACATTGGATCGTGCACGCTGCATCCCTCCGTTTCCGCCGCCACTCCAATTCGTGTTTTGCAGAAAAACCTCTAATTGCACACTGAATTTCTGTTGATGCTTGCTTTACTGTCCTGCGGTACTCCATTTCTTTCTTTGCCTGCCGTTGTCGTACCGCACACTGGATTTTGATGGCACTCTTTGTTTTTCTCATTCCATCAACGCGAATCTTTGCAAGCCATCTACGTATAACAGACTGGATCAAAGTAGCAGCATCCCTCTCTTTCCTCATGCGTTCCACCACCCGGCGTGCAATGAAGCGACGAGCTGTTTTCTGTATCTTGATTGCAGCAGCTTTCTTAACCCTCCTTGTCGTCAACTCAGCACGAGCTTGGCGTTGGCGAGAAGCACACTGAATAGCAATAGCAGATTTTTCTTCAAGACGGCGCCTCTCTACTCTGACTCTTGCACGATGTTGACGGTAGGCACACTGTACTGATAGAGCAGCGCCATGTTTTTGCTTGTGTATCCTTCGAAAGCTCTCTCTTCCTTGAGGACCTCGAGCAAGGCGTGTTTGAATCTTCAACGCGTTCACAGATGCCATCCCTTCCACTTCACGGCGAGAGTCGCGAAACTTTCGCTCCATTATATCACTAAATTTAACTGCTAATTCCTCAAGCTCCGTGTACCGAAAATCTTCAACCAGTGACACAGGCCAAGATGGTCCTTCAAGCGACTCCAAGCCAATCGCGAAAGAACTTGATTTATCTGGTGCTTTTGTTATCAAGCCTTTTGTTTCTTCCGATTTTGGCTGAACTGCTGCATCTTCTTGGAAAAACTGTTGGTCTGTTTTCGATGATCGAAGAAACATAGAATTGCGCAAGGTTGTGGCGAGCAAGGGAGAGCCAGCAACAGGCACAGGCGATAAAGGTCTTGAAGCAAGTGTGTCACGTTCCGCAGCAGCACGAGCTGCTTCTTCAAAGGCCTCTTTGAATTTGTGGCGGAAAGCTCCAGAAGAAAACAGACTCTGATCAAGCTTTTCTTTCCTCGAGTTTACGGAGAGCTTGGTACGATTTTTTTTCTGGAGCTCTTTGACTTCATCCTTGGCATGTTTTAAAACCTTCTTCGGATCATCTTTTTTACCTGACTTGTGCTTTGTTGATTTGGGATACAGAAGAATGCTGGGCAGGAAACTGAAAGCAAGCAACTTGGGCTCTTGAGAGGGCTCGATTTGTATACCATCACTGTAAGCAAACTGGAATCGAAAAGGAAGCTCCATTTTGGAATTCTTGACTGCATGGCGCAAGTCGCGCAAGGTGCTGGAAGGAGTGATAGGAAGAAAACCCAAAGCTTCTGGAAGTCCACGAAGAAAGATTTCCAATTGATGAAGCTCTACAGGCTCCACACTGTGGCGCGTAGAAGGGGGCTTAGCTGGTTCGTTAACAATCGAGTTATAACCACCGGGCATTTGACTGCTCAATTGCCCAGAAATAGCATCGGAGGTTTTAGGCCTGTTCACAATAGCTTGTGGTTCTGAGCGAGGAAAACTTTCAGCAGTTTGGGCTCTGGCAAATTGAGCAATCTGATCTTTGTCCATTGGATTCGTAGAGAACAGAGGTCCCAAGGAGTCCAATCTACGAGGCTTGTAAGGAGAAGGTTTGGCATCATTAGTCTTTTGAATCTGTTCATTAGTTGGGCCAATCGTATTCCATACTTTTTTGGGGACAAAAAACTCTGGAAACGTGTCGTCTGCCATACTTGGCGAGCCGGGTGCCTCTGCGGTATGGGGTCTGAGTCCTCCTGCTGCAGGAAGCGAAACTGGAGGCTCGTCAGACAAGCGCCTAGGGTATCTTCTCGCGGGACTTTTCTTGGCATAGCCCAATGCTGGTGTTGGAAGCTGCGGCGTAAGCTGGGACGATACTTGCGGCTCCGTCTTCGCAGGGCCTGGAATCAGAAGAGGCGTAGGAAGGCGTGAGGAAGCAGCACTTGAAGGAGGAGTCGGCTTGTATGGGGAGGGTTTGTGATCGTCCCGTCGCGATTGGGTCCGTCCAGGGCGCTCTTGAAAGGTAGGGATCTCCTCTTGAAGAACAGCACTATCCCCAGCATCTGGGTCTTCCCTTGCCAAGTCATAGTCAATAAACCCAGTATGTTCCAGCAGGTCAACATCTTTCTTCTCTGCTCTGCTTGGAGAAGACTTTTGTTGGTCCCAATTCAAAAAAGCTTGCATCACAGCAGTCACACCATCTTTTTCTTTTTTCACGGGTTTTGCAGTCAGTTTCTTTTGTGATTCTTTTCGTTGGGGCTCCCTTGGAGAACTTCCAGAAACCTGATCTCGGCCCACGGTAGAACTGGGTCGGAAAGCTCCTTTGGGCATAGGACGGGCAACCTGTCGAGGGGTGAGTCGAATTTCCTCATCAACTGGATTGCGTAGAATAGAAGCGCTTTCAGGGCTCTGAGATTGAAGAGCTTTTTTCGTCTTGGCTGGAGACTGGGAACGTCCATGCAGGGAAGAGGTCGAGCGCATTGCTTGATGGCTTGGTGCCAAAAGAACTGACATATCTCCAAAGTCAGAGTTCGGAGATCCGAGGTTCTGAATAGGAGAGGCATTTCCAGAAGTGCGCCCCCTGGGCTTCTTTGTTTTTTTCAAGCCTTCTTTACTGCTTTTCTTTTGGGACGTCGCTTTAAGAGATTTATCACCCTTCACTTTTGTTTTTGTTTTGATTCTTTGAGCTCTAGTCTCCATTTGGACAGATAGGGCCGATAATTGCGATTTCTAACACTAGCAAAATTAAAAAACAAAGTCTTAATGTGAAAGCTTCCCTGGGATTTATTACCCAAAAGGAAGCTCCATTTTAGATGGCTTCTAAAAAGATGTTTGAGTTGGTTCGGAGAACTGTTTTGCTGGTCTGGGTCTTTTGGTGGCTTTTTTTATGGAATAATCAC